>Ga0065704_10070370_pt1 | contig 28970 bp, 18 predicted proteins | sample SwiRhicommuniRL2_FD_59091 | JGI IMG/M metagenome (GOLD analysis project Ga0065704, IMG submission 59091) | Switchgrass rhizosphere bacterial communities from Rose Lake, Michigan, USA - RL2 v2 (version 2) | ecosystem: Host-associated > Plants > Roots > Rhizosphere > Soil | place: East Lansing, MI | reverse complement strand
CCCCACTGGAACGGGTGGTCGTAGACGAATTCGCCGGCGACCGAATACGGGCCATAGCGCTCGGTTTCGGCACGGAACGGCCGCACCATCTGCGAGTGGCAGTTGTAGCAGCCCTCGCGGATGTAGACGTCGCGTCCGGCCAGTTCCAGTGCGGGGTAAGGCTTGACGCCTTCCAGCGGCTTGATCGCCTCGGCCTGGAACATCAGCGGGACGATCTCGGCCAGGCCGCCGAACGACACCGCCACCGCGATCAGCACCGCCATCAGGCCGACGTTCTTCTCGACTTTCTCGTGTGAATTTCCGTTGCTCATGTCGGTTCCTCAGGCGCGCGCTTGGCTGGCATCGGGCGGCAGGATCGGCTGCGGTGCGGTGGACCGGGCCGCCTGGAAGGTCTTCCAGGTGTTCCAGGCCATCAGCAGCATGCCGACGAATACCAGCAGGCCGCCGCCCAGGCGGACCAGGTAGTAGGGATACGTGGCGTTCAGCGCTTCGACGAAGCTGTAGGTCAGCGTGCCGTCGGCGTTGGTGGCGCGCCACATCAGGCCCTGCATGACGCCGGCGATCCACATCGAGGCGATGTAGAACACCACGCCCAGCGTGTGCAGCCAGAAGTGCGTGTCGATGGCCTTGATGGAGAACATCTGCTCGCGGCCCAGCAGCTTGGGCAGCATCGCGTACACCGAGCCGATGGTGATCATCGCCACCCAGCCCAGCGCACCGGCATGCACGTGCCCGATGGTCCAGTCGGTGTAGTGGCTCAGCGAGTTGACCGTCTTGATCGACATCATCGGACCTTCGAAGGTCGACATCATGTAGAACGAGAGCGAGACGATCAGGAACTTCAGGATCGGGTCGGTGCGCAGCTTGTGCCACACGCCCGACAGCGTCATCACGCCGTTGATGGCGCCGCCCCAGCTGGGCGCCAGCAGGATCAGCGAGAACACCATGCCCAGGCTCTGCGCCCAGTCCGGCAGCGCGGTGTAGTGCAGGTGGTGCGGGCCGGCCCACATGTAGATGGCGATCAGCGCCCAGAAGTGCACGATCGACAGGCGGTACGAGTAGACCGGGCGGCCGGCCTGCTTCGGCACGAAGTAGTACATCATCCCCAGGAAGCCGGCGGTCAGGAAGAAGCCCACCGCGTTGTGGCCGTACCACCACTGCACCATCGCATCGACCGCGCCGCTGTACACGGGGTAGGAGTGAAGCAGGCCGCTGGGCAGCGCCAGGCTGTTGACGATATGCAGCAGCGCCACCGCGATGATGTAGGCACCGAAGAACCAGTTGGCCACGTAGATGTGCTTGACCGCGCGCTTGGCGATGGTGCCGAAGAACAGCACGGCGTAGGACACCCAGACCACCGCGATCAGCACGTCGATCGGCCAGATCAGCTCGGCGTACTCCTTGCCCTGGGTCAGGCCCAGCGGCAGCGAGACGGCGGCGGCCACGATGACCAGCTGCCAGCCCCAGAACACGAACGCGGCCAGTTTGTCGGAGAGCAGCCGCACATGGCTGGTCCGCTGCACCACATGCAGGCTGGTGGCGAACAGGGCGCAGCCGCCGAACGCGAAGATCACCGCGTTGGTGTGCAGTGGGCGCAGGCGGCCGTAGCTCAGCCACCGCAGGTCGAAGTTAAGCGCCGGCCAGTACAGCTGGGCCGCGATCAGCACCCCCACCAGCATCCCCACGATGCCCCAGACCACGGTCATCACCGTGAACTGGCGCACCACCTTGTCGTTATAAGTCCCCTGGACGCCTTGCATGCGGCCTCTCCTATTCTGGTACGGTGGATTCTCGGGCCCATTCAGGGGGGCCGCATTGATCAGGATCAACCCTTTCCCGACAGCCGGTCGGCTGCGGGGCGCGCAGGATGCCGCAGGGCCGCGCGAAGGGGGGTGCGACAGAAGGTCACCCCCCTCGGCGATGGGCGGGGTCTAGAATCCACCACGGACACCCGGGAGCCGCTACGCCATGCCGGACATGACCGTTGTCGAACTGTCCCGTCTGCAATTCGCGCTGACGGCGATGTATCACTTCCTTTTCGTGCCGCTGACGCTGGGGCTGTCCTTCATGATCGCGATCATGGAGAGCGTGTACGTGATGACCGGGCGCGACATCTGGCGACGGATGACGATGTTCTGGGGCACGCTGTTCGGCATCAACTTCGCCATGGGCGTGGCCACCGGCATCGTCATGGAGTTCCAGTTCGGCATGAACTGGTCCTACTACAGCCACTATGTCGGCGACATCTTCGGCGCACCGCTGGCCATCGAAGGGTTGATGGCGTTCTTTCTGGAAGCGACCTTCATCGGCCTGTTCTTCTTCGGCTGGGACAGGCTGTCGCGCGTGAAGCACCTGATGGTGACCTGGCTGGTGGCGCTGGGCACCAACTTCTCGGCCCTGTGGATTCTGATCGCCAACGGCTGGATGCAGTACCCGGTCGGCGCCGAATTCAATCCCGTCACCATGCGGATGGAAGTCACCGACTTCGCGGCCGTGCTGTTCAATCCGGTGGCGCAGGCCAAGTTCGTGCACACCGTCAGCGCGGGGTACGTGCTGGGCGCGGTGTTCGTGATGTCGATCAGCGCGTTCTACCTGCTGCGTGGACGCCACGCGGACCTGGCCAAGCGCTCGATGGCGGTGGCGGCCAGCTTCGGCCTGGCTGCGGCGCTGTCGGTGGTGGTGCTGGGTGACGAGAGCGGTTACGTGGCCGGCGAGAACCAGAAAATGAAGCTGGCGGCCATCGAGGCGATGTGGGAGACCGAGCCGGCGCCGGCGGGATTCACCGCCTTCGCGATTCCCGACCAGGAGGCGCGCGCCAACCGTTATGCGGTGCACATCCCGTGGGTGATGGGCCTGATCGGCACGCGCTCGTTCAATACCGAAATCCCGGGCATCGGGGAGCTGGTCGAACGCGCCGAGGGCCGCATCCGCAACGGACAGCTGGCCTACGCGGCGCTGCAGCAGCTGCGCGCCAATCGCGAAGATGTGCAGGCGAAGGCCGTGTTCGACCAGCACTGGCGCGACATGGGCTATGCGCTGCTGCTGAAGCGCTACCGCGAGGACATCGGCAGCGCCACCGACGCGGAGATCACGCGCGCCGCCGCCGACACCATCCCGCGCGTGGCGCCGCTGTTCTGGAGTTTCCGCCTGATGGCGGGCATCGGTTTCTACTTCATCGCGTTCTTCGCGCTGGCGTTCTGGCTGGCGACGGTGCAGAAGCTCGACAGGTACCCGTGGTTCCTGAAACTGGCGCTCTACAGCCTGCCACTGCCATGGCTGGCGATCGAAGCCGGCTGGCTGATCGCCGAGTACGGACGGCAGCCGTGGGCCATCGACGGCGTGCTGCCGACGTTCATGGCCGCCTCGGGACTGCAACTGCACCAGGTCGTCATCTCGCTCACCGGTTTCGTGCTGGTCTACACCACGCTGGCGGTCATCGACGTGTACCTGTTGCGCAAGGTGATCCTGAAAGGCCCGGATGACGTGCCCGGCGGCGAACGGCGACCCGACCAGGCAGGCACGCCGCTGGCACCCGCGTCCACGACCGTGGCCTGACAGGAGGACGACATGGACACGATTCCCCTCGACTACGCGACCCTGCGCCTGATCTGGTGGTTGCTGCTGGGCATCCTGCTGATCGGCTTCGCCGTGATGGACGGCTTCGACCTGGGCATCGGCACGCTGTTGCCCGCGGTGGCGCGTACCGATGCCGAGCGCCGGCTGGTGCTGAACGTGGTGGGCCCGGTGTGGGAAGGCAACCAGGTGTGGCTGATCCTGGGCGGTGGCGCGATCTTCGCGGCGTTCCCGGCGTTGTACGCGGTCAGCTTCTCGGGCTTCTACCTGGCGATGTTCCTGATCCTGTTCGCACTGATCCTGCGGCCGGTCGGCTTCAAGTTCCGCAGCAAGGTGGAAGACCGGCGCTGGCGGGCGGTGTGGGACTGGGCGCTGTTCGTCGGCGGCTTCGTGCCCGCGCTGGTGTTCGGCGTGGCGATGGGCAACGTGCTGCTGGGCGTGCCCTTCCATTTCGACGACACGCTGCGCATCCATTACAGCGGCGGCTTCTTCGGTCTGCTGTCGCCGTTCGCGGTGCTGTGCGGCCTGGTCAGCGTCGCCATGCTGGTGGCCCATGGCGCCAGCATGCTGGTGCTCAAGACCGACGGGCCGGTGGCGCTGCGTGCGCGGCGCCTCGGCTCGCTGGCGGCGGTGGCGACGGCGGTGTTGTTTGTGCTGGCCGGCGTGTGGGTGGCGAAGGGCGTGGACGGTTATGCCGTGGTGGGAGCGGCCGTGACCGATGCCGCGTCCAATCCGCTGTTCAAGCAGGTGACCAGCGCGCGCGGCGGCTGGATGGCGAACTACCAGGCGATGCCGTGGACCTGGATCTTCCCGATGCTGGGCGTGGCGGGCTCACTGGCCGCTGCCGGGCTGTTGCGCGCCGGGCGCGGCATGGCGGCGTTCCTCGCCTCGGCGCTCGCCATCGCCGGCATCATCCTGACCGAAGGCCTGGCGGTGTTCCCGTTCCTGCTGCCGTCCTCCTCCCATCCCGCATCGAGCCTGACGCTGTGGGATGCGTCTTCCAGCCACCTGACGCTGTTCGTGATGCTGGTGGCTACCGCCGTGTTCCTGCCGCTGGTGCTGCTGTACACCGCCTGGGTTTACCGCGTGCTGCGCGGCAAGGTGAGCCCGGAAAGCCTGGAACAGAACCACAACGCCTACTGAGGAACGACCATGTGGTACTTCTCCTGGATACTCGGCGTCAGCCTCGCGGCCAGCTTCGCCATCCTCAATGGCATGTGGTACGAGATGCGCGAGAACGACCGCGCCAACGAAGCCCGTGGCGCGACGTGACGCGCCTCAGGCGAGCGCGCGGTAGCGGAAGTCGCTGAACTCGACCGCGCCCGTGCCGGCGCTGTAGAGCGCCAGCCGGAGACTGAGGAAGCCGCCGAACACGTTGTGGTGCAGGCCGGAGACTTCCATCCGCGTGTCCAGCCGCTTCCATGTGCGGCCATCGTCGTGCGAGTGGTGCCAGGTCACCACATGGTCGTCGCTCGTCAAGCGGATGCGTACGCGCCGGGTCGGCATCGATTGTCGCGCCCAGGTCTGTTCTTCGGCGTACTGGAACACGCGCAATCCCGTCGGTGTGAAGCCGAGCCCGACGAAGGCCTTCGGGTTGTAGAACAGCAGCAGGCCGCCTTCGCCTTCACCCACCAAGGTCAGCGTTACCTCCGCCTGGTAGGCGCGGTCACCGACGATGCAGGCCAGCGGGCTGCCATCGGCAGGCGAAGTGCCGGCGCCGGCGAGGCGGAGCGATTGCGTCCCATAACGGATGCGCTGCATCTCGTCAGGCCGCGGCGCGTGGAAGGCCCATTGCGTGCCGAGCCGGTCGGCAGTGAAATCATCCGACAGCGCCATGCCCGCGCCGCCCGCCAGGCCACCGCGCGGACTCGGCAACGGCCGCGACAGATCGCCGCCGCGTGCGCGGAACCACCCATCGTCGGTCCATTCGACCGGTTCCAGCAGCGTCTGCCGCCCGAGCGTGCGGTACCCATTCTCGTACCCGTGGTAGACCATCCAGCTGTCGCCGGCAGGACCGTCGACCAGCGTCGCGTGTCCGCGCGACCACCAGGGTTCGGCATCGTCCTGCGTGCGCACCAGCGGGTTGTGCGGGCAGTGTTCCCATGGGCCGTGGATCGAACGCGAACGTGCGGCGATCACCATGTGGCCGGTCACCGGGCCGGCGGTGCCGCCGACGGCGGTGACCAGATAGAACCAGTCGCCGCGGCGCGTCAGCTTGGGGCCTTCCGGCGCGAAGTTCTCGGTGATCCAGTCGTCCGGATAGCGCCACGGGCTGTATGCGTGCTCCAGCTCCCCGTCGGTCGCCAGGCCATCGTCGGTGAGCCGCACCTTGCGGATGCCGTTGACGAACAGATAGCGCCGGCCGTCTTCGCCGACTGCGTGGCCGGGATCGATGCAGCCATCGATATGGAGGTCGACCGGTTCGCTCCAGGGGCCACGGATGTCCTCGGCCCAGGTGACGTGGATCTTCCACGCCCCGCCTTTCGCCAGGGAAGGCAGGTAGATGAAATAGCGGTCGCCGTGCTTGCAGAGATCGACGGCCCAGACCGTGCCGACCGGCGTGCGCAATGCGGGTCCGAGCGGCGCCCAGTTGACCAGGTCGGTCGAATGCCAGATCACCAGGCCGGGATAGGCATCGAACGACGAGAACGTCATGTAGTAGTCGTCGCCGTCCCTGAGGATCGTGGGATCGGGGCGGTCGCCCGCGACGACGGGATTGAGGTAGGTGCCGTCGCCGAGATCGGCCTTGCGCTGGCCCTCGATGCCGGTGGCGTGCGGTGGCAGCGGCGCCGCGCATGTGCCTGCCGCACTGGCACGCGAGGACAGCGGCCAGGCGACCAGTCCCGCGAGCCCAGCCTTGAACAATCCGCGACGCGAGGTACCCGACATGCGAACTCCCGTGATGGCGCGGTCAGCGACGGACGGCGTAGGGTCCGAACGTGTTGCCGATGAAGCCGCCGGCCTTGTCCGCACTCAGCAGGCTTGCGTCCAGGTCGGTCGCGACGGATATCCACTCGCCTGATGCCAGCGCGTAATCGGCATCCAGGCGCGGTCCGTCGAGGCGGAAGCGCAGCGTGATCGGCATGGCATTCGCATCCAGCGGGATGCGCGCCAGCCGTTCGCCTTCCTTCGCGCCATCGCGGCTGCTGCGCTGGTACAGCGACACCGCCACGCCGCGCGCGTCGCGTTCGACACCGAGCACGTAGTGGCCGTACTCGTTCTGAATCAGCGCGAGTCCGGCCAGTTCCCCGGGCATGGGATCGAACGAGGTGATCGTCGTCTCCAGCGTGGCATGGTGGTGCTGAAGGCGATGCGCGACGTAGGACGGTTGGCCGGGGGTAGCGCCGAATCCACCGAGTGGCATCGTGCCGGGCGAGAGTGCCAGACCCTGTGCATCGGTGGTGTACCACCTCGTCTTCGGCGGATGCAGCGTCATCCACGACGGCGGCAGCGCCGGCGCATCGAAGCGCTCCGTCCATTTGATCGGCCCACTGGTCGGCAGCGGCTGCGGATTGCGCGGCAGGTCCGGGCGCTTCACGACCATCGGCACGCGCTCGCCACGCGGCAGGATCACCGGCCAGCCGTCCTTCCACGTGACCGGCAGCAGGAAGGTCTCGCGGCCCAGGTTGTACTGGTTGCCACGGTACGGACGCGTGGCAAGGAAGACCGCCCACCACGTGCCGTCCTTGAGTTGCACGAACTGCGCGTGGCCGGTGGACGTCACCGGATCGATGCGCTTCGGGTCGAGATCGCGCTGGGTCAGCGACGGATTGCCCGGGAACGCTTCGTACGGCCCCGTCAGCTTGCGGCTGCGCCAGACCATCTGCGCGTGCTGCTCGCCGGTGCCGCCCTCGGCGGCGGTGAGGTAATACCAGCCATCGTGCTTGAAGATGTGCGGCCCTTCGACGTGCTCGGGATTCGTCGACGGGTCCGCGCCGCCATCCACCAGCAGGACGCGCCCGCCCACGCGTTCGCGCCTGTCGAAGTCGAAGCGCTGCAGCCAGACCGCGCGGTGGCCGTCATAGCGCAGCGTTCCATCGGGCACGTCGTTGTGCACCACCCACGCGCTGCCATCGTCATCGAAGAACAGCGAAGGGTCGATGCCGCTCACCCCGAGCCAGATCGGGTCCGACCACGGGCCGGCCGGATGCCTGGCCGTGACCACGAAGTTGCCGCGGTCGCAGTAGAAGCAGGTGTTGGCCACGTAGAACGTGCCGTCGTGATGGGCGAGGGTGGCCGCGAACAGGCCGCGCGTCAGTTCTTCCTTGTCGCCGTAGTGGATCTGGTCCGGGCGATGGATCGCGTTGCCGATCTGCGTCCACGACACCAGGTCGGTGCTGTGGAAGACCGGCAGGCCGGGGAAATAACCGAAAGTCGAGGTGACGAGATAGAAGTCGTCGCCCACGCGGATGGCGGACGGGTCCGGATAGAAGCCGGCGACCACCGGGTTGCGGAACTGCGTGGCGTCGACGGATGGGCCACCGTCGTCGCCGGCATAACGGACCTCGCGGAAGACGGCGTCACCCGCCCATGCGGATGCCATCGAAAGAACGCCCATCACCGCCAGTGCGCAACGCGTCAGCATCGTCTGCTTCCTCAGGTGGTGGTGGCGGCGCTCGTGCGGCGTGACCACAGCGCATGCAGGCCGCGTGCGGCCAGGTCTTCGGGGTGTCGCTGCACGCCGACGCCCAGCGTAGTGAGCGCGTGCGCGTACGACGCCAGCAGGCGGTCGTTGCCGATCAGGTGCACCTGTGCGGGACGCGGCGCATGCGAGAACAGACCCGACGCGCGCAGCTCATGGCCGATCAGCAGGCCGGACAGGTACGACGGCAGCGCCGGTTCGGCGAACTGCTGGAACAGGCCGGTGGTGCGTACGCCGAACAGATGGTGCAGCAGGCCGCCCGCATCCGCGCTGCGCTTGAGACCGGCGTCGAACGCATAGCCATCGAAGCGCACGTCGCCGACGGGCATCAGTCGTCCCAGGATGCTGTGCTGGCGCAGGACCGCATAAAGCTCGCCGGTCATCGCGGTCGCGATCCGCTGTACCCTGCCGTCGCGCACCGTGACCCATTTGCTGTGCGTTCCGGGCAGGCAGACCAGGTGCGTGCCGCCCGGCAGCACGTCCAGCAATGCCGCCAGTTGCGTCTCTTCGCCGCGCATCACGTCGGGCACGGTGTCGGAATCGTTGTCGCGCAACCCCGGCACCAGCCACAGCGCCCGGTCGTCGAAGCCCGGAGGCTGGAAGCGCTGCATGCCCAGCGCCAGCGCATGGTTGCCGGCGGGGCACGGCAGGTAGGGCATTTCGTGCCAGCCGCCTCGACCGCCGACCATCCCGCACAGCAGGACGTCGGTATCGTTCCAGCCTGCGATCTCCTGCGCCAGCACGTCGCCAAAACGGCCATCGCAGGCCATCACGCCGTGGTCGCTGCGACGACGCTCGCGGACCTGGCCGTCGTCGGCCATGCGGTACAGGCGCAGCGTGCTGGTGCCCCAGTCGACGGCGATCATGGCAGCCGCACCCGGTCGACATCGCGGGCGAGACGACGGTCGTTGCGATGCGCGAAGACGCCCCCCGACAACGGATGCGTCGCCAGCGCAGCAGCATCCAGTCCAACGCGCGCGCTGGTGACATACAGCAGGTCGTCGCGCAGCGTGCAGCAGGACGGTTGCGATGCCGGCACCCGGACGATGCGGTCGATCCGGCCATCCGGCAGGTATCGCACCACGCGGCCTGCTCCCCACTGTGCATTCCACACCGCGCCTTCGGCATCGACGATGGAGCCATCCGGCTCCGCGCCCGTCAGGTCGAGGTCCACGAACACCGCGATGTCGGACACGCTTGCGGTGGCCGCGTCGTACCGGCAATGCAGGATCCGCGGCGTCACCGAGTCGCAGAAGTACATCCGCGTGCCGCTGGCGTCGAAGCAGATCGAATTCGGAATGGCGGCGCGCGGCAGCGCGAGTTCACGCAGACCATGCGCGGCCGTGTACTGGTGGAAGCGGCCGGTCGGACGCAGGTCAGTGTGTTCGCTCTTCGTGCCGAACACGAAGCCCCCGTGGCGATCCGCGCGGCCGTCATTGACGCGGGTCATCGGGTCGTCCACTTCGACGTCGGCCAGCTTCTCGAGGGAGAGCTCGCGGCTGGACAGCTGCGCTTCGACATCGCTGGCGTACAGGCCCTTGGCCAGGCCCAGCAGCAGGCGTCCGTCTTCGCCCAGTGCCAGGCAGCCGAGCAGGGCGGGCAGCGACCACGTATGCGTGTGGCCGCTGTCGGGATCGTGCCGCCACAGTTCGGCGGCGAGGATGTCGGTCCAGTACAGCACCCGGCGGCGATCGCACCACAGGATGCCTTCGCCCAGTGCGCAGCGGCTGTCGACGGCCAGGGTCGCCAGCGCCGTCGTCATGGCGTCACCACTCGGCCACGCTGCCATCGGCGTGCCGCCACAGCGGATTGCGCCAGCGCGGCGGCTGCCGGCTCGCTTCGACCAGGCGGGCTTCGTCGATCTCCACGCCCAGGCCCGGTTTCGGCAACGCGGCGATGCTGCCGGTGCCATCGCAACGGAAGTCGTCCTTGTTGAGGACGTAGTCCAGCAGGTCGGCGCCTGCGTTGTAGTGGATGCCGATGCTCTGCTCCTGGAGCATCGCGTTGTGGCTGACGAAATCCACCTGCAGGCACGCGGCCAGCGCCACCGGTCCCAGCGGGCAGTGCGGCGCCAGCGCCACGTCGTGCGCTTCGGCCATCGCTGCGATCTTCACGCACTCGGTGATGCCGCCGGCGTGCGACAGGTCGGGCTGCAGGATCGCCAGTCCGCCGGCGGCGAGCACCGGCTTGAACTCGGCGCGCGAGTACATGCGCTCGCCGGCCGCGAGCGGAATGGAGGTGGCGTCGGACAGCGGCCGGTAGTATTCCCACTGTTCGGGCAGCACGGGCTCTTCGACGAACAACGGCTTGAACGGCGCCAGTTCGCGCAGCAGCACGCGCGCCATCGGCGCACTGACGCGGCCATGGAAGTCGATGCCGAAGTCCACGCGGTCGCCCATCGCCTCGCGGATCGCCGCGACCTTGGCCACCGCGGCGTCGATCGCGCGCGGGCTGTCGATCAGCTTCAGTTCTTCGGTACCGTTGAACTTGAACGTGTCGAACCCGAGCGACTGGTACTGCTGCATCTGCGCGACGATGTCGGAAGGACGGTCGCCACCGACCCAGCGGTAGGTCTTCATGCGGTCGCGCACCAGGCCGCCGAGCAACTGGTACACGGGCACGCCAAGCGCCTTGCCCTTGATGTCCCACAGCGCCTGGTCGATGCCCGCGATGGCGCTCATCAGGATCGCGCCGCCCCGGTAGAAGCCGCCGCGATACAGCACCTGCCAGAGGTCGTTGATGCGCGCCGGATCCTGGCCAACCAGATAGTCGGACAGTTCGTGCACCGCCGCTTCCACCGCGTGCGCGCGACCTTCGATGACCGGCTCGCCCCAGCCGGTGATGCCTTCGTCGGTTTCCACCTTGAGGAACAGCCAGCGCGGTGCGGCATGGTAGGTGCTGAGGCGGACGATCTTCATGCGGCGTGGTCCAGGTAGGCCTGCCGGAAACGCCGCGCGTTTTCGCGCGTGCGCTCGACCGGTTGGCCGGGCTTGTAAAGTTCGCCGCCGATGCCGGCGCCCTGACAGCCGGCTGAGAGGTAGCCGGAGAGGGTGTCGGGCGTGACGCCACCGACGGCGAATAGGGGGACGGGTGGCAGCACGCTGCGCAGTGCGCGCACCAGCGCCGGTCCGTGTACGGAAGCCGGGAAAAGCTTGAGCATCTGCGCGCCGGCATCGAGTGCGTCGAAGGCTTCGCTCGCGGTGGCGAAGCCGGCCGCCACCTGCAGGCCGTGCTCCACCGCGTGGCGGATGACCGCCGGACGCGTGTTCGGCGTCACCATCAAGCGGCCGCCGGCCGCCACCAGCGCATCGGCGGACGCCGTGGTCAGCACGGTGCCGGCGCCGATCATCGCGCGCTGGCCGAAGGCGTCCACGGCGATGCGTACGCTGTGCTCCCAGTCCGGCGAATTGGTCGGTATCTCGATCGCGTCGTAGCCTTCCTCCACCAGCACGCCGACATGCGCAGGCACCTCGGCGGGCGTGATGCCGCGCAGGATGGCGATCAGCGGCAGGGCGAAGGGGAGGGGTGGGCTGTCCATGCGCTCAGTCGTGGTAGACCTGCGAACGGCCACCATCGATGGCGATGTCGGTGGCGTTGATGAAGCGGGCTTCATCGCTGGCGAGGAACAGCGCGGTATAGGCCACTTCCTCCGGCGTGCCGATGCGTTGCGGAGGCAGCAGCGCGGTCTGTTTCTCGCGCGTGCCGGGCTCGCGTTCGAACCAGGCTTCGATGCGCGGCACCAGGATCAGGCCGGGCGAAATCGAATTCACCCGGATGCCGCGTGCGGCGTACTCGATGCCGAGCGAACGGGTCAGGCCGATCAGGCCGTGCTTGGCCACCGGATACGGGAAGCAGCCGGCGATGATCTTGTGCCCGTGTACCGAGGCGATGTTGACGATGGAGCCGGCGCCCTGCGCCAGCATGGCCGGCAGCACCGCACGGCACAGGTGCCATGCGCCCTTGAGGTTCAGCGCGAAGCAGCGTTCCCAGTCTTCGTCCGACAGCGACAGCGGCTCGGAGAACACGTCGGCGCCGGCGTTGTTCACCAGCGCATCGATGCGGCCATGCCGCTCGCGCACGGACTGCACGACGGCATCGACGGCGGCGGCATCCGTGATGTCGGCGAGGTGGTGGGTGACGCCCTCGTCGGTGGAGGTCGCCGGTTGTCGATCGAGCCCGATGACGGTGGCGCCTTCGCGGGCGAACAGGCGCGCGGTCGCCGCGCCGATGCCGCTGGCGGCGCCGGTGACGATGGCGATTTTGCCGGACAGCCGGGTGCTCACGGGCGCGCACCTGCGGGTGGCATGGACGCGACGATGGCGCCGGCACGCGAGGTGCCGTCGGACTGCGATGTCGCCATGGGGCCCTCCTCCCGGCGTTGATCGGATGCGGGATCACCGTGCGGCGTGCCTGTGCCGGCCGTCCGTGGGTGCCCCCGTTGCGGGCGGCCCGATGTCCCGGCCAGCCCGCCCTTGAAGCGTGGCATAGCCTCGCGTGGGCATCTATGTACGACAAATGAAATTTTTGTCATAGGCTATTCCCAGTGCGAATAGGTCATTCGCCCGGAGGTTCCCATGGTCCAACCCACCACCGGCTGGTTCGGCGCCACCCGGCTCAAGACCCGCCATCTCACCCTGCTGCTGCACCTGTACGAGCAGCGGTCGGTCCTGCGTGCCGCCGAGGCCGCCAACATGACCCAGCCCGCGGCGTCCAAGCTGCTGGCGGAGATGGAAAGCCTGCTGGGCGTGCCGTTGTTCGAGCGGCACGCGCGTGGCGTGGAGCCCACCTGGTACGGCCAGGTGCTGATCCGCCGCGCGCGCTCCGCGCTGTCGGAGATCGGGCGCGCCCACGATGAGATCGCCGCGCTGCGCAGCGGGCGGATGGGCCAGGCGTCCATCGGCACGGTGGTGAACCCGGGCACCACCCTGGTTCCCCAGGCGGTTGCCGCGGTGAAGCGCGACTTCCCCGACATCCTCATCAAGGTCGAGATGGACTACAGCCGGCCCCTGGTCGCCAAGCTGCTGGATGGGCAGCTGGACATCGTGATCGGTCGCATCATGGGCCCGGAAGGCGCGGGCGAACTGGACTTCGAGCCGCTGGCGGACGAGCCGCACGCCGTCATCGTGCGCGCCGGGCATCCGCTCACCCGGCGCCCCCGCATCACCCATGCCGACCTGGTGGACTACGGCTGGATCATGCCGCCGGCCGCCAGCGTGCTCCGCTCGCGGCTGGATGCCGTGTTCCTGGAGCACGGCCAGCCGCCGCCGCAGAACATCGTGGAAACCGCCTCGCTGCCGGTGATCATCCACCTGCTGCGTCACAGCGACATGCTCACCGCGCTGCCGGCCGAATCCGTGGGCCCGTACCTGCAGACCGGCCAGATGTGCGTGCTGCCGATCGAGCTGGGGGTGCGCATGGAGTTCTTCGGCATCGTGCGCCGCCGCGACCAGCTGCTGTCGCCGGGCGCCGAACGCGTACTGGAGGCGCTGCGGGCAACCGCCCGCCGGCTGTATGCCGAACCGGAGCCGCCGCGTCCTGCAGGTGCACCGCCGCCGGGTGAGGGTTCCCCGGACTGAGCTGGGCTAGCTATTCGGGTTCGATATAGCTGGCGATCAATATTTCATTGGTACGGCATGTCAGCGCCGCCTATGCTCCCGCCGCAGTCACAAAGCGCGGTCCCACGGCCGCCGGTTGATTGTCCGGGTCGGCCAGATGGCTTTCGCCGCCCTGACATCCGCCACGGATGGATCCGCACCACCGACGACCGCGGCCGGAGCCGCAGCCGCCACATGCTTCATCCGGCCGAAAGACGCGAAGACGTCCGCGGATCGGGACCACAACTCAATCGCTTGTCATGTGTCCTGGGAGGGAACATCCATGTCAACGCTCCAGCGCCGCCCTGCGGCGGCCTTCCGTGCCGTCCGCTCCGATGGCCGCAAGCTGCAACCCACCGTCCTCGCCCTGGGCATCGCCATGATGCTGGCCGCGCCTGCGTATGCGCAGGACACCGCGCCCGCCACGCAGCAGGAAGAGACCGCTACCGAGCTCGACGCGGTCGTCGTCACCGGTATCCGCGGCTCCGTCTACCGGGCGCAGGACATCAAACGCGATGCCGACACGTTCGTCGATTCGGTCACCGCGCTCGACATCGGCGCATTGCCGGACCGCAGCGTCACGGAAACACTGTCGCGCATTCCCGGCGTGACCATCGATCGCTTCCTGACGGTCGGCGATCCGGAGCATTTCTCCGCCGAAGGCGGCGGCGTGCAGGTGCGCGGACTGACCCAGGTCCGTTCCGAGTTGAACGGTCGCGACAGCTTCTCCGCGTCCGGCGGCCGCGCGCTGAGTTTCCAGGACGTGCCCGCCGAGCTGATGGCCGGCGTCGACGTCTACAAGAACCAGAAGGCCGACATGATCGAGGGTGGTCTCGGCGGCAGCGTCGACCTGCGCACGTTCATGCCGTTCGACATCGAAGGCAGCCGCTTCGGCATGTCGTTCAGCGCCAACCGCGGTGACTTCGCCGAGCAGGTCAAGCCCGCGGGTTCCGTCCTCTTCAGCAACCGCTGGGACACCGACGCGGGCGAGTTCGGCATCCTGGTCAACCTGGCCCATTCCGAACTGGCGACGCGCACCGATGGCATGTTCGTGCGGCCGTTCTTCAACACCGCCAACTCCGACCTCAACAACGACGGCACCAACGAAAACCTGTGGCTGCCCCGCGGCGCCGACTGGCGCACGCTGGAGTACGAGCGCGAGCGCCAGGGCGCCTACGTCGCCCTGCAATGGCGGCCGAACGACAACCTGGAGCTCTTCGCCACCGCCTTCCAGAGCCGATACGACGAGCTCTGGTACGAAGACGCGATCTTCGTTTCCAACGATCCGCTGCAGGTGCGCGTCGATGCCAGCCAGCCCTACGAATTCGACGGCAACGTGTTCGTGTCGGGTCGCCTGCGGTCGAACGGCGACATCCCGATGGGCACGGACATCCGCGCCTCGCACCGCAAGTCCGACACCACCGACTACTCGTTCGGCCTGAAGTGGGTGTTCAGCGACCGCACCGAGTTCTCCACCGACCTGCAGTACATCAAGGCGAACACCGAGGCGCTGGATTCCACCGTATCGCTGGGCCTCAACGTGCCCTACATCGACATCGACCTGGGCCATGGCGTGCCGCGCATCGGTGTCGACAACCAGTTCACCGCCAACCCCGCGAACTACTACTGGGGGTTCACGATGGACCACCAGGACGACAACACCGCCGACGAAGTTGCCTGGCGCGCGGACCTGAAGCACAGCTTCGACAGCAATTTCTTCGATTCCTTCAAGGTCGGCGTGCGCGTCACCGATCGCGATGCGCACAGCATCGACACCGGCTACGACTGGCAGCCCGTGTTCCAGCCCTGGATGCAGTGGTGGGCGCTGCCGGGCGGCGTGCCGCTGCCGGGCCTGGACCTCAACGGCACGGTCAACTCCAGCCTGACCAACCTGATCACGTTCGATAATTTCTATCGTGGCGGTGCTTCGACGCCGGGCTCGTTCTACTCGCCGGTGCTGGCTACGGCGCTCGGCTTCCCGAACAGCTATCTCGACATCCACGGCGCGGCGATTCCGTACTACCTGCCGGGCGCACCCTACGGGCAGATCACGCCGCGCAACCTCGCGGATCCCCAGTGGGGCAACGTGCAGAACGAGAAGACGTACGCCGCGTACGCGATGCTGAACTTCGCGATGGACGATGCGCGCATCGACGGCAACGTCGGCGTCCGTGTCGTGCGTACGGAGAACAGCGCCGATGGCTACCTCGTGTATCCGAACAACGCGTTCGCGCCGTACCTCGGCACGGGTCAGTCGGAGCCGATTTCCGCGGAGAACTCGTACACCGACGTGCTGCCCAGCGCGAACGTGAAGTGGGAGCCGAGGGAGAACTGGGTCGTCCGCTTCGCCGCGTCCAAGGCCATCGCGCGTCCGGCCTTCAGCGACATGCAGGCCTACCAGGTGCTCAGCGTGGCCGTCCGCGACGGCGTCAATCCGCAGCCGGGCGACCAACTTGGCCCGGAGGACCTGGAGCTCACCGGCAGCTCCACCGACAACCCGTACTTGAAGCCGATGGAGGCCAACCAGTTCGATCTGTCGCTGGAGTGGTACTTCGCACCGGATAGCGGCGGCATGGCCTGGGTGAACTTCTTCTACAAGGACATCAAGGACTATTTCCGCCAACAGACGGAGCTGGTCGCCTACCCGGGCATCGACGGCAACGACTACGACTATCGCGTGTCCCGCCTGGTGAACGTCGGCAAGGCGAAGATCCAGGGCGCCGAGATCGGCTGGAACCAGTTCTTCGACTTCCTGCCGGCGCCGTTCGATGGCCTGGGCATGTCGGCGAACTACACCTACATCGACAGCTCGACGAGCATCCCGGCCGCCTCCAACGCGGTGCCCGTCGATACTGACGGATCGCTGTTCGGCGACCTGCCGGCCGATGGACTGTCGAAGAATTCGTACAACGTCGCGACGTTCTACGAGAAGGGACCGTGGCAGATCCGCCTGGCCTACAACTGGCGCAGCGAGTACCTGCTGTCGATCGGCCCGAACGGTTACAACGGCGGCGATGGCGGCATCCCGTGGAAGCTGCCGGTATACAGCGACAGCTTCGGCCAGCTCGACGGATCGATTTTCTATCGCTTCTCCGACAATGTGCAGTTCGGTCTTGAGATGAACAACCTCAACAACGCCGAGCAGCGCACGCTGATGGACCAGAACGGCGCCGGCAAGCGCACCACGTCGTGGTACGTCAACGACCGCCGTTACGCCGCGACGCTCCGCTTCACGTTCTGATGCGCGCTTTGCGGGAAGGGCAGCAGAAACCGCCCTTCCCGCATCGCTCGCGGCTATCTGGGTGTGCTTTACGCTGGCGCACCGGCTCTCCCTCTCCACAGGAGACTCCGTGCACACGCTTCGCCTGATCCTTGCGCTGTCCGTCCTGCTGCTGGCACCCGCCGCCACGGCGAAGGACGAAACCGCCGACTACCGCTGGCGCAACGTCGCCATCGGCGGCGGGGGCTTCGTCACCGGGCTGGTGTTCCATCCGCGCGAGAAGGGCCTGCTGTACGCCCGCACCGATATCGGTGGCGCGTATCGGTGGGTGTCGCGCGAACAGCGCTGGCAACCGCTTATGGACTGGATGGGCCACGAGGACAGTGGCCGCTTCGGCGTGGAAAGCCTGGCGCTGGATCCGTCCGATCCGGATCGTGTGTACCTCGCCGTCGGCACCTACCTGCACGAACGCGGACAGGACGGCGCGATCCTGCGTTCGACGGATCGCGGCGCGACGTTCCAGCGCACGTCGCTGCCCTTCAAGCTCGGCGGCAACGAGCAGGGGCGCGGCAACGGTGAACGACTGGCGGTGGATCCCCACGACGGACGCGTGCTGTTGTTCGGCACGCGCGCCGACGGGCTGTGGCGCAGCGGCGATGCCGGCGCGACCTGGCGTGAAGTGCCGGCGTTCCCTGCCATCGCGAAGGCGCGCTCGGCCTGGGCGATGGGCTGGCGCGAGCTGCGTCCTGTCGGCATCGCGTTCGTGGTGTTCGATCCCGCCAGCGGCACGCCGGGCACGCCCTCGAAGACGCTGTATGCAGGCGTATCGACGAACGAGACCAGCCTGTATCGCTCGCTTGACGGTGGCATGAGCTGGCACGCGGTACCAGGCCAGCCGGTGGGGCTGCGCCCCAGCCACATGGTGCGCGATGGACGCGGGCGCTGGCTGCTCAGCTACGGCGACGAGCCCGGCCCCAACAACATGGCCGATGGTGCGGTATGGCGCTTCGATCCCGCCGGCGACCGCTGGGAAAACATCACGCCGGCACCCCGTTCCTCCGATGCGTCCGGCAAAGGGTTCGGTTGGGGCGCGGTCGCGGTGCAGGCCGACAACCCGGACGTGATCATCGCCACCACCTTCCGTCGCTACCAGCCGCACGATGACCTCTATCGCAGCGTCGATGGCGGCCGCACGTGGACCGCCACGCTGCCGCGCTCCCGCTTCGATCATTCGTCCGCGCCGTGGACCGCGGATGCGAAGCCGCACTGGATGGCCGACATCGAGATCGATCCGCACGATCCGGACCGCATCCTGTTCGTCACCGGCTACGGCGTGTGGGCGTCGACCAACGCGCGTGCATTCGACCAGGGCGCCGACATGCAGTGGCGTTTCGAGCAGGCGGGCTTCGAGGAAACCGTGCCGTTGGCGCTGGCCAGTCCGCCGCAGGGCGCACATCTGGTCAGCGGCCTGGGCGATGTCGACGGCTTCGTGCATGACACGCTTGATGTGTCGCAGCCGCGTTTTGCCGGCGTGCGCTTCTCCAACACCGAAAGCCTGGCCTTCGCCGGACAGGTGCCGCAGGTGATGGTACGCACGGGCTATTTCCACAACCGGCCGGAAGGCGCGGTGCGTGGCGCATGGTCGAACGATGGCGGCCGCACCTGGACTGCGTTCGCGAGCGAGCCGCCGGACGGCGAGGGCGCGGGGCAGATCACCCTGGCCGCCGATGGCAAGCGGGCCATCTGGCATCCCCGCAACGGCGAACACCACTGGATCACCGCCGACATGGGCGGTCGCTGGCAGCAGGTGGAAGGCCTGCCGAAGACGGCGGTGGTGGAAGCCGACCGCGTCGATGAAGGCATCTATTACGGCTTCGATGCCATCAGCGGCAAGTTGTATGTCAGCGGCAACGGCGGCGTCGCATTCGAGGAAGTCCGCGCGCCGGTGGGCGAAATCGGAGACTGGTACCGGGCCGAGATCCGGCCGCATCCGCAGCGTGCCGGCGAAGCCTGGATCGCGTCGTCTTGGCGCGGGCTGCTGCATCTCTCCCCCGGCAAGCTGGCACGCGTGCCGGGCGTGGACAACGTGATGTCGGTGGGCCTGGGCAAGCCAGCGAAGGACGGCGATGCGCCGGTGCTGTTCGTGTTCGGCGAAGTGGGGGGCCAGCGTGGCCTGTATCGCTCCGGCGACAACGGCCGGCACTGGCAGCGGATCGATACCGACGCACTGCGGTTTGGCGGCATCATCCGTCACGTGACAGGCGATCCCCGCCTGCATGGCCGCGTCTACTTCGGCACCGAAGGACGTGGCATCTGGTACGGAGATCCGCAGTGAATCGAATCGCCCTCGCTCTTCTCGTTTTTCTCGCAATGCCGGCCGCACACGCCGTCGAACTGTCGCGCATCTTTGCCGATGGCATGGTGGTGCAGCGCGACCAGCCGGTGCAGGTCTGGGGCCAGGCGGCCCCGGGCGCGCGCGTCGTGGTGGCGTTCGCCGACCGTGACGGCACGGCGCAGGCCGATGCCAGCGGCCACTGGTCGCTGGAATTGCCCGCGCTGCCCGCCGGTGGTCCGCACGTGATGCGTATCGACGATGGCGCCGGCGCGCGCGTGCTGCAGGACGTACTGGTGGGCGATGTGTGGCTGGCCAGCGGGCAGTCGAACATGGAGTGGCCGATCGCGCAGTCGGCGGATCCGGAGGGGGAGATCGCGCGCGCGACCGATCCGCAGATCCGCCATTTCAAGATTCCCAAGTCCTGGGCCGGCACGCCGCAGGCGCAGCTCGTAGGTGGCGAATGGGTCGCTTCGTCGCCGCAGGCTGCGGGCAAGTTCTCGGCGGTGGCGCATTTCTTCGCGCGCGAACTGCGCAAGGTCACCGGTGTGCCGATCGGCATCATCGACAGCACCTGGGGTGGCAGCCGCATCGAAGCCTGGATGGATGCGCCATCGCAGGGGCTGGACGAAAAGGCGCTGGCCCAGCAGGCCAGCACGCTGCGCGCACAGGATGAGCAGGCGCTGGCGCGGACGCGCCGCAATCTGGCGCGCTGGCCGGATCTTCCCGTCGATGATGCAGGCTGGCAGTCCGCCGCGACCGACGCGTCCGCGTGGACGCCGATCAAGGTGCCCGCGCTGTGGGAAGCCACGGGCTGGAACGGAATGGACGGCGTGGCGTGGTACCGCACCACGTTCACGCTGACCGCCGAAGAGGCCGCTGCCGGCGTGACGCTGGGCGTGGGCCGCATCGATGATTCCGACACCACCTGGGTGAATGGCACCCAGGTCGGCCAGACGCACATGCAGTACAACCTGCCGCGCCGCTACACCGTGCCGGCATCGGCCCTGCATGCGGGCGTCAATCACGTGGCCGTGCGCGTATCCGACTTCGGCGGCGGGGGCGGCATCCACGGCAACACGGCCGAGGTCTTCGTCCAGCCGCAGGGCGCCGCACCGCGCACGCTGGCGGACTGGTCGTTCCGGCCGTCCAGTGTCAGCGTCGCCCTGGTCGACGACAAGAACCAGCATCCCACCCTGCTGTACAACGCGATGATCCATCCGCTGCAGCCCTACGCACTGCGCGGTGTGATCTGGTACCAGGGCGAATCGAACGCGAACACGGTGGCGGATGCGCTGAAGTACCGTACCCAGTTCCCGGAGATGATCCAGCAATGGCGTCGCCAATGGCAGGCGCCCGAGTTGCCGTTCCTGTGGGCGCAGCTGGCCAACTTCTCCTCCGGCGTCGACCAGGGCGACCAGAGTCCGTGGGCGGTGCTGCGCGAATCGCAGTCGGCCACGCTGTCACTGCCGGCCACCGCGCAGGTGGTGACCATCGACATCGGCAACCCGACCGACATCCATCCGCTCAACAAGCAGGATGTCGGCAAGCGGCTCGCACTGGCGGCGAGGCACGTCGCGTATGGCGAATCGCTGGGTTACCACGGACCAGTCCATACGCAGGCGCAGTTTTCGTCGGGTACCGCGACCCTCGCTTTCGATGCCGGCGCTAGCGCGCTCGCCGTGCGCGGAGGCGGCACGCGCGTGCACGGCTTCGCGCTGGCCGGTGCCGATCGCGTCTTCCATCCGGCCGAGGCCGCGCTCCTCGACGGTCGCGTCGTCGTGCGCAGCGACGCGGTGAAGACGCCGGTGGCCCTGCGCTATGGCTGGTCCGACAACCCGGCCGACGCCGACCTAGTCAACGCGGCGGGCTTGCCTGCCTCGCCTTTCCGTACGGATGCGTGGTGACCTCCGGATGTCCTCGATGATGACCCTGCGTTCTCTGATCCTTTCGCTGGCTGCGCTGTGCGCGCTCGCCGCATGCCAGCCCGCCGGAAAGGAAGGCGAACCGGCCACCGCGCAGGACGAAGCTGCGACGGATGCAGCGGACGCGAAGCCGATCCCGCAGATCGTCAGCAAGGACGGTCGCCACGCACTGATGGTCGACGGCGCGCCTTTCCTGATCCTCGGTGCGCAGGTCAACAATTCCAGCAACTGGCCGCAGGCGCTGGACGATGTGTGGCCGGCCATCGACGTGGTCAAGCCGAACACCGTGATGGTGCCGGTGGCCTGGGAACAGGTGGAAGCGAAGGAAGGCAGCTTCGATTTCTCTTTCGTCGACGTGCTGCTCAAGCAGGCGCGCGAAAAGAACGTGCGGCTGGTACTGCTGTGGTTCGCCACCTGGAAGAACAACGGCCCGAACTACGCGCCGGCGTGGGTCAAGCTGGACAACGCGCGCTTCCCGCGCTTGGTCACCGCCGACGGCCGCACGCTGAACTCGCTGTCGCCGCACGCGCAGGCCACGCTGGACGCCGACCGCAAGGCCTTCGTCGCGCTGATGACACACCTGAAGGCTGCGGACCCGCAGCGCACCGTCATCCTGGTGCAGCCGCAGAACGAACCCGGCACCTATGGCAGCGTGCGCGATTTCTCGCCGCTGGCGCAGAAGGTATTCGAAGGCCCGGTGCCCGACGCGCTGCTGAAGAAGCTGGGCAAGGCGCCGGGCACGTGGCGCGAGGTATTCGGTGCCGATGCCGACGAGTTCTTCCATGCCTGGCATATCGCGCACTACATCGACCAGCTCGCCGAGGCCGGCAAGGCGGTCTATCCGCTGCCGATGTTCATCAACGCCGCGCTGCGCGGGCCGTTCAATCCGGGCCAGCCGGGGCAGTACGCCAGCGGTGGTCCTACCGACAACGTGCTGGACGTGTACAAGGCCGCGGCGCCGCACATCGACCTGCTGGCGCCGGACATCTACATGCCCGAGTACACCCACTACACCACGGTGCTGGACCGTTACTCACGCCCGGACAACCCGCTGTTCGTCGCCGAGACCGGCAACCGCGAGGAGTACGCGCGCTACTTCTTCTCCGCGCTGGGCGAGCAGGCCATCGGCTGGTCGCCGTTCGGCATCGACTACTCGCGCTATTCCAACTGGCCGCTCGGCGCCAAGCACATGGACGAGAAGACGCTGGCCACGTTCGCGATGAACTACGCGATGGTGAAGCCGGCGGCTCGCGTCATCGCGCAGGCGAGTTTCGAGGGCAAGGTGCGCGGCACCGCCGAGCAGCCGGGGCAGGCGGTGCAGACGGTGAAGATCGATGACCGCTGGAACATGGTGGTGACGTATGGCGTGCCGCAGTTCTGGTTCCAGGGCGAGCCGCCCGGCAATCCGGAGCCCATCGGCCGCGCGCTGGTGGTGCAACTGGGGCCGGACGAGTTCCTGGTCACCGGCGCGCACGCGCGCATCAACATCCACGCCGCCGATCCGGCGCTGGCCGCACGGCAGATCTACGACGTCGTCGACGAGGGCACCTACGTCGATGGCAAGTGGGTGTTCCGCCGTCGCTGGAATGGCGACCAGACCGACTACGGCCTCAATTTCTCCAGCGTCCCGCAATTGCTGCGGGTGAAGCTGGCGACCTACTGAACGATCCACGGGCCGGTACCGACGGTCCATGAACCGGGACGCCTGCGGGCGCCCACGAGGAGCAAGCGATGGGTTACTTGAAGACGTTGACGGTGCCGCTGCTGGTCCTGGCTGCAGCGGGCGCCAACGCCGCGGGCAACGGGGCCGTCGAGAAGATCGACCACGGCGTGATCGTGCGGCCAGCCGATGCCGCAGCCGCCCACGTGAAGGTGGAAGCGGTCGCGCCGGGCATCCTGCGCGTGATGGCCGACCCCGATGGCGACTTCGCCCGCACGCCCAGCCTGATGCGCGCGAAGACCGGCGCACCACCGGCCGTCAAAGTGGGCGAAGCCGGCGGGCAGGTGACGGTCAGCACGCAGGGCATCTCGGCCAAGGTCGATGCCCGCACGGGCCGCGTCAGTTTCTTCGATGCCGCCGGCAAGCCGTTGCTGGCCGAGCATGCGCGTACGTTCAAGCCGACGAAGGTCGAAGGAAAGGACTACTACAGCATCCGCCAGCGCTTCGAATCGACGGATGACGAAGCCTTCTACGGCACCGGCCTGCACCAGCAGGGCTGGATGAACCTCAAGGGCCGCGACGTCGAGCTGCTCCAGCACAACATCGACAAGGCGATTCCCTACCTCGTCTCCACGCGCCACTACGGCATCCTGTGGGACAGCAATGCCATCACCCGCTACGGCGATCCGCGCGGCCTGCAGCCGCTGGGCGCGTCGCTGGACCTGTTCGACGCCCAGGGCAAACCGGGTGCGCTGACGGCGCGCTACACGGTCAACGGCAAGCAGGTGGTCGAGCGTCGCGAAAGCGAGGTGAACTACCAGTACATCAAGGACCTCGCCAACTTCCCCGCCGCGGGCAAGAACATGGCGCAGGGCGGACGCAGCGACGTGGTGTGGGAGGGCGAGATCGCCGCCCGTACCGATGGCCGGCATACGTTCTCGGTCTACAACAGCGAGTACGCCAAGCTCTACATCGACGGCAAGCTGGTCATCGACCGCTGGCGCCAGAACTGGAACCCGTGGCACCACGAGTTCGCGCTGGACATGAAGGCCGGCCAGCGCCACAAGGTGAAGCTGGTGTGGGACCGCATCGAGCCGGCGTACATCGCGCTGCTGCACCGCGATCCGCTGCCTGCCGACGAAGCCAAGGACCTGTCGATCTGGTCCGAGGCCGCGCAGGCCATCGACTATTACGTCGTCGCCGGTGACGACGCCGACCAGGTGCTGGCCGGCTACCGCACGCTGACCGGCAAGGCCGTGCTGCTGCCGAAGTGGTCGTACGGTTTCTGGCAGAGCCGCGAGCGCTACAAGACCCAGGCCGAGCTGACCGGTGCGCTGGACGAGTACCGCAAGCGCAAGCTGCCGATCGACGCCATCGTGCTGGACTGGTCGTACTGGCCGGAGGACGCCTGGGGTTCGCATGATTTCGATGCGAAGAACTTCCCCGATCCGGATGGCATGGTCGACCACGTCCACGACCAGCACGCACAGATCATGATCTCGGTGTGGCCGAAGTTCTATCCGACCACGGCCAACTACAAGGAACTCGACGCCGCCGGCCACATGTACCACCGCAACGTCGAGGTCGGCGAGCTGGACTGGATCGGCAAGGGCTACCTGAACTCGTTCTACGACCCGTACTCGAAGGAGGCGCAGGACATCTTCTGGCGCCAGGTCAACGGCAAGCTCAACGCCAAGGGATTCGATGCGTGGTGGCTGGACGCCAGCGAGCCCGACCTGCACAGCAACATCGACATCGGCGAGCGCAAGGCGCGCACCACGCCGACCTCGCTGGGTCCGTCGGTGGAATTCTTCAACTCCTATCCGCTGGTGCATTCGGAAGGCGTCTACCGCGGTTCGCGCGAGCAGGATCCGGACAAGCGCGTCTTCATCCTGTCGCGCGCGTTCTTCGCGGGCCAGCAGCGCGCCGGTGCGGCGTTCTGGAGCGGTGACATCGTGCCGCGTTGGGATGACCTGCGCGAGCAGATCTCCGGCCTGGTCAATGCCTCGATGGCGGGCGCGCCCAACGTCAGCTTCGACATCGGCGGTTTCTCGCCGGAGAAGCGCTACGAGAACAAGGACCCCGCGCACCTGGCGGAATGGCGCGAACTGAGCCTGCGCTGGTTCCAGCACGGCGCGTTCGTACCGATCTTCCGCCTGCACGGTCAGTTCCCGTATCGCGAGATCTGGGAAATCGCGCCGGAAGGCTCGCCGCACTACGACAGCTTCGTCCATTACCTGAAGCTGCGTTACACGCTGCTGCCCTACATCTACACGCTGGCCGGCGACACCTACCACCAGGACGGCACCTTGCTGCGTACCCTGGCGATGGATTTCCCTTCCGACCCCAAGGTGCGTGACATCGCCGACCAGTACCTGTTCGGCCCCGCGTTCCTGGTCGCGCCGGTAACGACGTTCAAGGCGACCACGCGCCCGGTCTACCTGCCCGCGGGCACGAGCTGGATCGACTTCGAGACCGGCAAGCGCTACGACGGCGGCCAGACGATTGAGGCGGCCGCACCGTTGCAGCGCATGCCGTTGTTCGTCCGCGCCGGTGCCATCGTGCCGCGCACGGTGGTGCAGCAGTACGTGGACGAGAAGCCCGATGCGCCGCTGACGATCGAGGTCTACACCGGCGCCGACGGCACGTTCTCGCTGTACGAGGACAACGGTCGCAACTACGGCTACGAGCGCGGTGAATCCAGCCGCATTCCGCTGGCGTGGAACGAAAAGGCGGGTGAACTACGCATCGGCGCGCGCGAGGGTCGCTATCCCGGCGTGGTCGACCAGCGCGAGATACGCGTCCGTTTCATCGACGGTCCGCGCGCCGATGCAGGCACGCTGGAACCGGCGGCCGACGTCACCGTGCGTTACGACGGCAAGGCGCAGGCCGTGCGGTTTCCCCGCACTGCACGATGACAGCAGGGTGGTCGGGCGGCACCATGGAAACCGGTAGACAACACCTGTCCGGGAGGGCTGGATGATGCAGTCCCCGCGCCCGGGCGTGTCGCCGGTCGCCGTCGACACCGGGCCACATGATCCCGGTCGCCGCACCCTGTTCAAGGGCGTGGCGGGCGGTGCACTGGTGGCCGGACTGCCCTGGGATGCCGCTGCGGCGCCAGCGGGCGCGACGACGGCGCAGGACCTGCGCCTGTGGTATCGCCAGCCGGCGCGCGTCTGGGTGGAAGCGTTGCCGGTCGGCAACGGCCGACTGGGCGCAATGGTGTTCGGCGGCGTGGCGCACGAGCGCCTGCAGCTCAACGAGGACACGCTGTATTCGGGCGGGCCGTATTCGGCAGTGAATCCGAAAGCGCGCGAGGGGATGCCGCGGGTACGCGAACTGATCTTCGCCGGCCGTTACGCAGAGGCCGCCGCACTGGCCGACGAGACCCTGATCTCGCGGCCAGTGAAACAGATGGCCTACCAGCCGCTGGGCAACCTCTGGCTGCAGTTCGACCGCCTGGACGGCGTGGCCGACTACCGGCGCGAGCTGGATCTCGATGCCGCCGTGGCGCGCACCACGTTCCGTGTCGGCAACGGCGTGCACCGGCGTGAGGTATTCGTCTCGCCGGTCGACCAGTGCATCGTCGTGCGCTACACCGTCGAAGGCGGCGACGCGATGATCGGCCGGATACGCACCGGCAACGAACATGCGACGACCACGCGGGTCGTCGACGGCGGCTGGCACGTCAGCGGCCGCAATGTCGGCAAGCATGGCATCGAAGGTCGCCTGCGCTTCGCGTTCCGCGTGCATGTCACGCACCGCGAAGGCCAGGTGCGGGTGGAGCAGGACCAGATCACCTTCGATGGCGTGCGCGAACTGGAACTGCGCATCGTCGCGGCGACCAGCCATGTGGCCTACGACGACATCAGTGGCGATCCCGACGCGATCACCGCCACGCAGCTGGCGCGGGTGAAGAACAAGGCGTTCGACGCCGTCCTGGCCGAGCATGTCGCCGAGCATCGCCGCCTGTTCCATCGTGTGCGCCTGGACCTGGGCCGCACCGCGGCCGCCGACCTGCCAACCGATGAGCGCATCGCGGCCTTCGCGCAGGGCGACGATCCCGCGCTGGTGTCGCTGTACCACGCGTACGGGCGCTACCTGCTGATCTGCAGCTCGCGGCCGGGCAGCCAACCCGCCAACCTGCAGGGCATCTGGAACGACCTGATGGATCCGCCGTGGGAGAGCAAGTACACGGTCAACATCAATACCGAGATGAACTACTGGCCGGCCGAGCAGAACGGCCTGGGCGAGTGCGTGGAGCCGTTGCAGCGCATGCTGGAAGAGCTGGCGAAGACCGGTGCCGATGTCGCCCACGACATGTACGGCGCCGGTGGCTGGATGCTCCACAACAACACCGACCTGTGGCGCGCCGCCACGCCGCCGGATGGCGCGCGCTGGGCGCTGTGGCCGACGGGAGGCGCGTGGCTGCTGCAGGCGTTGTGGGATCGCTGGGATTATGGGCGCGACACGACGTACCTGGCGCAGGTCTGGCCGCTGTTCAAGGGCGCCGCGCAGTTCTTCGTCGACACGTTGCAGGACGATCCGCAGTCCGGGCACAAGGTCACCGTGCCGTCGCTGTCGCCGGAGAACGAACATCCCTTCGGCGCGGCGATCTGCGCCGGCCCGACGATGGATGCGCAGATCCTGCGCGATCTGTTCGGCCAATGCATCGAGGCCGCACGCGTGCTTGGCGTGGAGGCAGACTTCGCCACGCGGCTCGCCGCGCTGCGCGACCGGCTGCCGCCCAACCGCATCGGCAAAGCCGGGCAGCTGCAGGAATGGCAGCAGGACTGGGACATGCAGGTGCCCGAGATCCACCACCGCCACATCTCGCACCTTTACGGTCTGCATCCCAGCGCGCAGATCAACCGGCGCGACACGCCCGACCTCGCCCGCGCCGCGCAACGCACGCTGGAAATCCGAGGCGACGAGGCCACCGGCTGGGGCATCGCCTGGCGGCTGAACTTCTGGGCACGCCTGTGGGATGGCGAGCACAGCCTGAAGATCCTGCGCATGCTGCTGTCGCCGCAGCGCAGCTACCCGAATCTGTTCGATGCGCATCCACCGTTCCAGATCGACGGCAACTTCGGTGGCGCCGCCGGCATCGTCGAGATGCTGGTGCAGAGCTGGGGCGGATCGATCTTCCTGCTGCCTGCGCTGCCGTCGTCATGGCGCGACGGCGAACTCGAGAGCGTGCGCGTGCGCAATGCGGCGCGCCTGGATCTCAGCTGGAAAGCAGGGCGACTCGCACGCGCCACGCTGCATTCGGACAAGGGCGGCCGCTACCAGCTGGTCCATGCAGGCCGCACGCTCGATCTTGAACTCGCCGCGGGCACCTCTGCCACGGTACGACTGCGCGACGGCGCGCTGGTGGAAGCATGAAGAAGGCATTCCCATGAGTCTGGTCGCCGGAATCGACGCAGGCACGCAGAGCCTGAAGGTGGTGGTATACGACGCTGCGGCGCGTGCGGTGGTGGCCAGTGCCAGCGCGCCGTTGGAGCTGATCAGCGGCGAGGACGGCAGCCGCGAGCAGCATCCGGCCGACTGGGTTGCGGCGATGCAGGCCTGCTTCGACCGCATCGATCCGGGCATGCGCGCACGCATCACCGCGCTGTCGGTATCGGGCCAGCAGCACGGCTTCGTGCCGGTGGATGCGCAGGGCGAGGTGCTGGCCCCGGCCAAGCTGTGGTGCGACACCAGCACCACGGCCGAGTGCGCGCAGATCATGGACGCGGTGGGCGGTTCGGCAGCCACGATTGCGCTTGCCGGCAACCCGATCCTGGCCGGTTACACCGCCTCCAAGTTGCCGTGGACGAAGACCCATCGCCCCGAGGCTTATGCACAACTGGCGACGATCCTGCTGCCGCACGACTACCTCAACTTCGTGCTCACCGGCCAGCGCTTCTGCGAGTGGGGCGACGCCTCCGGCACCGGCTGGCTCGACGTGCGCGTGCGCACGTGGTCGAAGGAGCTCCTGCGCGCGACGGATGCGGACCGCGACCTGGCCGCCTGCCTGCCGCC
>Ga0065704_10000347_pt1 | contig 28981 bp, 29 predicted proteins | sample SwiRhicommuniRL2_FD_59091 | JGI IMG/M metagenome (GOLD analysis project Ga0065704, IMG submission 59091) | Switchgrass rhizosphere bacterial communities from Rose Lake, Michigan, USA - RL2 v2 (version 2) | ecosystem: Host-associated > Plants > Roots > Rhizosphere > Soil | place: East Lansing, MI | reverse complement strand
GTAATTTTGCCGTTGTTACATATAGCAACGGAGGTTTCATCGCAGGAAGATTCTATAGCAAGTATTACAGACACGTTTATTATTATTAAGCTACAAAATTATTAAAAAACTATTAAAAATACTTCTTTGGGTCGTTGCATCAGTATTATTACTTGCTGGTGTCATTCTATTTGCAATCCAATTTAAGCCTATTCAGACTTTCGTAGCTAAAAAAGCGGCAGCATACCTATCTAAAGAGCTTAATACAACCATTTCTTTAACCGGCATATATATAAAACCTTTTAAGTATGTTGTGATAGAAAACCTGCTTGTATTGGATCGGCAGAAAGATACCATACTTAATACACCCAAATTTTTAGTAGACATCAATCAGATTTCAATTAAAAAACGAATAGTTGACATTAATACGGTACAGATTAATAACGGCTCTTTTTATTTAAAATCATATAAAGACAGATCGACGAATTTAGATTTCATTATCGATTACTTTGACTCTGGCACTCCCACAGTTAAACCTAAAAAGAAACCGTACAAGATATCATTTGACAGAGTTATCCTGAACAACATCAGCTTTAAATACAAAAACCAACGAGTTGACACCGTTATGAAGGGGGTAAATTTTGATGACATATACCTAACCAGCTTTAACGGAATTTTTGAAAAATTAAATACTACAGATCATATCCTGCAGGCGGACATTAAAAACCTGACTTTTAAGGAAAAGAGTGGATTTTATTTAAAAAACCTGACAGCCTTTACTACTGTGGATACCAATAGCATTGAATTAAAGAATTTGATGTTGGTTACCAATAAGAGCAGGCTATCTGATTACTTTCAAATGCGGTTTGATAAATACCGCGACTTTAGAGATTATGTCAATAAAGTAAGAATGAAAGCTAATTTCAAGAATAGCTATTTAGCATCGCGCGATGTTGCCTATTTTGCTCCGGAATTGGATCAAATGAATCTTGAGATTGAAGTTGACGGAAGGATTACCGGTTTGGTTAATAATCTTAAAGCAAAAAAACTATCGGTTAAAGCCGGAAAAGCGACTTATATAAAAGGGGACTTTATTGTAAAAGGGCTTCCAAATCTTAAAGAGACTTTTATGGATCTTAAAATAGAGATGGCCGGAACAAATAAAGCTGATCTGGATGAGATATTAACAAGCACAACCGGGAAAAAGACTAAAGTGATCCCAGTAGTTATCGGAAAATTTGGCAACATTAATTTCAACGGCTCATTTACCGGATTCCAAAACGATTTTATTGCCTATGGGGAGTTTAAGACAAAACTAGGCAGATTGGTTTCTGATGTTAATATGAAAATAGATAAGAAGGGTGTCCCCTCTTATTCAGGTAATGTTAAAGCCTACGATTTTAATTTAGGAAACCTTTTAGATGAGAATGATCTTGGTAGAATATCTGCTTCCTTAAATGTTGAAGGCAGAGGCACAGAAATAAAAAACCTTTCCGAGAAGCTAAATGGAGATATCGATTACATCGACTTTAACCAGTATAGGTATAGAAATGTTAAAATTGATGGAACCTTTGATAAAAAATATTTCGACGGTCGCCTGCAAATTAACGACAAAAATGTTCAGCTTGTTTTTGATGGCGGGGTAAATCTGAACCCTAAGTTGCCGGTATTTAATTTTAAAGCCCAAATAAACAATGCAAAGCTAAAGGCCTTAAAACTATATAAGGACTCTTTAAAAATTGATGCTACTTTTAGCACCAATTTCTCCGGCACCAACCTAAATAACATACAGGGTAAACTTCTAATTCAACAAATTAGGTTAGACAATGTTAAAGGCATTTACAACATTGATTCTGTAGAACTAAAGGCTGCAGGTATAGGAAAAGACAGAGACCTTACCATTCATTCAGATATTCTGGATGCCAGCTTAAAGGGGCAATACAACTTAAACACCATTCCTTCATACTATAAAGCATTAGCGAAAAAATACATACCATCCCTCAAAACTACCATTCTTCCATATGGAGACCAGATCTTTCAGTTCAATTTAAAAATAAAAAGATTTGAGCCCATTGCAGAACTTCTTGCTCCAGGCTTAGAGATCGATGATCAAGCGGTCTTTATTGGTAATTTTGATTCTCCAAACAACATAGCCACATTAAATGGCTTTGTGAAAAAGCTAAAATACAAAGGCATTATAGCCAACAATATTATTATCGATGAGAATACTTCCGTAAATCAATTACAAGCTATCATAACATCGGATAGAGTTGACTTAAATGATAGTTTGTACATTAAGAATGTCAACATATCCAACATATTGAGAAATGACAGTCTTTCTCTTAACTTAAAACTTGCCAATTCAGATGACGCTAACCAACTGGATTTAAACGGATTGGTCGAGTTTGCAAACGACACCACAGCAAGGGTTAGCATACTCCCATCTCAGCTTAAAGTAAATAATGAGGACTGGAAGATTCAGGAAAAAGTGAGAATTAGTTTTCATGAAGGAAAAACCGAGATTACCAATTTTGATTTAAGCAATGGCAATCAACTCTTAACTATTGATGGTATTCTGTCTGACGACCCCAAAGATTTACTTCTTGTCGGATTTAAAGAATTTAGCTTAAAAACAATAAATCCGTTTGTTAAGGCATTTGGCGTGCAGTTAGCAGGTAACGTTAATGGTGAAACAAAACTCTATAATATCTTAAAATCGCCTAGGATATCTGATAATCTAAAAATAGATTCTTTAACCTTTAACAATACTCATATTGGTAATTTGACCGATACTTCTTCTTATGATCGTGCAAATAATGTAGCCAACATTTTCACTAATATTGTTTCTTCCGACAGAGAAACACTTCGGGCTTTGGGCGTTCTTGATCTGGAAAAGAAAGAGATGGATATAAGCGTAAAGCTTGATAATAGTGAACTAGCTGTACTGGAACCATTTGTTAATGAACTTGTATCAGATCTTAAAGGTCATGTTTCATCATCATTAACGGTTACAGGTCCATTTGAAAAACCGGAAATTAACGGGCAGGTATCTTTTGACAAAGCTGAAGTGACAGTTAATTATCTTAAAACAAGATATACACTAAACGACCAGGTAGAAGTTGAAAACAGCATTATCAAAATTAATGACTTGAAATTGCTTGACGTTGATGATAACCAGGCCATCGCAAATGGTACGGTTGACCTCAATAACATCAATACACCAACGCTAGATATTGATATTAATGCTAAAGATTTCATGGCCTTGAATACTACGGAAAAAGACAACTCTATATATTTTGGAAAGGCTTATGGAACAGGTACCTTCAGATTTAAAGGTCCAACAAACAAATTATTTATAGACATTAATGCCAAGACAGAGAAAGGGACGGTATTTAATCTTCCACTTAACAGCTCTGAGACCGTATCAAATAAAGATTTTATAACATTTGTAAATAAGGACACGACTAAGGTTGTAAAAAAACAAACCAGTTTTGACGGACTTACAATGAACCTGAAACTTGAGGTTGATGCAAATAGCACTGCAAATATTTATACCACTTTAGGAAATCTAAGTGGGAAAGGCTATTCTAAAAATTTAGCGCTTAACATTAATAGTCTTGGTGATTTTGAGATGTCGGGTGATTATATCATTGAATCAGGGAGTTTTGATTTTACTGCTCAGGAAATTATAAATAAGAAATTCAACATCAGACAAGGTGGTACTATCCGATGGACAGGAAACCCCACAACTGCGCAGATAAATTTAAAGGCAATTTATTCCCTTCGTGCTGGTCTGAGCGACCTCTATACTGCAGCTAATAGAGATGGCGGCAATAATGCCAACGAGCGCGTTCTTACTGAAGTAGAAATGGGCTTAACCGGTTCACTATTAAAACCGGATATTAAACTTGATATCTTCTTCCCTTCAAACCCTGCTATTAAAGAAGAGATGCAATCTTATTTTAATGACGACAACAACAGGAACCTCCAGGCGCTTAGTTTGATTATAAGACGTAGTTTTGCTCCAGGAACAGGAAAAGAAGCCCTTGGCAAGCAATTAACATCAGGAGTAGCAAGTACTGCTACAGAGCTTTTGTTTAATCAGTTTAATAATGTCTTATCTTCACTCAACCTCGATTTTGTGGACATTAATATCCGCTCTTTGAGTGAAGCGAATGCCTCTTTTAGATTTTTTAATGACCGCATAGTATTAAATGCCGGGATAGTAGATAAACGTAGTACAAACGATTTGTCGCCAATTGGCTTTACCAGAAATAATGTAGGTGGTGAAGTTGAAGTTTTAGCCTTAATTAGAAAAGATGGAACTTTAGTAGGTAAGCTTGCCAATAAACCTCCTACACAGCAAAACACCTTCTTTAACACTGGGGTAAGCCAAAATAACAATGTAACATCCTTAGGTCTGATCTATACACAGCAATTTGACAGCTTTAGAGAGTTTGTTCAAAGAATATCAGGTAAATACAACAGAAACTTGAAGAAGAAGGTTGAGGAAGAGAAAAAGACACCTCCCGTTAGTAAACAGCCAGTTAACAAAGAGGCTGTTCCTCCAGAAAAAAAGAACAAAAAAAAGTAGGTTATAAATAACCTACTTTTTTTTAGCCTTTCATTATTTGATGCCCCATCTTATCACGTTTTGTTTTAAGATATTGCTCATTATGAACATTACTTTCAATTTCAATTGGAATATTTTCTACAATCTCTAAACCATAGCCAATTAAACCAGCGCGTTTAGTAGGGTTATTAGACATCAGTCTCATTTTAGTGATGCCCTGTGCTCTTAGTATTTGAGCTCCAACTCCGTAATCTCTTTCGTCGCCTTTGAAACCCAATTTTATATTTGCTTCAACAGTATCCAGGCCAGCATCTTGTAGATTATATGAACGCAATTTATTAACAAGGCCAATACCTCTTCCCTCCTGATTCATATAAACGATTACTCCTTTACCTTCCTTATCGATCATCTCCATTGCTTTGTGCAATTGAGGCCCACAATCGCATCTGCATGATCCAAAAATATCACCGGTAACACAGGAACTATGTACTCTTGTTAATACAGGCTCATCAATAGTCCATTCGCCTTTACTAATTGCCAAATGTGTGGCTCCTGTATCTATTTGGGTATAGGCAGTCATCTTAAAATCACCCCATTGAGTGGGTAGATTTACCGTTACCTCCTGCTCTATTAAACTTTCTTTGCTTAATCTATATGCAATAAGATCTTTTATACTAATTATTTTAAGCTGATGTTGTGCTGCAATCTTAATCAGGTCAGGCAATCTGGCCATCTCTCCGTCATCCTTCATAATCTCAACCAATACACCGGCAGGTTCCATGCCTGCAAGTTTAGCTAAATCTACAGATGCTTCGGTGTGTCCCGAACGTCTTAATACTCCCCCATCTTTAGATCTTAATGGAAAAATGTGACCTGGCCTACCCAACTCAGCAGGATCAATATTAGGATCGATTAAGGCCTTAATGGTTTTTGATCTGTCGGACGCAGAAATGCCAGTTGTACAGCCATGACCTCTTAAATCAACGGAAACAGTAAAGTTAGTTTCGTAAGCGGCGGTATTTTTTCCCACCATTAGATCTAAACCTAATTCATCACATCTTTCTTCGGTTAAAGGCGCACAAATTAAGCCTCGGCCATAAGTGGCCATAAAATTTATCATTTCAGGAGTAGCGTTGGCTGCGGCAGTAATAAAATCACCTTCATTCTCCCTATCTTCGTCATCTACAACAATAATAGCTTTACCCGCTTTTATTTCTGCAATAGCTTCTTCTATTGTATCTAGTTTGATTTCCATTTTTCTGAATATATCAATAATCAAGTAACAAATAAGTAACCTGATTAATTAGTAAGATTTACGGTGCAAAGTTACAATCTTCAAAACCAATATTACGTTATAAACTATCATAAATAAGTAATGAATATTAGGTGTTTACCCCTATTAAAGGATACAAATATTATTAACTGTTAATATTTGATTTTTTCTTTTTGAAGAGATTTATAAATATTTGTTTAAAATAACCTACATCAAATAAAGCAGAATCCACTGTTGCTTTATAAGTTAAGAATGCACCCAGGGGAGATAAAATAAATATTGCAAGCCACATTCCGAAGAAAGGCCTTAAAGATCCTGTTGTTGCAGATTTTTCAGAAACAGTAGCAATGATATGGTACAAAAGGAAAAACACAATAGCCATTACCACAGGCAAACCAAGTCCACCTTTTCTTATAATAGCGCCTAGCGGTGCACCAATAAAGAACAATAAGAGACAGGACACTGCAAGTGTAAACTTTCTCTGATATTCCAATTGTACTTTTATTATACTTCTGGTTCTATCCTCATAATCCGTAACCCGTCCAGATGTAGTTTGTTTTACTGAAGTTGCCAGGTCCAATGCACTCTGAATAATTGCCAGTCTCTGTTTCTCAGGAAGCATTTTCAAAATGTCTCCCTTTATTACTTTTGCAGGGGTTTTAACAGCGGTATATCCCTTAGAGTAGTTGTTTTGCCTGTAATAGCTATTTATAGTGGTTGAGGAGAACTTATTTACACTATCCAACTCTTTGGTTAAGGAATCTCTTTTCCTTGTTAGGCCCTTTAAATTCAGCATTTGAGTGTTATTCCTAAAATCCTGCTCATCAGTTCTATTCATTTTAAAACTGGAAATATCAAACTTCTGATCAGTCTCAGTAAACCTCATCCTAGTTAACTCCTGTCTCGGATTGTTATAGGTATTACGGCCACTCGATTCTTCATATCTAACGCCATTTTTTAGCTTTAGAAAAAGGAACTTATCATTGCTATACATTTTACCTTCTTTAGCAATGATGATCTTTGCCATTCCGTTTGTATTTGTATGATCATAAATCATTACATCATACAATGAAACACCATCATCCCCTTTTTTATTAACTCTAATGGAATAACCTGGAATACTATTATTAAAAACCCCCTCCTTAATTAAAAAGGATAATTTTTTGTTTGTTATATCCCATAAAAGCGATCCATACTTCAAATTGGCTTTAGGCAGCATATAATCTGAAAATATGAAGGAGCTTATTGCAATAAATATTATGAGTACAAAAAGAGGTCTCATTGCCTTTTGCAACGACAACCCTGCTGATTTAATAGCTACCAATTCGTAGTTCTCCCCCAGCGTCCCAAAAGTCATTATCGATGATAATAAAATGGACAATGGGAGCGCCATAGACACATTTGCCGCAGAGGCATAATACATTAACTCAAGTATAATATACCATTCAAATCCTTTTCCTATTAAATCATCAACATATTTAAATAGAAAAAGCATTAGCAAAATAAACATCACAATAAAAAATGTGACGAAGAAAGGCCTTATAAATGCTTTGAGTAGAAGTAAATGAATCTTTTTCAATATACAAATGTAGACAAAGCTATTGAAAAACTAGGCACCAATTACACTGTGCAGGTAGTTAATCTGATTATCCCAAATAAGTGTACGCTCAGCTAATGTGTCATCAGTAGCAAAATCGGTTATTGAAAGGGCTACGTCATTTGTTAATTCGTCCTGTACAATTTCCATTTCAAAGTAACAGTGTGGTTCATCTTCCACCCATTTAAATTTTACAGATTTATTTTCTTTTATGCTAAGCAACTTTGCTCTCTGTATTTCATCGTCCCATGTGAAAGTATATACCTGATCTCTGAAAATCACATCATCTGCAAACCATTGAGACAGTCCATTTGGCTCACTAATAAAACTAAATAAAATACGTGGAGACGACCTCAATTCATATTCTAACGTAAATTTTTTCTTTTCCGACATCGTTAAACACTTATATTCTGAATTATTAGACTATTTTTTTAATATTTGTTTCTAAAGAAAAGTAATTTATTCTATATTTGCAACTCTTTAGAAAAAAGACGCCCGGCGGGGTAGCTCAGATGGTTAGAGCGCAGGATTCATAACCCTGAGGTCGGCAGTTCGATCCTGCTCCCCGCTACAACCTTTATAGGTTAAACCCTTAACATTCAAAACGTTAAGGGTTTCGTTTTTTATTAGGGGGACGGTTTGGGGGACGTTATTAATCGTTTTGCTCAAAAAGGCATGTTTTTAGATGCTTTTGGTTTTAACAGATCATCTACCAGCATACATAAACTTACAGCCTTAAAATATTCATACATTTGCTTTGTGGTTGATCGGACTTCGTTTTATCTTCCCCATCCCAAAAGGCATAAGTTATCTTATGCTTTTTGCTTTTAATGCCGTTTAATAACAAAGCCCTGCATTACTGCAAGGCTTTGACAATTGTGATAGTATTGTGATTTTATTATTGCTTTTGTTGACCTAAATTGTAACTACTTAGTGGGTGTATTTTTCTTAACTGATCCAACGTTGGGTTAAGAGATCGTAATAACTCAAACACATACCAATAAGTACAGCCACCGCCACCCGTTTCATTTATTTGGTAAGCTACTGCATCTTTCAGAGCATCTGTTAATTCATCGGCCAAACTAAAAATTGACTCTGCATCATAGTGAGCGCCTTGCATCTCAATTAAAATGCCTTTTTCAGTAATAGTAATCATTCGTATTTAGGATATAATATAAAAGCCCTTGCTTTAGGTGTCCTATGTTACGAATAACATTTGGGGCGTTTCCACACACCACACCATAGCAAGGGCTTAAATTTAATTTCTTTTTCAATTTATTCGTATTTAGGAACTCAAAGATACAAGCCTTACAAATACCTTGCAAGCTATTTAGTTTTTATTCTGCAATACAGCACGCCTGTAGTTATCAACCGTACTAACTGATACCTTTAGTTGTTTTGCCACCTGTTTGCGTGTATAGCCTTTATTTATCATGGTTACGGCCAAACGCATTACATCGGTAGGCAAACGGGTTTTATTCCAATTACCGCTACACATATAGCCTTGAATAGTCCTATAACTACAATTTAAAATCTTCGCTATCTCCTTACTATTCAATCCTTTGCAGTGGTATCTATATGCCTCCTGTATTTTATCTTCCTTTTTTTGCATGTTTTAGGGTGTTTTATGTTACCAAAAACGTAGTAAATTAACTTAAATCAAACGCACCTTTTTAAAGGGGGTTTTACGCACTTTCTTAATGCGTTTTTGCGTACCACCCCCCTAAGAAATATTCAGTCCCTTTGACCGTATCCTTAGCTTATTTGGCCTTTTTCTGCCCCGCAAATCTGCCTATCTATTACAGATAATGCGGATGCTAAATTGTGTATTTCGTTTGTTGGTGTTAGTGGATTGGCCGTTTCGATTGCCAGCCTTGCAATAATGTTCTTTTTTACTACTTGCAAATCCAATACGCTTTGTATGCGTTGCCTTGCCCATGTACCCGCCGTACTTTCTGAAATACCTACCATTGCCGAAGCCTCTTTTTGATTGTAACCATTAGTGAGTAATTTGTAATACTCTTTTTTTGCTTCTTTTTTGTCTTTGAACTTTTCCATTTTGTTAGTGATTATTTAAGTGTTTAATATTTAATTTTTTCATTTCTCTTTTTACTGGTATTGCTAAGTAGTTGTAAAACGTTGATCTACTTATGTAATAGCGTGGATAAATGTATTTCCTGTAAATGGCTATCGTGGTTAAACCGCTATCCACATGCGATAAATATTCAGCCTGTACATCAGATACCAGCATTAACTTATTTTTCCTATTGTACATTGATCGGGGATTACTTGTTAAATAGACGCCTGTTTAAAGTTTTGACAGTTAATTTTCAAATACTCCTTTGCATTACCACCCGCCAGCGTTTCGCCGTTTTCCAGTATCTTAATACTTTGTATTTGTTCCAGCCATTCACGGGTTATACATATTTCGGTTGCGTGTAATGTATCCGTGTAGCTATTCCCATTTTGATCGGTGTAGCTTACTGCAATCATTCCGTTTTGTTCCATTGCCGTTTTTATTAGTTGTTTAAACCTGTACCGTTTGTTACTATCCTTATTCCTGCATTTCTTAGCTACTTTTCCGTACAATTTTTCACTACAAAAAGTACTGCCATTTTTTTGCCCTGATAAATCCCTTTCACACGATTTGCACACCGTTTTTTCTTTACCCTCATTTAAACTATTACTAAAGGACGTTTTCACCCTATATTCTAACTGTGAAAATGTACCCTGTTTTGGTTTTTCAGAGCTGGTAAAATCATGGTGAAAACGTACCCTATTTTTATGCTTTGCTCCTATCAGATTGAGCCACTTTTGCCGTATTAAATCTGCTACAACAAAGTGCGTAGTATTTGCGTTGTGATCTGCCAGCAGACTATCAAACTGTAAGCGCTGGTTATACCTTTGTTTTCGGTTCAAACCCTGCCAGTAATTGGCATTTTTCCAATTGGATAGCTTTAATTGCTTTGCCGTAGTCAATTGCTTTGGCTGTATGCTATTTGCATCATACATAATGATACTGCTAAACATTTCCAGCAATAGAATACCTAATCTTGCTACCTTATCGGGGTTAGTAATATCCGATAGATACTTAATGCCATACGGCTCTAAATAACGCATACGGTTCACCTTAATTTCAAAGCGCAATAGGTTTTTAGTTCCCGTTGGGGCTTCGCTGGTTTTATCGTATATCTTTATTTTGTATTCGTATTTATGACAAAGCAAACCCTTTTTTGCTCCTTGCTTATCCAATGGCTGAAAGGGTACACCACCGTGACAGATCACCGCTTTCAATAATCGTATAACAGGGAAAGGCAAAGCAACATTAACACCTATCTCCAAACCTCTTAAAACTGATGTTTCGGGCTTTACATCAAACTGTATTGCCAGCACATTAACGGCCTTAATCACATCTTTAAATAGGAAATCATTTGTATTATGATCGCCCGCATTGTGGTATTTGTGCAAACTCCCTAATAGTTCATTATAATACTTATTTGGGCTATTGGGATTATAAACCCTAAACGTTAAGCCCTCATGTTTGGCAATCCGTGTATTATCCAGTATCTCACCTGTTTGCTCATTTACTGCCAACGGGAACACCAAACGGCTATTATTTAGCCATTGTCCAGCATCTAGGTACTGATGTTCTGATTTGAAGCCGTCAAACATTTAAGTAATAATGAGTTTTGATAATTGCGGGCGGGTTGCTACCTTTGAGGTATTATCGTTTGCCCGATAATAAAAAATTAACTATAAGGAGGGGGTTTAAATAGCCCCCTTTTTATTTCTGCACGTCAAGCACCGAACTTGCATAACTTTCAATACACCTCTGTAAATCGGCTATTTTCCTTAATATTTCAGTCTTAGCGGGCGGGCTTTGTAACTCTTTAGCGGTTAGTTCCACTATAGCCAAATCATCCATTAACTGAATCAAGATAAGTTCCATAGTTATTTACTCCCTCTTTGTATAGCTACTAAGGCATGTTCAATTTCAGACTGTTTAAAGCGGGTTTTGTTGGCAATCTTATAAGATTTGATAAGCCCTTTGTTTGCCCATGCGTGAACCGTTGGTAATGTTATTTTAAACATTTCCGCCACCTCTAAGCGGGTAAGCCATTGGGCGGGCTCTTTTGGCTGGTAATGTTCTTTAATCTCCGATATTTGATTTTCTAATCGGGTAAACAATGCTTGCAAGCTACTTGCATCAATGTTTTGCACTTGTAATACGTTTTGAACCATTTTCTTTTATTTAAGATTATGGCACAAAAAAACGGAGACAGTTTTGCTGTATCCGTGTTGTAATCGGGTTACGAATCGGTTACAAACCGACTACATTTTATTTCTCATATTGGGAATGTCAAGGGAAACGCTTCATTTGCGTTGTTTCTTAATACTGCCAACTCCTTATTAAATAACTTCTTATCCTTAATATACGGTTTTATTCTCTCCATTTTTTTAAGTCGGTTAGATACCTTTATTTCTGTATCCGTACCCGTCCTATTTGGTGCATACTTACAATGGTTAAACTTATTATAAAGTACATTACTATTTGCAGGATTGCCGTATTCATTGGAAATGCTTTGAGCATTTGCCCGTGTAACTTCCCGATTATTATAATAGCATATTAATGCAATTTCATCTAAGGCAAGGGAAACGCTCACTTTAGCCGTTTGCTGGTCTGTAAGGCTTTTAAACACCTTTTGTTTAGCTGGTTTTTGTTCCAGTACCTCAATACGCTTATGCAGGTATTTTATAAAGTCTATTGTGTTTAAATCATACCAAAAACGGGTTTGTGTTCCGCCGTCATCGTTCGGCAATACATTACCGTCTAAATAATAATCTAAATGGCTTAAAGTCCTTTCCGCTCTAACATCCGCCAGCATTTTCTTTGTAAAGTCTAATTCAGATATTACCGTGTACTTTAACTTTTCCGTGTAGGTTTTAATATCTTCCTCTAAGCCCGTTTTTCGTAATAATGAAATCATTTGCCATTCACCACGATCAGGGAAAAACCAAAGTTTATTAAATCGGTCATCCGTATAGTGTGAAATTTCCTTTTGCTCCGCATCTATTTGCCTAGCCTTTACGCTAAAGTAATCAGAAAGTTTTTTTGATGTTTTATTTTTGCTATTTATTAAGTGCCGTGTGTGTAAAGAGTAAGAAGCTAATAACAGCCTATTCATGTATTTTCGCTGTTCATCGTATGAATTTACACGATTACTTAATTCAAAAAGCCACCATACATATTTATCAATATCTAATTTGTGTATCTCAATTTCCATGTTTGCCCAATAATTTTAAACGCTTTTTAAAGGCCGTTTAAACGACCTTTAAATAACTTCCACTTTTCGCCCAATGCAATTGTAATGCCTCTGCATGTTCCTGTGGCGTAACCTTTATGTATCTTAAAAATGCCTTTTCTGTTTTATGGCCTGTGATCTGCATTATTGAAATTGCAGGAAACCCCGTTTTATATAAGTTTGTAGCAAATGAACGGCGGGCGGTATGCGTGGTAATCAATTCGTATTTTTCATAATTGGTATGTCTTTTTACACCGCCTTTGGTAATCCCTTTACTGGTTTGCTCTGTCAACTCCACTTCTTTACCCACATCTTTTAAATAATCATTCATTTTCTGATTACTTATTTCATTGGGTAACTTGTAATCATACTTTTCAAGTATAGCCCGAACATTCGGGTGTATTGGAATAACCACCTTTGCGCCCGTCTTTTCTGTTTTCATTTCTATAAAATTACCCTTTACATTGCGCTTATGCAGGGTTGTAAAATCTGAAAACCTTAATCCAGTCCAGCAACCAACTATAAACATATCCCGTACACGTTCCAGCCGTTTGTTTTCGGTAAAATCATGCTCATAAAGTTGCTTTAATTCCTTTTCGTTCAAATAAATGCTATCGCTTAATTCTGATACGACTTTAAAGCGATTGCTTTTATACAGGAATTTAGTGTTTAAACCTCTGTTTGTGGCTTCATTTAAGAACACTTTTAATGTCTGTATGTATTTGCCTATGGTATTGGTAGAATGGTTTAAGGCTTGCAGGTGTGCGGTATAATCTAAATAGAAATCTAAGTCTATGGTATCAAAATCAACCCGCCTTTTATTCTTTGTGGCAAATGCCTTTAAATCCGCTAATGTGGTATTGTATTTCTGAATGGTACGGTGTTCAATTTTTTTACCTGATGCGGGATTAATACGGTTTGCAGACTGCTTAATAAACAACTCTATAAAACTGAATAAATCCTTTGCCGTGTCAGCGTTTGCCCGCTCTAAATAAACATCAATATGTTGCTTTAACAATTCCTTAGTTACTTCCAGTTTACTCGTAACTATCCGTGTAACTATTCGTGCCGTTTCCGCTTCAAGTTCAGATAAAAAGTTATTGATCGTGTCTTTATCCTTTACCTCTATAACGTTCCTGATGCGTTGCGTTGTTTCATTCCAGTATTTAGGCAACGTTTTTAAGCCAGTAGAATACTTTAGCCGTTGTGAACCTAATCTATACAGTAGAATGATCGGAGTTTGCTCTTTAGCCTTTGGCTCTCTTAGAACAAAAGTAATGTTTGCCATAATTAAAAATTAACTAAGCAAATATATATAATTCCATGTATCGGGGACGGTTTGGGGGACGCTTTTTTTTAATCCGCTTTAATTTATCCTTATTGTCCCTTACTACCTCAAACATAAAAAACCGTCTTAGATCGTTAAATTCGCATGTTTTAAGGCCGTTTCTCAATGTGTGCGGATTGTTGAAATTTAAAGAGTTTGGTTTTGCTCCCCGCTACCAAAACGGGAAAAAGCCTTGAAAGTCGAACCTTTTCTTTGAAAGGAGCTCAATTTCAAGGCTTTTTCTTTTTATGAAATTTTCTTATGAAAAGAAAAAACAGACACAAACCTGTTATTCATTGAAAATAAGGCAATTAAGAGTTCGATCCTGCTTGAGTTAACCCAACCTGTAACATTGGCTCATATATATAATTATCAATTAACTAAGGTTCGACTTTTTTATCACTATCACTCCTCACCCAGGCTTCTTTTTTCTCTTGCGAGGATTTCTCAATACGGTCAACCAATTCATGAAGCGCAACACCATCTTCGAAATCCGGCGCTTTTCTTGAACCCGTACGGATATCTTCAGCGATCAAGGCATACAGATGGCCAACATTCCGAGCGCCTGAAAAAGACGGCCATCCGCTGTAGACACCGGCAGGCGGGGTAAGTGTTTTCAATTTTTTTTCTTCTCCTCTCGCGCCTTGAATAGCCAGCTGAACAATTTGGCCATGACCATTTTCACCGGTTACCTGCAAGTCACCGTCTGTACCGTTAATCTCCCATAGTAAGTTAGTTCCCCTTGTTATCCCACCACGATAATGCACCGATAAGGCAGCACCGCTTTTGAGTGTACCATGTATCAATATCTGATCCTGGGTATTTTTAGGCTTTAACGCTCCTGTATCGGTCAACCTGACCTGGTCAAACTGGGTCAGCATCCGGGCCGACAACTCTTCAATGTCACCCAATACCTCCGTTAGGCCCACCAGCGTATGGGCTAAAGGTATGGCTTGCATTGTTGCACCATTAGCCTGATCATGGAGGTAATAAAGATCCGCTTCTGTTTCATTTCCCCAGCTACCACCGGCGCCAATCAACGTAGTGGATAATACCTTACCTACATAGCCATCTGCTATAAGCTGCTTCAGGTAGGCCACCTCCGGCGCGTAGCGCATCTGTGTTCCGATTGCAGCGATAACGCCTTTCTGCCTGGCCAACGCTGCCAGTTTCCTGCCTTCCCCTTGTCCGTTTCCCAAAGGCCATTCGCAAAAAACATGTTTGCCGGCATTCAGTGCTGCGCTGACCAGTTCAAAGTGATAGGGGACTTTTACTGTTACCACGACCAGGTCAATCTCACTTGAGCTAACCAGTGATTGCGCATCCTTAAAGGCAAGGGGAAGATTTAAGGACTGTGCTGTTTTTTTTGAGCTCTCGTAACTTCGGTTGGCCACTCCAATGATCTCGAAGTCATCAGACAATGACCTTAATGCGGGTAAGTGGGCTGCTGCTGCCCAGTGGCTGTCGGGATTAAGCCCGATGAATCCTATGCGGATTTTTTGCTTATTCATATGATGGGTGTTGTTAAAACATAAACTATTCAGCCTTTGCATAAAAATATTGCATAAGGGGAATCCGCCAAATGACAGCGGCAGATTTGATCGGTTCGTAGCTGAAGATCTCTTTCCCCCTATCCTTAATCGTGATCCTGAAAGGCTGTTTAAGTTTTTTGGTAAAATGGGTGATGGTGAGGTATTCCGCCAGATCTTCGTGCCAGCTGGAGGTAGCGTAAAGTGAGACAAAAGGCTTTTTGGCAGCTGATTCATAGATCTCCCTTGCGAGACGTATAGGCAATAGCCTGGCCCCGCCACGAAAGCGGCTGCGCAAGGTGAGGGTGTCAGCGAGGTTTGCATTTAGCTCAGTCTGGTCGGTCCAGATGCCTTGTGTAAAGTCTTTTTTCAGGTCTGCCTCCTTGTCAAAAGTCCTCCTGGTTTTATTCATTCCCAGCAGGTCAAGGGAGCCATCTACAACATGGGTCGCCTCGTGCAGGAGTACATAAAGTATTGCGTCAAGCCTGCCTGCAGCGATGGAAACCTGCAAACTTGGGTTATCTTTTTCATAATAGCCCATTTCCTTCCAGGTTAGCCACTGGGAGACATCCTGTTTTAAAATCTCGGCCCTAAAAGTGATGGTAAAAACCGGGAATGGGCTCTCCGGGTTCATCGTTGCAGTCAGCGCTGTATTGGGCATGTTGTCCAGAAAACTGATGCCCAACAGGTGGTCCTTCAGGACACGGGCATGTAACGGAGGAAGCATTTTAAAGGCCCTGACGACCTTAACACTGTCGGCTTTGCTAAGTCTGTGGAGTGTCGGGGACATCCCAGCATCCCGGAATTTCTGGATTACTTCGGGCGGTGTATTCCCGATCCTTGCGGTCAGTGGTTTAGATGGATCAAGCCTGTACTTTTTTTGAACAACTGTTTTATGCTCACTCAGATCATGGCTTGTCGATTGCCCCTTGATGATCAGGGGAGAAATGAAAAGTATGCTGAACAGTATCAGTATTGTGGTGCAGGTATTTGTTTTGATTGACATTTGGATTATGGTAAAAAAATAGCAATGCTGCCAGAGAAGAACAATTTCCATTGCTGCATTGCTATGGTCAGGTGATTGGCAATTGTGTTCAGGCGGACGCGCTTTAACACCAGCTACCCGGCGATTTTTAGTGATCCGACCAGCCCGTTCTGAAACGTAAAATTAAAGCGCAGGACTGCCGGGCTACCGGGAAATGTTCCCGAAACCTCCGCTTCAAGTACCGAGCCATTTGCGCTATCATTATAGCTGATCGGTTTTAGCACGCTCTGATATTCCTGGTTTGACTTTTCTATCCAGTTCTGGATTTCCTGTTTTCCGTTATGTGTCTTTCCTTCGTCGAATACTACTGCATCGTCTGAAAAAAGGGAAGCATAAGCTGCTCCGTCGTGGATGTTCTGTGCTTCCACTAAGTTTGATATTAATTTTGGTAGGTTCATAATATTTATTTTTAAACTAACATATTGATGTACAAATTTCGATAGTACCTGCATAACCTGCAATAAGGGAACTACGATTCAGATAGGGAATAATTTCTCCCTATTGATTGTTCGCTGGTCTACACATATCTTTAATACAGGTATGAAAAAAAGACTTTTCCGAACCTCAACTGCGGACTGGACCTGGTAGCTGAAGTGCTTTATGGCAAGTGGGAAGATCAGGCTATTGTGGTTCATCAACGAAGGCTTTCTGCCTCCGAGAGAACTGCAACGTAAAATACCAGATGCAAGCCGCCGTGTCATCAACATCCAGCTAAAAGAACTGGAGGAACATGAACTGGTGACCAGGACGATCTATCCGGTAATGCCTCCAAAAGTTGAGTATACACTTACCGATTTCGGCAGGACGCTGATACCTTTACTCGCTGCTATCGGACGCTGGGGAGATGAAAATCAGCAAAGGTTAAAGCGGGCTATACTGAAGGGATATCCGGACTATGATCAATCCATGGAGATTTAAATCGATATGACATGAGGTTAACCGGCATCGATTATTCCTGGCAGCAGCTAATCAATCGCTGATTCCATGCCTGTCAGGTAGCCTTTGAATCGATGCGCCAATCTGAATGATATGTAACCTTCTGCTCATCTGACAGGTCGTTCAAATGCGGGAACTGTCCATCTTTAAACTTCCGGTACAGCGGAGCGATTTCTTCCATCGAGTCGGCTACGAAAGGTCCGTGCTGGACAACCGGAAGATGATGTGGCTGTCCAGCATACAGCACAAAATACGTATCCTCATCCGGTGCCTCCAGGGTAAGCCGGCCACTGCCTTTTTCGTTCGTTCTTTCCAGCCAGCCAGCTTGCCCGGAACTGATAATTTTGTCACCCACCTTTACCCGGCCTTGAAGCACATAGACCAGGCCATGATAATGCAATGGAATTTCCTGATTTACCAACGCAAGCTTTTTCAGCCTGAATTCAATCAGGATAAATGGTGTATGGGTTTTCAGGGGAGAGACCAAACCGTTGCTGCTGCCACCGTAAACACGGATTTCATATTCACCGGTCTTAATTGTTGGCACATCTTCGAGTAATATTTTTTGCAAAAAAGGCTGGGCATACCGCTGTTCAGGTGGTAATACCAGCCACACCTGTAAGATACGCAGTTTTTGCTTTGAAGTGATCTCCTCGGTGTGGACGATTCCCTTTCCAGCCGTCATCAGCTCAAAACTTCCCGTTTTCCATTCCCTGTTATTACCTTCCAGCACCAAAGTAAGGGTCTCAAATCCAGCGTGGGGATGTGCTCCCCCAACTGGCGCTCCGCCGGGTAGGTCCAATATGTCATCCATAAACAGGATAAAAGGATCGCTGTCTTTGTAGCTGACACCATCAAGGACAGCCATCGCCTTATGCCCATTGCCCAAAAATCCATTGTGCCAATGGTTTTCAGTGATTATTGATATGCTTCTGTTTCTCATGGTTGTTCGATATTTTTTGCCGGAAAAATTCTTTGTCCCAGTTCAGGAAAACGCACGATAGCCGTGACCCAAAGCAAAATCTGGACAGAAACTGCCATTGCTATGGGTTGCTGGTGCTGCAGGTGGGTTACAATAGCTCCACCCAGATAAGCCACTAAGAGCATTGTTCCCAGCACCCCTGTTCTTGGAATGATGAAAAGCAGCAGCGAGAGGATTTCGATCACACCGATGAACTGATAAGTTGCAGTATTGACCCCGAACGCAGTGGCCTGTGCCATGGCAGTTTCATTCAGCGTAATTTTCATTATGGCACTCATCGTGAGGAGCAGGCCTAAGATGGCCGTCAAAATCCATCCCGTAACTTTGATTGTTTTCTGTGACATGACTATCAATTGTTGATTAAGCCACAAATTTCCGAACAAATACTATATATTTGTTATCTGTTACAAAAAGGATAGTACTTACAAAAAGAATAGTATATGGCAAATCATACGATCGAAAGTTGTGCAAAAGCCAAAATGGCAATACGCGATACGCTGGACATAGTGGGCGGAAAATGGAAATTAATCTTGATTTCAGTGCTTCAGAGCGGCAAAAAAGGATTCAATGAGTTATCCAGGGAAGCGGCCATATCCCCCCGCATCCTATCCAAGGAATTGCAGGAAATGGAAATGAACGGATTGGTAAGCCGAAAGGTATGCAACACTAAACCCGTTACTGTCCAGTATGAACTTACGCCTTATAGCCAAACCCTGGATGATGTATTGACAGCGATGGAAAAATGGGGATTCCAGCACAGGAATAAAATCATCCAGGGTATAAAGTAATCACGAACTGGTTACGGGAATGGTGTACTAGGTCGTAGGGATGGTGCCGCCGTCGATTACGAATTCTGTACCCGTTAGATAACCCGCCCTTGGAGAAACAAGGAAGCCAACCAGCTCCGCTACCTCTTCCGGCTCGGCGGGTCTGCCATACGGAATCCCGCCCAAAGCATCCATCACGCCTTGGGTAGCCTGTTCAATTGAAATTGCTGAGCTTTGCGATATTCGCTTCATCATTCTCTTGGCGCCATCAGTCATGATCCAACCCAGAGATACCGTTAACACCCTGACACCTTTCGAAGCCACCTCATTGGAAAGCCCCTTGCTGTAGTTGATCAGCCCTGCCTTTGCTGCCGCATAAGGAAGTGTACTGTCATATGAAGGCAGCCTCCCCTGTATGGATGCGATGTGAACGATCACACCTGTTTTCTGTTGGATCATCTGCGGCAGAAAACCCCTATCCAGTCTGACCGGAGCAAGCAAGTTGGTCTGCAAAGTCTCTTCCAGTGTTCATCGGTCAAGGCACTAAAGCCACCAGCGGGAGTTTCACTGCCTCCTAAGCTATTCACCAGGATATCAAGTTTGCCGTATTTTGATCGTACTTCAGCCACCACCTTATCCGTTCCTTCTGCCCTGCTCAGATCCGCCGAAATAAAATGAAGATTCTCATCATATATCACAGGCTCGTTCCTTGCCGTAATGATGGCCTGAGCTCCGGCAGCCAGTAACCTGTCAGCAATAGCTTTTCCGGTTCCCTTTGTTCCGCCCGTTACCAGGGCAACCTTTCCTGATAGTTCGTTAGGCATTGTCATCAAACAAACCGGGCAGGCTGGTTCTCTTCATACCCAGAACCTGGTCAAAGGCATCCTTCCTTTACCAGCTGCTGCATTCGTCTATTCACCGATACCTTGCATTTTCTGCTGTCTTTTTCGCGCTTTAACCAAATGGGTGTATTCCTAAGGCACTTGTAAATAACCTTTGTTTTGACACATCAACCGTTCCTTCAGGGGAAAATGTACAATACATCCTTCCATTTATCCATTCCAGCGGGGTAGCTGAAAAACGAGTTTTGTAGGGACAAATAGGAGGATAACCAGAAGCTCGCTTCTAGCCAGATTTCAATTTGCAGTTCAAACATAATTTGTGACCTAATGAAAACAAGACAAGACCGCACCCTGGGTGCATTCGAAAAAACGTTCTGGCTACTTGACCAGATCGATTCCAAAGACTTTGCGCTTGCCGCAGAAATAACAGGTACAGCAACAGTTGAGAAATGGAATCTCGCCATCTCCGCAGTACAGCGCAGACATCCCAGCCTTTCGGTCAGGATCGTGATGGATGAATTTTCAAGACCAGTAAAACAGCACACAGACAAGCTGCCCATTCCATTTAGGGTGATCCATGTTGATGCTGACTACTGCTGGGAACAGGAAGTAGAAAAAGAGCTGGCGCAAAGATTTAACACCGCAGAAGGGCCGCTTATCAGGGTGGTGCTGTTACAAAAGCCGGATTCTACCGTGCTGATCATTGCTGCAAACCATACGCTCGCCGACGGCACTTCAGTAAGTTATCTGATCAGGGATCTGCTGAAAGCAGTAAACGGGACAGAACTGGAGAAATTTGAAAACCAACTGTCCAACGATCAAACTTTGGGTTTGCCCGATGACGAGCCAGTCCAAACTGTACCTAAAAATGAATTGGGAATAAGTCAAAGGATGGTTAGTCCCAAAGTATCATCGCTGCGGCTTTCGGCAGCGGCAACCGACCGCCTTAGAAACAGGGCCAGGGAAGAAAACACCACTGTTCATGGCGCCATCTGCGCAGCGGCTATTGTGGCATCCAGAAAGATGCGGTCGGAATGGTCAGAGGTTAAAATGGAACTGATTTCGCCCATCTGCACCAGGGGCGTATTAAATCTGGATGACAATTTTGGCCTTAATATCACCACACACCCGGTATTCTTTGAAAACGAACAGGCGCTATCTTTCTGGGAGCTGGCAAGACTCGCAAAAACAGGCCTTGAGGGGACCTCAACCGTAGCGCACGTGCGCAATTACCTGGGGTTTTTCAGGGAATTAACCTTTGGCCATAACGATATCCAAAAAATGCTGGAAATCCTGAAGGGTGCATTTAACCATCAGATTATGGTGACCAATCTTGTTAACGTGAAATACGATACAGACTTTGGCCCACTGAAGCTCCATGCACTTTATGGCCCAATGGTGAGATCCGGAAAAGGAATGGAGCAAACAATAGGCGCAGTGAGCACCAACGGATCTCTTGGCTTAACCAATACCAGCGATACACCAATAAGTGGGCTGCTTGAAGAAATTGAATATATTCTTTTACAGGCATCTAAGGCAGATTTAACTAATTCCGGCAATTTCCAAAGTAATAACAATGGCGGCCAAAGCTGTCCGTTACGCTAATAAATAGTGCTGACCCGGTGGATGATATGCCGCCGGGTTATTATATTTATTCGCATTTCATGTTATTAAAATACTTATCACCCTTGCGTATGGGTAAAAGAAGCTGCATCACTATATGTTCTTTGCGCGAGTACAATTTGAATATGTTCATTCATTTTTTGAAATATCATTTCAAAAAGTCTCAACCAATAACAGTACAAGACATTTTCTAGGTGGTAATACTGGAATAAGTTTACATCTCAATGCATTCTCCAATATTTTTTGATTTATAATGTTTCTTCTGCCTATACTGGCCCTCTACTTTGTTTGTTACAACTTTCTCAAAATTTACCACTGCCTCACAATGCTCATAAAAGTTAGACATATTGAAGCTTGAATCTACTTGAATAAAAGCTCACAGAAATGTGGGCTTTTTACGTTTAAAGTGGTTTAAATAGTGATTTATACGAAATAACACGGATCATGTAGGATCAGTTCCACAACATGTGGAGCCGGAGTTAAATTAATAGTTTTCGTATTGATAACTATCAACTTAACATGTTAATTCTGAATTACCATGGGAATATCGTAGGACTACTTGCCATGGATTAAGCATTTCCGATTAGCCATCTGTCAATGCAGACCTACAATTGGTCAAATCATTTTGAAGAGCAAAGCAGGATTCCACTCTTTTGTAGAAAACAAAAAAAATGAAAACACAATTAAAATTGAAAAATCTGTTACTGTTACTCCTTATAGGTATAACGTTCATGGCCAATGAGGTGAAATCGCAAAGCAAAATGCCAATACACATCGGCTTTAAAGGAGGAGCAAATTTCTCTAACCTTTCCTTGTCGAATAGCAACCTAGGCTCCAAATATTCTCTGGGATATCATGGAGGAATGTTCACACGAATAAACATTTCAAAGTTGTATGTCCAAGCTGAACTATTGTATGCCCAAAAAAAATCAAAAATGGAAAATAGCACTATTGGAACTAAACAAGCTAAATGGAACAGTATCGAAGTTCCGGTATTGATTGGTTACAAGTTACTACAGTCGAACAATGTAAACTTAAGAGTTTTCGGTGGTGGCGTTTACTCTTATGTACTGAATGACAAAGCTTCAGTTTTGAAAAAAGTATACCAATCTTTTCAGAAATTCGACAAGTCTAATGTTGGTTATCAGATGGGAGCAGGTATAGATATTGGAAAATTAACCCTCGATTTAAAATATGAAGGTGCATTGACCAGTATCAGTAAAGAATTTAAGGCAAAACCTGATTCCTTCCAGGCCAGCATCGGCTTCGTGATCTTCTAAAATTCTTTCTACTTTTACCTTCTATTTCAAACTGTCCGAACGGAACGGCTCTCTATGAACTGTAACCTTTCGGACAGTCTATCTTTTATATGAAAAAGACTCTACTCAATAAACATTGGCTATTTATCTGTTTATACTGGTTACTGCTAGGTATATCCATTTGGGCACAAATGATAAAAGATTTTCAGCTTGTACCCGCAATTTTGCAATCGCTCGCATTTGTAACAGCAGCCATTGTTGTGGCCCATACAGTTAGTGACGTTCTACTGCGAAATGCCCTTGTTAATGGAAAAATGAAGTCATTTGTAGGCCAAAGCCTTTTAATGACCTTGCTTCTAGCTTTTGTATTAACCGTCATCCCTTTGTGGTTTTATAAACATTATGTAATGGGGACTGCTTTCGATACTCCCGAAAGAATGGAAGCCTATAGCGAATCTCTGCTCAGGTTTTACAGTAACCTCCCCTCTGCAATTCTAATTAATGCTACAGCTTGCGGCCTGCGGTTTTACCAGGAACATAGCCTTATGGAGAAAAATCATGAGCAATTACTTAAGGTACATCTGGAAGCGCAACTCAGGATTTTACAGGATCAGATCAATCCGCATCTGATGTTTAACGTACTTAATCATATTCATATACTTATGCAGAAAGACATTGACCGCGCTTCTGTATTATTAATCCGTTTTTCAGATATTCTCCGGTATCAGTTGTATGAGTGTAACCGTGAATTTGTGCCATTGGAAAAGGAACTGAAATACCTGAAAGATTTGGTTGCGATAGAACAAATCAGATGGGCAGATGAACTTGACGTGAAATATACCTGGACCATTCAGAATGGCAAAAGCGAAATATCTCCATTATTGCTGGTACCCTTCATAGAAAATGCATTTAAACATGTATCTCGTTTACCTACAGAAAAGGGCTATGTACATTTGATATTAAAACAATCAGGCGACATGTTGGAACTGAACATTGAAAATTCCAATTCGGCACAACAGCCACGCAAACAAGACACTGGAGGAATAGGCTTAACCAACGTTCAAAAAAGACTGGAAATCTTATACCCGGACAAACACGAACTAAATATTGAAAAAACAGAATCAAGCTATAAGGTCCATTTGCGCTTACGATTAAACACATCAACCTGATGACTACGACACTCAACTCAAACTCTTTACAGACGGAACCTGCAATGCAGTGCCTGGTCATTGATGATGAACCCCTGGCGAGGGTTGGAATTATTGATTTCATTGAAAAGTTAGACTTTCTAACTGTTGCAGGCTCCTGTTCTTCAGCAATGGAAGCTTCTGAATACATAAGAAAAGGAAATATCGATCTTCTTTTTCTGGACATTAATATGCCTTATTTATCTGGGCTTGATTTTTTAGAGTCGCTGGAACATCCCCCACTTACCATCCTAACCACCGCTTATTCGGAACATGCGTTAGAAGGCTTCCGACTTCAGATCGTAGATTATTTATTAAAACCGATCCCCTTTAAACGCTTTTACCAAGCTGCCTTAAAAGCAAGACAGATCCATATGATGAGCTTAAGCCCAAGACATCCGCAACCTGTAGATACATTTTTATACGTTAGACAGGGTGATACCTTCCGAAAGATATCCTGGGTTGATATCTTATATATTGAAGGTATGCAGAATTATGCCAAACTTCATTTTAAAGATCAGGAACTGGTGATTCACCAAACGATGATATCCTTGGAAGAAACACTTCCAAGGGATAACTTCTTTAGAATTCATAAATCTTACCTGATCAACATTGCACATATTGATCAGGTTTCAGGAGGCAGACTATTCGTCAATGGGCAGGAACTTCCAATTTCCAGAACCCGCCGGGAAGATTTATTAAAAGAGGTGGTTTACAATAAACTTTTAAGCCGTTAGCGTTTGGAAAAATTCCATGACAATCCAGCGGAACCATAAAACGTAGTCGTAAAACGAGGGTCCGCTTCATCCTTCATCTTAAAGAAATCCTTTAATCTTCTACTGGTCAAACTAAAGGAGCGGGCAAGTGATGTACCAGCAGTTAACTGAATAGACAGTGATTTACTCAATTTAATTTCAGGGCGTAAACCAGCAACAACATGTTGGTACCCTAAAAGCATTGAAGTATTATTTCGATTTACCTCGGCAGTCATACCACTCAGTTCCACTACAGTTTTAAGTTCTACCGCATCGCTCAATTTCGCGCCAAATTCGATTCCATTGGGGAAATTGATTTGTAGCTTGTACCGACCCTGGGTAGACCAGTTGAAATACAAACCCGGCAGAACCATAGGAACACCAAAGGTATTGGTTAATATAGGCCCTACCCCTAGTGCCAATCTCGGATTGAAATGTTTAATGAACAAAACACCACCCTGGACAAGCAGGTCTTTTGAAGAAATTTCTTCCATATCGGTATAAACGCCTACAGAAGCCATCGCCATAATTGACCAGGTTTGACTGATGTGCCTGGAATGGATTAAACCAATCTGTGCATTGAGCATTTCTGTGGGGAATAAAGATTCCTCGTAATTACGGTTCCTCATTTTAGCATAAGAGCCTTCGACTCCAACAGCCCAGATTTTTGGTCTCCCAAGTTCATCTAACGTTGTTGAAATGGGAATACTAAAAGCCGCCTGAATTCGCTTAAAGTCACTGGTAGATCCTGTCTTAAGGCTATCTATAGGTCTGACATAGTTAGAGAAAGGAACATATTCAGCCTTAATTTTCCCAGAGAATCCAGTTTGTGCAAATAGAGAGGATCCCAAAGTAATACCGACTATTGTAAAAAAATAACGTAGTGTTTTCATGTTTTGTATCTGATCTTATTGTATATCAGACACGAAGAACGGGAGCTGAACTTGAAAGCGAAAAGATTATTGACGAGCAGCTATTTGCGTATGACCAAATGCAAGGTGGAACTGCCCTATTGACCTTCAGACCTATTGTTCACGACATTCTCAAAGTTCATTATCACTTCACAATGCTCATACAAGTTCGACAAATCGCAGCTCGACTCTACTGAAAAAGGCCTTTTCAATTATTTGACAAGGCTTTCTATTTACTACTCTTACTACTATTTTAATTTTGACACCAATAGTGCTTCTAAATCAATCCTGAGATCAATTGGGATTACCTACTGAATCATTGCGATTTATTCGTAACATGTAATGATTAAATGCGATTAGCGTTAAGGACAACAGAGGAAAGCAAGAATCGGGTACCATCTTATTGATTGATTCCTTATTTTTAGGAAATATTAGATCATGCAAACGCTGAAGTATTTACTAAAATAAAAGCTGGCCTGTTAAAAATTAAATTCGACAATAAACATGAATAATACATCTCTCACTGACATTACAGGTTTTGCTGATCGGTATCCGTGGATATTTGAAAAATCCTCAATATCCTCTGATAAGGATGCCATAATAAACATGACGGAGATTTCTACTCCCTTAGGTCCTATGCTGGCAGGCGCTACATCAAAAGGTGTCTGTCTGCTCGAATTTACCAACAGGATCAGATTAGAAAAAGAATTCGCTGAGTTACAAAAGCTACTTAATGCAGTGATGGTAGCAGGAAGAAATTCGTATCTAGATCAATTGGAAAATGAGTTAACTGAATACTTCGAAGGAAAACGGAAAACCTTTTCAGTTCCATTACACACTCCTGGCAATGATTTTTCGCAAGCAGTCTGGAAAACACTTCAGGAAATTCCTTATGGGAAAACATGTTCTTACAAAGAACAGGCAGAAATGATGAACAATCCGAAAGCGATTCGCGCAATTGCCTCAACAAATGGGCGAAACCGCTTAGCAATTATAGTACCTTGCCACCGCGTAATAGGCAGCGATGGAAATATGACCGGCTATGCTGCCGGAATAGATAAGAAAAAGTGGCTACTTAAGTTTGAAAGGAATAATTCAGAAATAGAAGACGGCTATTTATTTTGATTGATAGCGCTCTGCAAGCTTTAAGGCCTCATAAGCATTTACTATTCCTCCGCTAACACAAAGATCGGAGAAGGGTACTCGGACAGTCTCACCTCTTTCATTTTTGTATTTAACTTTCTGTAAAACCTTAGACACGGATTTCATTATGATCTCTCTGACCTGGTTAGGCTTAAGGTCCGGATAATAGCTCAAAATCAGGGCTGAAAGACCAGATACAACAGGAGCTGCCATACTCGTTCCATCAAATTCTTCATATTTTGAGCCTGGAACTGTTGAATTAATCATAAAACCAGGCGCAAATACGTCTACATTATACTTTCCATAATTTGAAAAAGATGCTTTTAAATTTGCATCATTAGCATATGCACTTGCTCCAACTTCTATCCAATTACTCGCATGTGGCAGTTTAAATTTAGCCGTATCTATAACTGCTTTTTTAATAACGACAGAATTAGGCCCCCTTCTCATACCCTGATTTTGCGCTTGATTTTGCTCGATCTTAAATGGCAATGCTGAAAGTGCATCTTTTTTGATCGATTTCTTATAAGCAGCAGCCTCTGGTCCATCAAAGTATTTATTTGGATAATTCTCTTTAACATCTACATCTTCGTTATCATTTCCAGCCGCATGAACTAACAATACGCCTTTCTGTTCAGCATATTTTACCGCTTCATCAACAACTTCTTTATTCCATTTATAACCTTTGCCAAAGCTCATATTAATTACCTTAGCACCGTTATCTACTGCATATCTAATTCCATTGGCAACATCTTTATCTCTCTCATCCCCTTCTGGTACAACTCTAATTGCCATTATACTAACACTATTGGCTATTCCATTAATTCCAATTGAATTGGATCTGTTTGCCCCTATTATGCCCGAAACATGTGAACCATGTTCTGCATTAGGTCCGGCAACATCATTGTTCCCATATAAACGTTCTTTTGCGTTTGTATAATCGTCGCCAACTAGCTCCTGCCGCTGATCATACTTCACATTCAGATTATATTTAAGCATTACATCATATTGCTTATAGGCATCTTTCATTTCCTTGTAGAATTTATCAATTCCTCCACTATCCTTAGATCCGCCTCTTATAATCTTTTTTACTTGCTCCTCATCTTCATTATCAGCCACGTATTTATCAATATCGTCCAATGATGGAATCTTCTTATTGTTAATAGCTGCCACTGAATCCAGAACCTTATTAATGATACTTACAATCCCAAATGTATAGTGAGCATCGTTATACTTCTTTCCAAATTCTGCATTAGCTTTAAGATATAGGGCATATTCTTCTTTTTGAGCACTATCTAATACTGTAGATCGAATGGTTGATACATACTTAGGGCCATACACTCTAAGTATCCGCACCAACTCCAGATTATCATATGCTAGATTACCTTTTTTTGATCCTATAAAATTCCAGCCATGTATATCATCTACATATCCATTACCATCATCATCAATTCCGTTACCTGGAATCTCTTTTTTATTAGTCCACAGTACGTCCTTTAAATCCTCATGATTAATATCAACGCCTCCATCAATTACGGCAACAATCACATTTTGTTTAGGCTTTTTATTGCTCAATAATTCCTTATATGCTTTTTCGGTACTTATACCAAAGTACCCATCAGCAACTAAATCCAGATTGTACCAATTAGAAGGAAGCTTCACATCTTTACTTTGCGAAAATGCAGAGTTGCTCAAGATAAAGCTAAATGCAAAAAGCAATATATATCTTAATTTCATCAAAAGTGCTTTTTATAAGATTAACGTAAAATACAATTATACGGTTTTATTGTATCTCTGATGAAGATTTAGCATTTTTTAACATTGTATTTTCATCAGNAAGTTTCCAGAAATGTATATAAACACAAAAAACCCTGCAGCGTTTAGCTACAGGGTTTTGCTTAAGATTTGGCACCGACCTACTCTCCCACGTGTTACCGCAGTACCATCGGC
>Ga0065704_10070369_pt1 | contig 29011 bp, 35 predicted proteins | sample SwiRhicommuniRL2_FD_59091 | JGI IMG/M metagenome (GOLD analysis project Ga0065704, IMG submission 59091) | Switchgrass rhizosphere bacterial communities from Rose Lake, Michigan, USA - RL2 v2 (version 2) | ecosystem: Host-associated > Plants > Roots > Rhizosphere > Soil | place: East Lansing, MI | reverse complement strand
CGTCGGTGGTCAGCGGGCCGCCAGCGTCCAGTTGCAGGCCGTAGTGGTCCCAGGAGCCGGCCTTGCCGGTGACGGTGACGGTCGGGGTGGCCTGGCCGCGTTTGCGCACCAGGTTGATCGCGCCGCCGGGGCTGCCGGTGCCTTGCAACAAGCCCGAGGCGCCGCGCAGGACCTCGATGCGGTCGAAGAACACCAGGTCCTGGGTCGCCCAGTTGCCCAGCGAATAGTTGTTACGCGGGATAGGCACGCCGTCGTACTGCCAGTCGTCGATCTGGAACCCGCGCGATGTCACCACCACGCCTGGGCCGATGCCTTGCGCGCCGACGATCCCGGTGGTGTGGTTGAGCGCCTCCTGCAGGTCGGTGATGCCTTGGTCATCCAGCTGTTTACGGGTAATCACCGTCACCGATTGAGGGATTTCCTTGAGGGTGTGCGTGCCTTTGCCAAGGGTTACCGCGCGGGCGGCGTACGAGCCGCTGCCTTCGCTGGTGGCATCCAGGTAATTGTCGGTGATGCTGGTACTGCCAAGCTCCAGCACGTCGCTCTCTGGGGTTGCCGGGGCGATGCTGAAATGGCCGCTGCTGGTCAGCCGCAATTGCAGGCCGCTGCCGACCAGCGCGGTTTGCATGGCTTGCTCGGCACTCATCTGGCCGACGATTGCCGGCGCCTGCTTGCCGCGTACCAGCTGGGGTTCGAGCGCGATGATGTAGCCGCTCTGGCTGGCAATCCGGTTAAGGGTGGTGGCCAGGCTGGCAGGCGGCAGGTCGAACGCCAGGGTCTGCACCTGGGCATGGGCATTGAGGCTGCTCAGGGCAACGACGAGGGGCAAGGCGCGGGGCCAGAGGTTGAGCACAGAATTCTCCCGAATGAAGTGACTTGTCAGGAGATAGGTGGGACGAGAAACGAAAACCGGACACGCCCGCGAATGATTTTCACAAATATTTTCATTAGCCTTGGCTGGGGCCGATCAACGTCACCCAGGGGCCGAACGGTTCGACCTTGATCGGCAGGGCTTCCGCCAGGGCAGCCAGCGCCTCCTGCGGTTGGTCCAGCGGGAACACGCCTTGCACGCGCATCCCGCGCACCGTCGGGGCCAGCCGTATGTAGCCGCGCTGGTAGGGGCGCAGGGCATCGATGACCGCGTGCAGGGGTTCGTCGAGCACTTCCAGGCGCCCATGCAGCCAGGCGCTGCGTTGCTGCTGCTCGCCGCCCAGTTGCTGGATGCCATCGCTGCGCAGCAGGGCTGCCTGCCCCTGTTGCACGTCTTGCCAGCGGCCATCGCGCAGGCTGGCGCGCACGCTGTGCTCCAGCACCACGACGCGGGTAGCGGCTTGCTCTTGGCTTACCAGAAAGCGGGTGCCCAGCGCCTGCACTTGTCCTTGGGGCGTGCGCACGCGCAGGGGCCGCTGAGGGTCGGCCGCAACCTGAATCACCATTTCGCCACGGCGCAGTATCAGCAGGCGTTGGCTGGCATCGAACTGTAGGTCGACGGCACTGGCGCTGTTGAGGCTCAGGCGGCTGCCATCTGCCAGGGTAAAGCTGCGCCGCTCGCCGCTGGCGGTGTGCAGGTCGGCCAGCCAGTTTTGCGCGCTGTCGCTGCGCCAACCGCTCCACAAGGCGCCTGCGACGACACCCATGCCTGCCAGCGCGCCCAGCACTTCGCGGCGAGAGTGGGTGGGCGTGAGCAGCAGTTGGCGGGCTTCGGCGGCTTGCCCTGGGGCACGTTGGTCCAGCGCGTGCAGCGCCGCAAACGGGCTGCCCAGGCGTTGTTGCAAGCGGTCCCAGGCGCGTTGGTGTGCGGGGTCCTGGCGCAGCCAGTGCGCCAGGCGTTGCAGCAGCGCCTGGTCAGGCGTGCCGGCCTTGAGTGCGACCATCCAGTCGATGGCCTGCTCGCTGATCGGGTCCAGGCGTGTTGCGCTCATGCGTGCACCTCGCACAGGTAGCACTGGCGCAGGGCCTGCTTCATGTGGCGGCTGACGGTGCGTTCGCTGATCTGCAAACGGGCGGCGATGTCGACGTAGCTCATGCCGTCGAGCTGGCTGTACAGGAAGGCGGCCTTGACCATGGCGGGCAAGCCGTCCAGCACCTTGTCGATGGTCACCAGTGCCTCGATCAGCAGCAGTTGCTCTTCGGCAGAAGGGGCGATGGGTTCGGGCAGCAGCGCCAAGCGCTCGAGGTACGCCTGCTCGAGTTGGCGACGGCGGTACCGATCGAAGATCAGCCGACGGGCGATGGTCGAGAGGTAGGCACGTGGTTGCTCGATGCTGTCTGGGTCGACGCGTGCGCCCAGCATCTGACAGAACGCCTCGGCTGCCGTGTCCTCGGCATCGGCGCGATTACGCAGGCGTTTGAAGACATGTTGGAGCAGCCAGCGGTGATGGTCGCTGAAGAAGAAGCCCAGCTTGCGGGTCGATGTGCTGTCCAACGCCTGGTATCCAGTTGTGAGTGTGAATCGTTCTCAATATTAGCTGGGTCGGTTGGTGGGTAGCAATGGGGGGGTGAGATGCTGGGTTGTAGGCGCGCGCCGGATTTGGCACCGTCGAGCGCGGTCTTTGGCACTCGGCCCCCGGCGCGCCTTGGCGCGGTCTTTGGCACCGGAGCTTAGCCAGTCCGCTGCCACATGTATGCGACGAGGTACGGCTGCATGTTGTTATGCGCCTGACCCCCTCCAGTCTCGCCAGAGAGCGGCGGGTTGCTCATGGTGGAAGTAGTCACGTCATCACCCGAAGCGTACTGATAAGAGCCGCCAGAGGCCGGCACAGTCGTCCCTTGTGGCGTGGTGTGGGAGTGAGCCGGGATCTCGGCGACCGCGAGCTGGTGGTTGAACTCACCGCCTGTCGTGCCCGCCGTAAAGGCCTTCACCTCACCCCTGCTATCAGTGCCGCTACCAGCCCCCAACAGCACACGGCCAGGCGCAAGCGACGTCCAAGTACCAAAGCCGAAGATCGCAGCCGGGTTCTGGTTACTGGACATGTTCATGTAGACCGAACCCACCGGGTACACCAGCGCGAGCATGTCGGCCTTGTTGCCGGTGTGATACGTGGTCTTATCACCATTCAAAACCAGGTTACCAGGCAGCACCACCGAGCCATTGCTCTTCTTCAGCCGTAGCAGCTCGACGCCATCAACCAGCAGCACAACATCCGAACTGTCAGCCTCGGTGCCACCTACAGTGAATAACCCGGTGTCGCCATCAGCGCCGAATGCGTAGCCCTGGACGCTGTTGTTACCGCCAGTGGGCAGACCCTTAGGCGCCCGAATGCCGCCAGAAACCTTTAACAGGCCTGAAACCTCATCCCCAGAGCGCTTCACGAATGCGCCGCCTGCATCGCTGATCAGCTTTTTAATCGCCTTAAGCACCTGAGCCTTATCAGCAGCACTAAGCTCAATGCCAGCGGAAGCCACAATGCTCGCAAGCTCTTCCTGAATTATATTTAGCCATTCGGCCTTGACGGGGGTTGGTGGTATCCCTCCGGCCTGAGTGCCGTAACGAAATAGGCCGGTTGGCGTGCAGAGAGGCGTAAACGCTGAGATTCTTTCCATTGGTAAACCTCTATAAATTAAGGGGGGTTACCCCCCTTAACTTTTGACCTAGATGTTGACGCCGCGATTAGCGAAATACGGCTTGACGCGCTGATAGATAAGATCGAGCTCCGCCTTCGATAAATCTCGGTCATAGATCGCCGCGAAGTGCATATGACGAGGATTGCTCACGAAGCCTTGAGTTTGCGGGCTAGAGCCGATGTAGAACGGTGTAATGGCCACGTCCGTTGCATCAGCGATAGGGGGCCTTTCACCCGCGTCCCCAACGCTCAAGTCGTAAGCACGTACAACCTTTTCATCACCGTTGAATGTCATCGCGAAGAACGCTGGTTTGGAGATATCGCGGTTGGCCAACGTCACGAAGTTCAGCCCCGTAGCAGAGCCCGGCGTTCCGGGATATCGGGCCACAGAAGCTCGGACATGGAATTTCCCAGCCTCGGCTTCGTTCGCAGAGCAATACAGCGACACACCAAACGACCTGGCGGCCGCGTCATTAGGACGGCCACCGGAGTAATTGGAGATGAACATGCCTTGCTCCGCACCATCCGCTACTGGATGGCCGATAGCAATTAACGTGAGCGAGTGGGATTGCTGAATCGCTGTCTCGATGTGGGCGGAGGTAGCGAGAGTCGCACCTTTGATATCAACCGCTGGAGAACCCACGACCTTGACGCCATCGCCATTGGGGGCGAAGTTCTTGCCCAGCTTACCCACCGAGTCATTGAGGAAACCCCAATAACGAAGGCCTTCCGTTACAGGAGGAATATACGAAACTGCGATGTCCTCAAAGTTTGCCCCTGCCGCTCTCAAAGCCATACCCATTTTTATGCTCCTATCGCTGCAATGTGAAATGCAATGCACCAGTTTTGAAGCGGGTAGGGCTTACCTACCAACTCCGATATATTCTCGTCGGCGTATTGCCCGCTTCCTGGTGAATACTCGTAAAAATCATCACTGACGGCTGGATCGCTGTCATGCAGACAGCCATTACCGCCGTGAATTGTTCTATCTGCATAGCGGATAAACACCGAGCCAACCGGATCACGGGCAAACAGCAAACGCACTACGCAGTCCGCGACTATGCTCACCGCCACGACGGGCAAGTCGCCCGATGTATCAACAGCACTGAAACCCTTCGCCGCGTAGTCCGTAGGCATTCGTCCTACGACTGGCTTTCCGAAGGCAAGCGGAGGATGTGGAACGTGGAAGGTAATGAGTGCTTCCCGTTTTTTGACCTGCGCGTTAAGCGGCGATAGCGGCTTCCAGTTTTGCCCCAGGCCTACAACACGATGCCAGACTTTCGCAAACTGCTTTCCAACCCAGCGATAACCGTTAGCGGTCAAATGCCCGCCCTTGTCCGGATATGGATAGACCGGTGTAGCCATCACCCAATTGGGACGCTCCTCGGCAAGCTCCCACTGCGCCATCCCGATAGCAAGATTATTATGATCCCTTGTGTAGGCAGCGCCTGTTTGGTAAGTCATGAACAGTGGCGGCTGGTCTTGGCCGGCAATCGCCGAAACCACATCACTCTCAACGTCGGAATAAAGTTGGGCGAGCTTCTCTTTATAGCCATCCTTGGTGTCTACACCTCCCCAGTTTTCGCTATAGTTGTACTCACCTTGAAGAAACGCCACACCGATAACGCCGTAGGTCTTGCCAGCGGCCGTGGACAGCTCTTTTACCTTCTGCGCCGCCTGAGGCAAGCGCAGCCAACGGTTAGTGCTATCACCCTTTATCAAGCGTTCAATTGGTTGACCTGATACGCCGCAGCAGCTCGCGACAAACACCTTCGCCTCGTCATTGGCAACCTGACGACCTTGGTTATGCAGCTTTTTGGCAAAGTTCGTCATGCCAATAATGGTGGTTTCACCCTCATTGCCAATACCGGGCGGCAACGCTGCCACCTCTGCATCGGTGAGGATAATTGAAGCATCGTCCAAGTTTTGAACGACCCCCTTGAGTGGCATCAATACCGGAGCGCCCACGGGAGTGAATGCACCAGCAACTCGGCCAGCAGGGCGAACCGAGTTACCCAGCATTTTGTTGCCGAGTCGCGGGACCTTCGATAGCGCAGGCCAACCCTCAAAGCCGGTCGAAAGCGATTGACCGTATTCAATAAGATGGTTGTTATCCCAGATCGGGCGAGCAACCTCTGTGTTGTATTCACGCGTTACGGAAGCGGAAGATGCTAGACCAAGCTGATTGGCCTTATTAACTTCTTCAGCCGAAAATCCGATCTCTGCTGCATTGTCTCCTACGCTGCGTCCGTCGTTAGTTACGGCGGACGCAACAAACCAGTTCTCATCCATGACCGCATATGAGTAGACGTCTATTTTGACTAGCGACTCATCGCCCAGCCTCAACCCGACGGTAGAGACCTCCAAATCGCGTGTGCGTATTGCGTTATGCATTACCTCAAAAGGCAAAAAGCCCGCATCATCCGACAGGCCAAATACGAAAGGCTTGTCGTCACTCATTCTGTTAAGCACCAAATCGACTGCCTTAAGGCTTGGATCGTCTACCACATACTCCGAGGTATTCGCATCTACGCGCCGGTAAAGAGAGCGACCAATCAAAGGGTTTGGGCTCCGGACATAGTAATAGACGCCATCCGCAACTACCCGGCGCCCCTCTGACACGCTGTCATGGATTTTCCCGTCTGCCATTTTTCGGCTGAGATCGACCACAGCGTCTGGAATTGCCTCTGCATACTGTCGCGCTTGTTTCGCGAGAGTTGGCACAGGGCCACTCTCTGTTTCCAGGTCAGTACGATCATCACCATTGATGTAGATATGCTGTTGAGCAGCAGAGGCTTTAGATCGCTCAGCAGCCTCTGAAAGCTGTCCGGCATAGCCCAGTAACTTCTCGATATCGGACATGTTCTTAACTCAGCATTGTTGGTAATACGTAATTGACAGAGTTGAAGAGCTGATCCACTGAGGATGCGACTTCATCAACCACTTCTTTCCCATACCCAAAAACCACATCGGTATTAGCTGGGCGCCGCTCAGTCAATCGCGCCTCCATGGGGGCGTTCCTGTATGTGGGAAGCGGCGAATCAACCTGCCAGGTGTAAATCCAGTCACCGGCGTACAGCGGGTCGCCTGCGCTCAGCCGCCCTACAACCGGAGTCTTGAACGTTCGAATTCGGGCTCTTACTCCGAACAACAAAGCGAGCCGAGTGAAATACGGGATTGACTGCCCGCCCATATCCCCCATTGCGGCAAGCACGGCCTGGACACGCTGATCCTGAGTCGCACCTGGTGCAGGCGTGATGCCATACACCCGCTCCCAATCCGCGATGTAAGAGCCGGCAGACTCAGGGAAAATGGCCGACTCAACTTGCTCAAGTTTTGCCAGGGCTTCTTGAAGCGCATTCGCCTCAGAAGTCAGTTGCGCAGAAAGCAATTTCCCTGATGGGTCATATGAGACTGGGGGGAGCAGTGACTGAAGTTGTTCGAAAAGGATGGCACTCACGCTTGATCCTCCAGCAACTGAAGCTGGACCGATCCAAACCGAGCCCACTTAACGACTGACGGATCTGCGCCCGTGACCACGTTCCCAGTCGGCGACAAGATCCGTAGATCTATCACACCGCCCAGCGCACTAATGGCGGCAGTCAGTCGAATTAGGTACAGCGTTTCGAGTGGATCAATCGGCGCAATAACTTGCTTGCAAGCGCTTTCCACCGGCTCTTGTAGAGACTCCAGCGTGTAGTTTGTCCCGGGCTTCACTTTTGCACTGACGTGGACTTCCACAATCTGGGGCGTGAACACCCAGATATCGGCGCCGGCCGGGGCCACGCTCTCGATAAATGCCTGGCATGCTGCAATAACAGCCTCGGATGACGGGCCGCCAGACGAAGTGATCACTACGTCAATGGCGTTGCCGCCCCGGCGCTTTGGCAGGATCAAGGCCGTTGAAACACCGTTGACCGACATAGCCCAGCGTCGATAGTCGGCAATGTTCCCCCCGCTTGGGGGATTGCGCAGCACATCCAGGTATCGAGCCAGAAGACTCTCGGGGCTTTCGTCATCGGTGCCCCCGGCCGTCTCAGCCAGGGTGCAGGCGCTATCCACATTAAGCGGCGGACTGATGAACACACAGGCGCCATCGATGCCGTTTAGGGCCGCACCAGTCTCGACGGAGGCGACCGGCACAGTTGCGACTCCGGCTTCCGAGATTTCCACGGTCGCAGTTGTGGTGAACACCCGGCCGGTGGCGACATGCCTGATTTGCAGGCCAGTCACAACCTGCCCACCTGGCGTGCCGGTAACGCTCACCTCACTACCAGACGGCGTGGCCGACTTGGGGTAGACATCGCGGGTCGCGGCATGCCGCTTGAGTTCTTCGAAGTCAGCGCTGTCAGGGAAGATCTGGCGCGCAGTCCAGGCGGCCTGCTGGTGGATGCCTTCGGCAATCGCGGACACCGAGCTTGCACGAACATGGTTGTCGCTATCGGAAGTGATGTCCGCGTCTGGCAGTTGGGAGCGGATATCCCGCAGCGCCCGCGAGCGGATGGCATCGAATGAGGGGGCATCGTAGGGCATCAGATCACGCTCACCAGGTGCTCGAAAGTCTGTCGGCCAGCTGGGGCATAGACCTCGATCAGGAGTCTCAGCCAGCCGTTGTGAGGTTGCTCAGCAGTCACTTCCACCGAAGTCGCACGGCCGTCGTCAATCAGCCCTTTGAGGGCCTGTTGCGCGTACTGAATGGCGAGTGTGCTGACTCTGGCCTTGTCCTTCTCCCGCTTAAGCTCATGCAGCCGAGAGCCCAACTCTGGGTCGGCCCAGTAGCTGCCGAGGGGAGTCATCAAACGGAGGTAGACGGCGTTGGCCAGCGTCGTAATGCGCTGGCCAGTCAAGTCGCCTGTAGTGGGGTTTATGCTTGCGTCCATAGCGAGGCAGATTGCCTCGCGCATGGGCACTTCCAGATATCCAGCCCATGAAATCCTGTCATGGGCTGGAAAGAGGGCGGGCGGCTATTGCTCCGGCGTTGGAGTCGGACTGTTGCCGTGCTTGTGCGTGTTGTAGATCTCGCGGTCGGCCTGCATGCTGCGGACCTGGTCAATCACATCCGCCGCCGACTGGATGTTGCCATCGGCCTGGACCTGACCCGTCGTCTCAATCATCGGCGTTTCAAACCTGACCTTCGTGCTGGCCTTGACCAGGAGGGTATCGGTGACGACCTCGATCACCCGGCCGCGCTTGAGGTGAACGTGGTCGCCTTCATCGGAATAGATGGCCACCTCACCATCCTTGACCTTAAGTCGATACCGGGCGTCTTCAGTGGCGATGACGACCACATGCTTGCTGTTGCCACCGATCGGCAGAGCGATGAACTCGGCCCCGGCCAAGGGCGCTGAGGTAAAGCCATAGTGCTGGGCCAATTCGCCCGCGACGGTTTCACCCGCCAGGCCTTCCATCTGAACCCCAATGCTTGGGCCGTGCGTGTTTCGTGTACCCACGGCCCGGAATGCCTGGCGAACACCACGCAGAGCGCGGTCAACTTGCTCGCGAACGAGCGCAGGAAGTGACGCCATCAAAGCCCCCTGATCATCTGGATGAATGATGCATCGGCATCCCCTTTTGCCTTTCTGCCTTTGTGCTTCTTCAGTGGGTTGCCATCGAGCACCCACATCTTGTCTTCGCGCAGCCTCAGCTCGGTATAGGCGCCTTGGCCACGAGCCAGGCGCAAGGTGCGGGCCATGATGAAATAGGTGGCATCCAGCCCATGCGGCTCGCTGCGCACGATCACGCGCTGTCCTGGCTTCCACACAGCACCGTTAGGCGCCCGGTAGCCTTTGACGATTGCGCGGATCTCGAACCCATCCAGGCGGCTGTCGGACAACACCTTCCTCGCCCTGGTAGTCGCCATGTCCTGGCTCTCACTGGCGCTGTCGATGACCACCTTGGGGCGGAAGATACCGCGACGAGCCAGCACATCATCCTTGATGACCGAGCGCAGATGAGCCTTGCCGGTGTCCCGCCCATCATTGTCGTACTGGCCATGCTGGCCCAGCACGGTGACCTGGCTGTACCGGCCGGCAATGGAGCGCCTGGTGGATAAGCGCTCAACGTTGTTGCCATTGCCGTCTGTGCGCAGGATCAGCTCACCCACAGGCGTTGAGGTGTAGTCGGGGCCGCCCACCACCAGGAGGCCGTCCGGCTCAACCCACGGCCACAGGCCATTGGCTTCTGCCACTTGCAGCAACGCCTCCCATCCCGACTGGCCAGGTTCCACTTGGACCCTGCGCTGGATTGGCTTTCCCGCCGCACGCACTTCCACTCGGGTAATACCGAGCGGGGTGACAACTTCCTTGAGGATCTGGGCCAGAGACGCCTCGCGCATGGAGACGAATGGAGCCGAACAATCGACCAGGACCGCCGCCTTGTCGCGGCCGGTAACACGAATGGAGACGCCTCGCTTTGAAACGTCGTGCTCGACTTCGTCCAGTTGGCCAGTCAGCACCTGGTCACGCCCGAGCGTCAGCGAGCAACTGGCCCCTTCAACCAGCGTCTCCGGCAACTTGACCGTGTCGCGGGTGAACAGCTCCAGCTCAAACCCATCAGCCGGGGTGAGCAGGTCCGACTCAACCGACCATCCCTCCCACGTTTCGTATACCTTGCCGCCAATAGAGAGGCGGATCGACTCTTCAGTTTGCATAAGCGCGGATCACCGTTCCTGGAGCAATGCTGTAGGGCGAGCGCAGCTCGGGATTGAGGCGCATCAGCTCACCTGCCCGGCGGCTGTCGCTGTACCAGCGATGGGCCAGCAGGCGCAGGTTTGTCGGAGTCTCGACTGTTCTGGACAGAAGCGGCGGACGCTGGAGCACCAGCTGTCGAGCGCGAGCCTGAATCAGCGCAGCAGCCGTTCTGAGGCCTTCGATGATCGGCAGCGCCTCCTCGATGTCGTAGAGGTGCCGATGCAGCAGGATGGCGGCCTGGATAAGGCTGCGCACCAGGTTGGCGAGACGCTCCAGGTCGTTCGGGCTGAGTGCCAAATCGTCCGCATCATTCTCGATAGCCACCCCAATAGCAGCGGCATAGTTCAGAGCCAACTCAGTGATCACCAGGGTGACCAGTGCGAACGCCACCGCCTCAACTGGATCATCCGGCATGGCAGTCGGAAGCGCGGAGCCGTCCGGCTCTGTGCCTTCACGTGCCGCAACCAGAAACGCACTGCCAATGCGGGCGATATCGGGCGGCAGCGACTCAGCACCCGGCATGGCTGATGGCAACCCAGTGCGACTCAGCAAGTCGGCGGAGGTGCTTGGGGTGCTTTCCTCGATAGACGAGCGGATCTCGGTTGGCGACCTGGTCAGGTCCAGCAAAGGATCGAAGGCCGCCCCCGAGCTTTTAGCCATCGAATCGACGCCGGACACCACGCCCATGATCTGAGAGCGCATCTGCTGCAACCGCAACGTGATGCCGGGAAGGCCCAGCGCCTTCTCCATCAACCCAGTCCAGCCGCCACCGATCCAGCCCTGTACCTCAGCGATCAGCGAGTCCACGCGGCCGATGAGATCGAATACACCATCTTGCCAAGTCTTCTCGTCCTCGACGTAGGCAGTGCCCTCAGGCGTGAAAGCGAAATCCGGATTGAAGAAGGCGTCATTAGGTGTGTGCTCAAGGAACCGCAGCGCGATCTCGGCATAGTCTGGGCGCTCGGCGTTGTGGCTGACCTTGTAGCCACCGCTGACGACATTCACGCTCCCATAGATCGGGTGAACCAGTTCGCCCGGACCTAATGTATCTAGGGCCATCAGGATAAGCTTGAGATGGAACATGTAGTTGGGGCCGAAGACCACGGCGCGCATCGAGAACTCTCTCGCGGCTTGCCCCAAGTCTTCCACATCATCACCGTCAACGTATGGCACCCCGTGCTGGACGAGAGCGCGAGGGGCCTCCAAGTCTTCGGCCATGATGTCCATATTGACGCCACGATAGGTGCAGTCTAGGAGTTCATCTTTCCAGCTCATTAGCCACGCCTCACTTGAATGCCGGCCCTGCGCTCAACCTGCGCATGGATATAGTCACTGTCTGCCCGCACATCGATGATCAGCGGCTGGCCCAGGAGGGCGTTCAACTTCTGGACCAAACCGTTGAGACCTGCCTCAACTGCGCGGTTCGCAACGCCAGAAGCCCAAGCACTGCCCCCAGCGGCCGACATACCGTTGGCCGTGAGCCCGGTCTCTTGCTGCGCAAGCCGTTGAGCCTGCTGCGAGACCCAATCATCCGACTGGGTTGGGTTTGCGCCCGCCAGGCTCATGCGGTTTCGGTAGAACGACGAGTAATAGCTTTTCTGCCCATCGGTAAGCAGGCTGCTGCCCTGCGCGTGACGCAAGCGGGCTTCATCGGTGTTGTCGGAGCTACCGCCGAGCACACTCATCGTTAGCACCGCAGAGCCAAGGGCGGCGTACCTTCCCCAGTTTTTCGAGCCCTTCGGCCCATCGACCGTTGGGGCCTGCATGCCCCCGGCCGGCCAGTTGGTGACGAACACCGACGTAACGCCGGCCGCCTCCTCGAGCACCTTGCCGACCGCTACGTTTTTCAGTGTTTCCGGGCCGCCCAGGAACTTGTTCAGCAACGCCCCTGCACCCGCTTTGGCACCGCGCCCCGCGTAGTAACCGCCGAGGCCGGTGGCGATACCGGCACCGAGCATCTGCTCACCGGTCAGGTTCAGGTCATCCAGGATGTACGTCCCGAATTCGGTGAAGCTCTTGTTGAGCGGCTGAGCCATCCGGTCAATGGCCTGGCTGAGTGTGGCTCGCATACGACTGCCAGTGCCGGTGGCGCTGTTGACGTTGTCTGCCAAGTCCTTGTTAAAGACCGGCTCGGCTCTGGCGATCTCGGCGGACTGCTCTTTGAAGGTCTCCAGGCGATTACCGGACAGCATGATCCCCATACCCCTGACAGTGTCCTGGTCCATGCCCTTGAAGGTCACGCCCAGGAAGCGAGCGCGATCCTTGTCGGTTTTCAACTTGTCGTACTTGCTCTTGAGGTCGCCCAGCACCGCTGCGGGGTCACGGTAGCTGCCGCTCTTATCGAAGAACTGCACGCCTGTGGACTTGGTCACCTGCTCCTGGTAGGCCTTGATGCCGAACACCCGCAACGTCGAATCAGCCAGGGTGCCCAAGCGTTCGGGCTGCATCTCAACCGTGGAAAGCGTCTCAGTGAATGCCAACGCCTGAGAAATCGACATACCGGCCCGCTGGGCGGACTGGCCGATCTTGGGGAACAGGTCCGCAAGGTTCTCCAGCTCCGCGTTGCCGAGGCGCCCGGCAACCGTCATTTTCTGCAGCAGCTCCAGCGCGGCGCCGTCCTTGTTGAGGTCGATGTTGAACGCACTGGCACCGGCCACCACGGCCTTGCCCAGGATCGCGGCATCCGCACCCGTTACGGCAGTGCCTTGGCCGATGGCGTCAGCGGTCTTTTTGGCCGCCCCATACTCGACACCCGAGGCGATCAGCGTGTTGAAGCCGCTGTCCACACCCTCGCGACCTAAGCCGTACTGCTTTGCGATCCGGAAACCTTCCTCACGCCATTCCTCACGCTGGGCGGCAGTCATGCCGGCCGTCTGCTGGGTGCGGATCAACTGGCGATCCAACGCCGCACTACCCACCAGGCCGGTGGCAGCACCGAACCCGAGCCCGAGTCCGGCCAACTGACCTTGGGCGCTGCCGCCCAGGCGCTTCAAGCGATCCAGCTCGGTGCGGACACCGGCAGCCATGGACTTCAGCATGCGCAGGTTGCGGCCGCCGTTCTGAGCCAGCCGACGAAAGCTGACCTCGGTACGCTCCACACTCCGGCGTAGCGGCTCGATGCCTTCGCGCTCTGTACGTACAAACTCGCCCTTGGACTGATTCGCAGCCTGCTTGGCAGCCTGGCCCAGTTGCTTCAGTTCGCCTTGAGTCTGAATGACGCCATGGCGGAAGACGTTAGAGCCCTGCGTGGCCGCTTCACGCATGGCCTGGCGGATGATCTTGAAGCTGGCCGCGCCTTCCTTGCCGGTCTTGTTTAGTGCTGTGCCGGCTTTGCCGCTTTCGTCAGCAAGCGCTTTGGCACCGTTCTTACCAGCTTGGCGCAGGTCACGCTCAATGCCCTGGATCTCACGCCGGCTGTTTCCCGAGGTGGCATTAATGCGGAGGGCTACACGCAAATCGGAACTCATCAGGTCACTCCCGCGAGCTTATAGAAAGAAGAAAGGCCCATTACTGGGCCTTGGATACTTCGGTGGTCGGCTCGGGGGTCCACCGTAGAACCGGCATCCCCGCAGCATTGAGGCCGTAGCCGTAATGACCAGGTGGCCCCTGGTACACCCCCATGCGGCGGGCCGCGTTGACCAGGTCTTCTTGAAACCCGGCATTCAGACCAGGCCCGGATAGATCGAGCAGCGCCGACGCACGGCGCGAGTGCCACGCCTCGGTCAGCACCTGCGCTTCCTGCTTACTGAGTGGGAACTCTTTTGGCTGTGCCATGTAGATCCTTCATAGAGACGAACCGTCTCTTGCCCTGTGTGTTGCGGCCAACCAGAAGACCAACGCGTGCATCGATCTCCGGCTTGGTCATCTGGTTGATTTCCTCTAGTCGGTAGCCGTGCCGGACTAGGTGGTGCTGGATTCGTCGCCAATCGCTGAGGCCGCGCTCGGCGGCGTTAGCTTTTTTTCCAGTTCGGCATCCGCATCAGCGATCAGGGCCAGATCAGCCTCGGCCAGCTCAGCGCGCAGCAACTCGGTGGTCAGCACCTCGGCAGGAATGTCGCCCAGGGCAAGCAACTGTTGGCGGTAGACCTCCAGTGTCACCAGCTGGATAGGGCCAACTGGATGCTCCTGCTGAGCGGCGATCAGATCACCACTCATGGCCACACGAAGGGTGAAGGTCTTGTGCCGAACGCCGGAGTAGTACACGCCGATGCTCAGCTCGCGGGTGATGGTCAGGCCTTCCCAGCGCTTATCAATATTGGACATGGCCATCATTCCTCGTAGTAGTTCAACGCAGACAAAGTGAGGTCGCGAGTTGCCTCACCTTCAAGCGCATACTTGCTGCCCATCTCGACCAGCGAAACACCGGTCCAGGACTGACGCTTACCGCCGCCATCGAGCGGCTCAATGGTTACCTTCGCGTCCTGCATCGCTCGCCAGTTGGGCTCACCGGACTTGGGAATGGCCACCGAGACGCGGAGGTCGTATTCCTCCATACCGGCCGATGTGCCCTTAGGCCGGCCGGTACGATTCATGGTCTTGACCACAGTACGGCCAGTCTTGAGGGTGTCATCAAGGCTCTTGATGTCGTAGTCCGTGCCGTTGATCGACAAAACGATCTGGCCAACGTAGATATCTGACATGGGGGCTCCGGTTACAGAAGAAGATCAATGCGACCGGCAAACACGTGCAGGCCATTCACGATGTCGACAGGGATCGATGCGTTGAGTCGGTTCGGATCCTGCGCGGAAGGCTCGACAATGAGCCCATCAGCGTTCTCATCTACGTTCTCGACGATCTCCAGTTCTTCAAGCTTCTTGAGAACGTCCAAGAGTTCACTGCGCACAGCGGCCGGGGTACGGACGGACAACTTGGCTCGCGGGAAGCGCAGCCGGACGCGCTCACGGCTGGACTGGCGGACGAAATACAGAGTGCGGATAGTGGTGATATCGAGCAGGGCCACATCACTCGCACCGGAGGCCGCTTTGGTGTAAGTCGACACAGCTCGCACGATCTGTACGGTGTCGCCTGGACCTACCTCCAGCGGGGTAACGCCATTGACCAGACAGGTTTCCTGCTCAGCACGGCTCAGCCGGCTGGCAATCGGCGGCATCTTGATACCCTTCAGCATCAGGGTGTTAAGCGGACGGGCCGGATCTTCCTCGGAAGCGAGGACCGAAGCGAAAGCGGCCGCTACCTGGCGAGCTGTCGATGCCGTGCCAGGCAGCGCAGGCAGGCAGATGGCTCCTGAGTTCAAGGCCGCAGCCAAAGTGGTTGCCGCCGAGAGAGTGGTGGTTACCGCCCCAACACCGATGATCGACTGCTGCTCGATGGAGTCGGTGTAGGTGGAGATATGCTCACGCAAAGCCGTCATGGCAACAGTACTGAACCAGGCTGGCACCAGGATGGTGAAACCGCCCAAGGCAGTCGAAGCCAGCGCCGGAGCAATGTTGGGCTCGGCTTCACCCTGAACCGTAACCCCTACGCAGCTGATAGATGCATAACGGTTGGCGGTGATGGCGGCATCTACCATTTGCTGAGCGACATCGCCGAACTTGGCCTTGGCCTCGTCAGCGCTATACACGCCAGTAGGAATGTTAGGCTCGGAAGTAGCGCCTGCGCCCAGCGGGACGATCAGGCAGATGTACTGGGCATTGGTCGGCAGGGTTCGCACCGCGAGACGGGTGTTGAACTCCATGTAGACGCCCGGCTTTCGAATGCTGGCCGGGATAGTGTCAAATTCGATGGTCATTTCGCGGCTCTCTTAGCGGGCTGTTTGGCACCGCTTGGCTTGGCCTCCACCAGTTCGCCAGATGCAATTCGGCGGTGGTAGTAGGAGTTGTCTGGCACATCGACTGGATGCTCCGGATCACACTCGATGTACTTTCGCGGGTCATCGGCCCTTGGCACCCGATGACCAGGTGCAGCGGTTACAAGCATCACAAGCCCCTCAAATCAACGTTGTCATGAGCCACTGGCTCGGGGTTGTCGGCCGGCACACGGAAGGCCAAGTCCACACCTTCCAGGTCAGGTATCTCTGGCGATCCGAACTCAAACTCAGGGACCGTCCAGTCCAGCTCAATGGCGAAGCTCTGGCCCAGCACAGATAGGTGGCTGGTCTGGAACTTGCCGTTGACCAAGTTGGCGAATTCGGTGGGCGCCACGCGGGCCCCGCCTTCCTTGTTCTGCCATCCAGTCAGCAAGTGCATGCACTGCTCCCAGATCCAGTAACTACCTGGATCACGGGCCACCGTGCCCCGCCTGGTCTCCCGCTCACCCCGAACTGAGGTGCTGGAAATGACCAGCCGAAACACGACAGCAGCGGTAAAGCGGCGACTCTGACCGGCCTTACGGAACGTCACCTTGGGCGTGGTGATCAGTACGGATGGGGTCATCTTGAGCAGGTCGACCAGCAAATCCGGGTCGCTCAATTCCCCGCCGTAGCTGTCCAGGTGCAAACGCGGCAGTTGTTCCTTCAACTTAGCGAGCCGCGCCTGGATGGCGTCTTCCAGTTCGCCCAGCATCACAGCCCCCGGAGGGAGGTGCGGCTGAACATCCGCGGCTGATGGCTGATCTGGAGCCCGGACTGGCCGGACTCCGCTGCGCCGCGCTTTTCGTCCTCGGCAGCCAGACTTTCCAGCCGCTTGATGATGTCCTTGTAGCGCAAGCGCACTGCCGAATCGGCGTTGGCCTTCTCGCCGTACAGGTGGAACCGGGTCAATTCCGGCAAGTCATCGGCGACCCAGCCCGGGGCGTCCTCGCCCTGGAGCCGGTAGCGCAGGTAGAACTGAACCTCGCTGCGAGCGCGGGTCGCGGCGTCAGCGATCCGTGCCAGTGCCGCTACAGCAGATGCCACATCCTCGGCATCCCAGTCGTCCAGTGGCTCACCCTTGGCCGCAGCTTCCAGCAGCTCACCCTCAATTGGCCGGTTAAGGGCAGGTACGGCAAGCTCCGCCATTTCCTTGGAGCCAAAGCGGGTGATGACAGCGATTGCACTCGGCAGCGAGAGGTTCATTAGTCAGCGTCCTTATGAGCAGGCTTACCGCGCTTGCTTGGCGCCTTATCCGGGGTTACCACTCCGGCCGGAGCACCATCTGCCGGAGCCACTGCCGGAACCGACGACGGAGCCGGCGACTCATCACCGCCGGCATTGCTGAGCGTCGACCTGTTTGCATCGTCCTGCGCCTCCGGCGTCTTCTGCTGCGGTTGAAGTAGTTCAGTAATGAGTGCAGCCAGGCTGTTTGCCTTGATGCAGACGACACCTTCCTGAGTCGGGTCGGCTGGCTCCAGCAGATTCAGCGCTTCCACGACCAGGCCCGGAAGAGCGTCCTGACGGTCGAGCACGGCGAGCCGGTAGGAGCGCTCTGCCTCCAGTTCTGCACCGGCCTGCTCCAGGTTGGAGATAGCCAGCAACCGGCCGGCGTTGGCTTGGCCCAGTTCGTGCTCCAGCGCCGCGATGGTGTCGCCCATTTCCTGCATCAGCCGCTGCGACTCATCGTCCAGGCCTACCGCACCGGCAGGCTGTACCTGCTCAATGACCACCAGTTGCGGCTCGCGCCTGAACTGCTCCAGTTGCTCCTCGGTGAGGACGCCGTCCGGGTAGTAGGTGCCTTTGGCGCGGTGGACGATGCCACCGCGACGAAAGCCATCGATCTTGGACTTGATCGTTACGCCCATGGTTAGGCCCCCGTACCGGTCGAGCCGAACGCCATCTGCCAGAAGCCGTAGCCACCAGCGGCGCGCGCTTCAGCACCGAACTTGAACTGCCTGCGGTTGAAGACGTCGTCGGCCTCGGCGTCGGTTTGCTGTACGAACACTGGCGCCTTGCGTTCCTGGTAGATGAACGGCCGGACAGGCTTGCTGGTGTCGATCAGGAACCAGGAGGTGTCTGAGGTGAGTCGAGCCGACACCACTAGCTCGGCGGTGCCCTTGTAGGGGTTCGGTTTGCCGTCTTCCAGACGATCCACCGTCAGCAGCGCCCGCCCGGTGTCTTCCAGCGCAGGCGGCACCAGGAGCACGGTCGGGATGCAGTCGATTGGGCGGCCGTCTTCGTCCTTGAACGAGCGCATGGCGGTTCGGGCAGCGCCGTAGCTCGCCTGAGCCGCAGCGAGGGTGGAAATGGTCAGCGCCTTGGTGCCCTTGTTGCTGACGCTGTTGCCTGCCACGGGATGGTCGGTATCGAAGAAGTACTGGCCGTCATAGCAGAGCGAGGTGAACCCGCCGTTCACCAGCTCGTAAACGATCTCGTCCGGCAACTGCTTGGCCGAGAAACCGGCCATCTGCGCTTGCGGCTGATAGATGCCCAGCTGGTCATCTTCGATGTGGTTACGGTCTACCGAGACGGTGGCTTCGAAGTCTTCGTTGGTTACCGAGTAGCTGTAGGCCTGTAGGTTCTTGACGTGCTTCTCACCCACCCAGCGGCGCATCTTGGGGAACGCCGAGAGCCAGGCATAGAGGTTACTGCCGGTGCTGGATGGCACCTTCATCGCGATCTTTTCCCAGGTGCTGGGCGCCGCCGCGAAGGCATTGTTGAACAGGGTTTTCAGACCAATGAATACGGCTTGAATGGAAGACTTGTTTACCAACATGCGCTATGCGCTCCTATATGAAAGAGGGTTACTCGACCCAGACGCCGTCGGAGTCGATACCCACAACCAGGCCAGCGGCCGAGCGGGTGCCGGTGCCATCAGCCGCCGCCACGGTCGCGTCGTCGACGATGTAGGCCAGCTTCAACAGACGGGCTTGGGTGACGGTGCCGTCGTTTGCCCACTTGAAGGCACGGTTGCGGTGGACCTTTACCGACACAGCGCCGTCAGCACCGGCGGTGTTATCCACCGATTCTTCAGCGCGCCCGACGTAGGTCAGGCCGGTGGCGGTCTTGCCTGGAATGGCAAAGCCAGTGGCATTAAGAGCGATCAACGAGCCGGCAAAGATGCGCACACCGGCACCGGCGGCGATTACTACGATGTCGGTTTGCTTGAGCGGGGTATTACGGTCAGCGGTCAGCGGCATGGCTTAGGCCTCCGGCTTCAGGGTCTTGGCGTATTCCGCTGGGTCGATGCCGAACTGGGCGCAGGCGGCCTGCTGCTCAGCGTTCAACGCAGTGGAGGTTTTGAGTGGCTGCCCGTTGCCCAGGCCGGATGGATCGGCAACGGAAGGAGCTGCTTTCACGAAGTCGCGGAAACGCTCCAGGCCGCCTTGCTCGGAGCAGGCCGCACGGTGGTAGTCAGCGGTGGCCGGGGTGATCTTGCCGGTGGTCAGCGCGACCTGGATCTCAGCGTCCACAGCTTTGGTGTGCTCGGCCTTCTTGAGGTTGGCGAGCTGTTCTTCGGCATTGGTGGCACGGGACAGCGCCTGGTCGTAATCCGCACGCGGAATGAAGCGCGTGAGGTCGTTGGTCTCGCGGTTTGCGGCCTGAGCGGTCTGTTTCAGGTCAGTAGCGGCGGCAATGACCTGGTCTTCGGTGGCGGTTTCGGTCAGGCCGAACAACGCCAACAGCGCAGCGGGGAATTTCACGTCGGTGAACTCCTGAGGTTGGCCCTCTTGATTGAGGGCGGTCATGGTGAAATTGGGCGTGTTGGTCAGGCCAGCGCTGACCAGGCGGACGATCTGGCCGGTGGACTCGACGTAATCGAACACCGGAGAAATGAAGCGGTACTGGCGGGTAGCAATCTGGGTATCAGCGCCTGGTGTCCAAGAGACGTTGGCCCAAAGTGCGCCCTCGCGGATCTCCAGTTGCTTGATCCAGCCGCTCGCAGGTGCTGCCTCGCCCTTCGGGGCGCGGTGCTGAGTGGCATGCTCCCAGTCAATGGGCAGATCAATGCCCCTGCCTGCAAATGAGGACAGCACCAGCTGTTGGGAGTCCGCGTTGAACAGCCACTCACGGCCATCCAGTCCGCGAACGTATGGACCTGGAGGGATCATCTCGACCCACTCAGGCGCTTTCCCGTCAGTGACGGGAAATGCGGAGAGGTCTGTGTTCAGTGCGAGAAGTGTTTTCATGCCGCCAGTGTGTGCGGCATATCGGGGGGATTGTTTTTAAGCTCGACGCAAGAAATGGTCGGCTGAGGGGGCATGCTGGGGAGCCGGGAATGCTACCTCGCTTCGGTGAGCAACCGGATCACTTTTTGACGTTTTCCAGCCTTTCGAAGAATCCCAGTGTCGGTTGACGGCCGGGAATGGTGCCAGAAGCAAATCTAACGGTAATCTAACGGTGCTCCAGCTCGATTCCTAACCGGATGCACCGCTTAGGGCCTCCATAGCGCTCAAATGAGCGCGTTTTTAAAAGACCCGTTTAGCCCTTCAGGTAGTCCGAAACGATCTCCAGAATCTCCGCCTCGTCCTCACTCGACAATCCGAGGTAGGGTCGAGCTGGCATTTCGACGGATCTCGCCCCGTGCGTCACCCACTGGGCAAAGTTGGACTTGCTCTTCTTCACGAAGCGATTGCCAACCACGCCACCCTTTTCCTTGAAGTACACCTGCTGTGATCGAGCAGCGTGCTCGATCTTGCCGCCGTCCTGGTGAATAGCGCCGTAGGGACGGTCGGTGCCAAAGTCGAGCCCGTCGTCAGTTACTTGGTGACGGAGCGTGTCGAGTAGAGCCCCGGAATCACGTAGGATCTTGTTGCCTTTCTTTCTAGCGAGGGTACGCGGTGACAGTGGTGCCCAAGGCGTGCCATCCGGAGCCACCTGGCGGCGAGCGCGGGCATCGGTGGACATGTGCAGGTATTCCGCAATGTCATTGAGCGGCGTCCGCAGCGAGCCCAGGCGCTCTATCAGTAGCTCCAGTTCGCGCCCGACCACTGTGGTATCAATTGCTACTTCAAGTATTGCACCGGCCACGGCCGCCTCCTTCTATATAGAACGCTTTGATCAGTCACCATCCAATCGACGGTAGATCCTCACGCCAATGCGCAGCTGTTCCAGGTAGTCAGGATCACTGCCAGCCCGGGCAAGCGTGGTCACGCCATCCCAGCCATCCGGACCGACCTCGAACACAGCCAGCGCCGGCACTGCCTCTCCATTCAGCTCTAAGCGGCTGATGTATCGGCGACGTAGCACGGCCTTGTTTTGCTCGGCCAGCCATTCCAGCCTTACCCATACCTCGTCTGGTTCTTGCAGCGCATCGGCGAGCAGCAGCAAGTGACGACCACTGACCTTTGATGCGCCCTCTTTGGCATCAGGGAACAACCCTCGACCAATTACTACGCTATCGCCAACCTTGTCTCGGAATACGGCCGGGCTGCTTTCGGTAGCGCCGAACTCGTCCAGGAACCTGGCGACGTACTCTTCATCAGCCAGCCCTTCGGGCATGAGCCGATTCGCCGCTGCCGGCCGGGGAGTAGGGAGCGGACCAGGAGCACGACGGTTAGGCAGCCCGGCGCCCGGTACGGGACTGGGCTGCCCACCAGGTGCCGGGAGCGGGTCATGGGCTCGCAGTGGCGGCACGGCAGATGAAAGCCGCGACTGGCCCGGTGCATGTTCAAAGCCCGGATCAATGCCCAGAGGTACACGGACACTGCGCGGGCCATTGGGGCTGTTGACGCCGATGATCCGGGTTTCGTACTCAACCACCGGGGCCGGACCGACCTTAAGGCCCATCCGCTCAACATCCCGAGCGCTGACCATGAACTTCTTGCACTTGCAGCCCCAGCCGTTCTGCGGGGTGTGCGTCGTCCACCAGGCGTCATCGAGTGGGAGCACCGTGCCATTCCAAGCTAGGTGCAGGGGGCGCGGATTGGCGCTGTCACCGTGCCGGTAGAGGCCATAGGGCCGTGCCTTGCGCAGCTCTGGATCGGCCATCTGCGCTTCGCGCCCCGCGTTGTAGGACTGCCGTAGGTTCGTTTCAAAGATGGTACGGGTCCGCCAAGCCCGGCCGCCGTTGTACTCCCAGCCGTGCTGACCAACGACTCTGTCGAAGTCCGCCCTGAACTGCTCCAGGGTGCGCCCGGTTGCGATGGCTTTCTCCACGGCGCCGCGCATGTCTGTCAGCAGATCGCGCCTAGTTGCCCCGGCCACGACAAACGCCCAGTCATGCTCAGCCGCGTAGAGGTCCGTCCAGGAACGGGTTGGCAGATTGGTCTTACCTTTGAAGAAATCAATTTGCTCCTTGAATGGCAAGGAACCGTAGGACGTACTCATAGACTTCCCTGAATTGAATGAATGTTGCGAACCGGGCAATATCAAGCGAATTAGAAAATGGAGCCAGGCATGGAACCCACTAGAGTTTTGTTGTTGCTAGACAAGCAATGGAAGCTGGAAGACCTCGCGGTAGTCAGTAAGAACTACAACCAGCTTTATGCCTTTGCCTACTCACTGCAAACGAACTTATCTGCTCACAATCAGCAGCAGGTGTTTACTGCTTACTCCAACCTTCCGTGGCGGGGTGGGTTCAGTACAGTTCATTTTTTCACTAACGTTTTTAGCCGTATTCCAGCTGCAAATCAGCCTCGGGTTACCCGCATAACCTACGCATCACCCGGCTTCATCGAGCTTGCCGCGCTAGCGTCCGTCTGCTTCATCGTCTCTCGAATTGTTACTACCGTTGCGAACTCAATCAAGACCGCGAACGACACTTACAACCACATCCGCAAGGGCATGCAAGAGCGTAAACTCAGTCAAATTCAAGCTAATTTGAAGGAGGCGGAGCTGCTCATGCAGACACATGACTTCTGCGAGCAATCATGTGAAAAGCTGATTCGGACCATGGGCATATCCCTTCACGATGACGCAGTACTGAATCAGCGAACCCAAGGCAACAGACTTCAAAAGCTGAAGCTTTTGATGTCTGTCTACCGGAGAGTTGCCCCCCTTGCCGACAAACAGTCCAAAGGGATGCTTAACGTACAGACCCCACTAGCGCCTGCTCCTCCACCACGCGACCCGTTGGTTTAAAGGCCTCTTAGCAGGTCGTGCCTCCCGGCCAGGCTGGCGGCCATCATTCCGTCAGCCATGGCATCGGCCAATTGGTCAGCGCTCATTGCCGGGTAAGCTTCAATGAGCCTGTCACGAAACTCCTCAAGGCTGGACGCCGTGTCCAATAGCTCCTTGATTGCACCCACCATGTCTTCCATCGGAGCAGCGGCGGCGGATTCGAGCGTTACGACCTGATTGTCCACAATATCTGCTACTTCAGCCTGGGTCGCTGGCTGCTCGCGGTTGAGCGCGGTGGCCACTGGAGCTGGAGCAGCAGCCTGCACCCCGAGAATCTCGGCGCCTTCCGCAGGCTCAGGCAGACCGAACTTGTCTCGGATAACTGACTGCTCGATCCGCAGCCCCAAGGGAACTAGCGAAGTCACAGCCTCGATCAGCAGCTCAAGGTTTTCGGGCTGTGGCACATCAATGATCAGGCGAGGGTAGGGCCGACCTGGTGCAAAATTCAGGTCGCAGAAAGGCCGCACGAACATCCGGTTCAGCGTGTTCGACTCGGCTTTGGCGTCGGCCTCCAGAAGATCCAGACGCACCTCGTTATGAACCTTGGCCTGAGCCAGGCTGGCCCCGTCGTCGGCGCTCATTGTCTGCCCTACAATGGCCTTGGACATTTGCTTGTCCCACCACTCGGCCAGCCCTTTGAAGAAGTCACCAGCGCCGTTGACGTTAGCGGCCTGGGTGAAGTCGATGCGCATCGAATCCGGAATAACTGCGGCCGCATCGCTTCCGAGGTTCGCCACCGCCGCCATCAGCACGCCAATGTCGTCCTTGCTAGCGTTCGGCCCATAGCGACCCACACGCATCGGGATTCCGTAGATATCGGCAAAGCCCATCCAGTCCTTCCAAGTCCACGCCTTGCACATATAGGCGACCGCTGCCAGGCGCGCCAAACCACCACGGATTGGCAAGCCGGCGCGCAAGCGCGGCCGATGGACAATGAACTTGTAGGGGGCCAGTGCGATTCCGTTGATCATGTCGGCCTCATCAAGCAGGCGCAGCTCTTGGCCCGTCTCCCGGTCGAACATGAAGAAGCGCGGATCACGCCACACAAAGCGCTCGGGAATCCAGGTGCTGCCGCTTCGATCCCACATGATTTCTGCTACCGAGTAGCCTTTGCCCAACGCGTCTGTCAGGTCTGTCTGCAGCTCGCCGAACTCGGCTGACTCCACAACCTCACGTAGCATGTCGGCACGACGCAAGTCTTCGGCTTCATCAGTAGCAGCCTCCACGCGGATGTTGAGCCCTGCAAGAGCGAGCTTGCGCGTCCCGAGCACCGATGCGTAGTGCAGGTCACGCTCTTCCATTTCCTCTGCAAGGGTCAGGTAGTCGCGGGCGTCGCCTTCAGCGGCAGCGTGCAGTAGCCCTGCGAGGCGCTCCGGAGTTAGGCCGGCTGCCACCGATTGGTGCCAAACCTGGCGCACACCAGTAATACGAGGGGCAGCCACTTCTTGAGTGAGCTGACCGTATTCAATGTGGTGACCGTATTGGTCGACGATGGGGGAACGTGCCATTACCAGATGCCTTTTCCAGTGCGCCAACCCGCGCCACGCTTGACCTGTCGATCATGCTGGGCTGTGGGGGCAACGCGGTGATATTCGAAGATCTCTACTTCCTGGCGGCTGGCGAAGTCGCCCAGAACCAAGGCAACGCCCGCGTCACCGTGGCGCTTGTCGCCGCCTTTCTCTGTGGTGCGCTGTTCAGGGATGCGCGCCACGCCTTTCACCACCCGGAAAGCCCGGATGTCGCCGGTAACGTCCTTGTCGGCCGGGATGCCGTAAAGGGTGTCGTCTTCCAACGCGGCCTTGAACGGCGGCATGTTGTCCCGATACCAACCCTCAGTCAGCATCACCTGCTCGATGCGGTTGAAACCGAACTCCACGGCAGCGGCCTCGGCGATCTGCTGGCCGTTGCCTCGGGCGTCGTGAGCACCCTTGAGGAAGTTGGGCAGGCGCCGGACGATGTAGAACAGGATCTGCTCTTGCTGCTTGAACGGGACGTTGCGCATCTCCAGCACGAACGGAGTGCGCTTGCGCAGGCTCTGCTCTTTGAGCAGAGGCCAGAAGACGGAAAGGTCGCCCGAGCGGGCGAAGTCCATCCCATAAAAGCTCTGCACGTCGGTTGGCAAGTCCTTCAGCAGTGGCAGCAGCTCGCGCTCACACCACTCCAACGACTCTGCTAGGCGCACATGTTCCGGTGTCGTTTCGTACCCTTGCGGGTATTTCAGGCGCAGCACCGGGGAATCCCGGCTTGTGCGAGTCTCGACCAGAGCAAGTGACAGGTACGCGCCGCCGCCCTGGCTGGGCACGCAGTCCAACTCTTCGGTGGCTGCGTCACCATAGAAGCTGTACACGTCCGTAACCCAAGCGTCCTCTTCTTCCTGGACGTGGGGGATACCTCGACGCATACACACCCGGTTATACAGACCCTCGGCCACCGCCTCACTGAAGGTGCAGCGAAACAGATGCCCTTTACGCTTCCCGGCGCGGATCTCTTCTATCAGCTCGTTGAAAGCGTTCTCTGTGCCGTCATGGGTGCTGATCACATGGACCTCACCACCCCAGATCAACAGGGCGAGCGCTGCCTTCAGCAGCTCGGCCAGATCCTGGTGGAACGCCGCCTCGTCGATCACCACCACACCCTGACGACCCCGCAAGTTGCTCGGGCGACTGGTAAGCGCCACGATACGATGACCTGAGGGGAACACGATGGTGTAGGTCTTGATGTGCTTCTCTTTGTCCTTGCCCTCGTCCGGCCAGATCCCTTCCTCGATCTCGCCGGCCGCGTAGTCGAAGGCCCGCGCCCACATCGCGCAGGCCTGGATGTATTCAACCGTCATGTCCTGGTTGTAGCCGAGGTAATAAACGGTTTGCCCTCCGGCGCTCTTCGCCGCAGCAGCGACTAGGACGTTGTCGGCCGCCTCAGCCCAGGTCAGACCGATACGGCGCGACTTCTCGCCAACCTTCAGCGGTGCCCGAATACCGATCCATTTCTGCTGGTATGGGAGCAGGACGACGGGAGTCGTGGACTCGACCTCCTGCCTGAGCGCCTGCGTGAGCGGGTTAAGGGCCTGGTTCATCGGGCCGACCCCTCACGGACGGCCTTGAGCAATGCTAGGCTATTGCCACTATTAACATGTCGCTGAGGTGCGAAATGCTGGATTGGTTTGCCGGTGCGGTGGAAAGCGCGAAAGCGATGAAGGAAATTGGCCAGTCGCTGCTTACGATTCGGGACGAAAGCATCATTCGCGACCGCGTCTACGAGCTTAACAACAACTTGATGGACCTTCAGCAAAAGCTGCTCGAAGCTCAGCTTAACCAGATGGAGCTGGTCCAGCGGATACAAGCGCTTGAGGGCGAGAAGGAGCAAGCTAGCCAAACCGTGAGCCTCAAGGGACAGTACACCCTGCACACCTTCGTAACGTCGGCTCATGCATACGTTTTGAAGACAGAGGAGCAAGAAACGCCTACTCATTTCTATTGCAGTCACTGCCTGGAAACACAGAACGTGCCCGTCACCCTTCAGGGCTCCAGCGTATTGACCTGCCCCAAATGTAAATACTCGGTTCGCTCCGTACCGTACAAACCCGCCCGAGTTGTGCGCCGTAGATAGACTCACGATGCCACCCCCAGAATCTCACGGCGGATTTCGTCCACCGTCTTGGCGCTGAGGCCCCCTTTCTTGGCGATTTTCTCGACCTGGTTGGCTGCGGCTTCAGCTCGGGCGCGAACCTCTGTCCTCCATTTCGCCTGGACGACAGAAGCTCGGCCCAGCTCGGCAACGGCCTTGGCAACCTTGGGCAGGTCCATCTTTGCGTCCTCGCCGGTAGCCATCAGCAGCTTGAACAGGTGCTCCTGCACCAACCGCATCAGCGCTTCGTTGACCGCGCCTTCATCGTCCGGCGCGGCCTGGACGACGGCCTTGGCCTGCTCGCTGGACATCTTCAGGGCGGCCAGCTTGTCCTCGAACTCACTGCCGTAGCGGTGCAGCGCGCTCTTGCCAATGGAGTAGCCACGCGACTCCAGTTCGGCAGAAAGCAGCTCGTAGCCGCTGAAGTTCGATTCGACCAGGGACTGATCCAGCCAGGCTTTAATCTCCGGCGGCAGTGTGGTGACCTTGCTGCGCGGCGGCATTACCAGTACTTCACTGGACGAGCGATGCCAGGACGGCAATCGACGGTGTATTCAGCGATATCGACGCCGAGCGAGGTAAGCCCCGCCACCCAGGGGCCGGACGGCGATTTTTCAATCGTGACCAAAGAGCGGTCGGCTAGGTAGTCCAGTTCGCGGCGCAGCTCCAGCGCTGTGGCGTCGGGGTACATGCCCTGGACAGTCGAGAGCACCACGGCCTCATGCGGGTCAATGGGGCGACTGGTGTTGAGGGTGAGCAGGACGAGCCAGCGCATTGACTCGCGGCGGGTCTTTGCAGGATCAATGTTCATGGACGGGTTCCCCGGAGCTGGACGTTTTCAAGTTTGAGGGCCACAGCGTCGAGCTTGGCCTCGATGACGGTTTGGTTGCGCACCCAGTCTTCACGGCGCACGTAGTGCAAGGGCATCTCACCTCGCAGCTTCTCTAGGCCAAGCTCTACTTGGCGCAGCCTGTCAGAGTCCTTGGCCAGCTCTTCGAAGCGGCCATCCATGTGCGCAAAGCGCTGATCCAGGCGGCGCTCGATGGCCGCGAGCAGCAGTTTCAGGAGGGCCAGCATTGCGCCGACCAGGCCAACGCCGATGCTGATCAACTGCCAGACCGGCAGCTCGATAGTGCTCATCGGCCACCCATTCGTTCGATGTCTTCCTGGCAGCTCACGCACAGCTCAACGCCTGGCAGGATCTCGCTGCGTGCTGGTGGGATCTGGTCGCCGCAGCTCTCGCAGTGCGTGATACGAGGCCCGTTGTAGTGCGCCCGACCTGCGACTCGCGCCGCTAGTGCCTGCTCGCGGAATGCCTCTTCCGTTTCTGTGGCGATATCAGTTACGTCCATTGAGTGAATTCCATGTGATCAGTTTCGTGAGCTGTGCGCGGCAGTCGGCATAGCCTTCGCCGTTGCGGATTTGGTTGGCCAGCAGGTCAGCGCGGGTAACGCCCGCGATCAGGTCGTCAGCGGCTGAGGCTCCGGAGGAAGTCGCATCAGCTCCGCTGGAGGTGGAGCCGGAGGAAGGCATTGCGACTGCGGCACTGGTGCCAAAGAGGGCGCTGTTCCACACGCGGACAAAGCCAACAGTGAACAGAGCAGGAGGCAGCGGTTCAGGCTGCGCATCGAGGGCGCGCCGATAGAGGGTCGTGACACTTTGAATCTCTCCGGTGAGTTTGTCGGTGACGGCCCGTAGCTCGTCGCGCTTGGCGACCAGGTCCGCCGCCAGTTGGTTGCCGTATGCCTGCGAGGCGATCAGTTCGTCTGCGGCTTTCTTCAGGCCGATGACGGCCGACTCAGCCATGTAGCGCAGCTCGGCCTCATGCTCTTTGCCCTGCTTATCCAAGGCCGCATCACCCTGAGCTTTCGCCAAGGCGAAACCCTGGTCGCGGCCATTGCTGTAAACCAAGGCCACGCTTCCAACGGCGATAGCGAGAACCAGGAGCCAGCTGACGGCAGGCTTGATGCCGTTCATGAACACACCCCTTTGCCCCAGCCATCGGCGATGTATTGGGCTTCAAAGGTTTTGAGGATGAGGCGTGGGTAGCCTCGGTTTTCTTTGAAGGCGGCGGCCGAGCGGCCCGCGTTGAACCGCTCGATTGATCCGAACCAAGCCAGCGGATCGGCGCCTTGAGCCGATGCCAGCTTGCGATCACGGATCAGCCAGCCAAGACCGCCGTTATAGGAGGACAGCACCATGGC
>Ga0065704_10070368_pt1 | contig 29270 bp, 32 predicted proteins | sample SwiRhicommuniRL2_FD_59091 | JGI IMG/M metagenome (GOLD analysis project Ga0065704, IMG submission 59091) | Switchgrass rhizosphere bacterial communities from Rose Lake, Michigan, USA - RL2 v2 (version 2) | ecosystem: Host-associated > Plants > Roots > Rhizosphere > Soil | place: East Lansing, MI | reverse complement strand
GACTAGGCTGCGATCTGTCACTGCCTATTCAGTGATCGGGTTTAGTCGCCCGGATTCGATTGGCGCATAAGCAACTCATGAGTCAGGCCCCTTCGCCTGCATCTTATGGTGGCTGTGCGCAGGGCACCTCCGGGTGCGCCGGGTTTCCAATCGACCGGTCGACTAACCTGCGTACAGCTGCCGCCTTTCGTTTAGTCGCGGTTAGTGGCAGCTCCAAATTATCGATTGGAGGTTTGCTATGGATAACGTTGTTGCGGATTCGCCGTCATCGCCTGCGACCAACCCATTTGTTGTCAATGAAGAGCTGAGCTTTGAAGATGCTTGGGTGCGCGTGGCTGAGTTGCTGCAGTGTGCGGTGGCTACGTCGCAAGTGATTGGTGAACCAGTGGCTGCGCCGCAAAGGGCGGTGATGCATTTGGTGGAGATGGCCAGGATGGTGGCGGATCGGGCTGTGGAGTGTATGCAGCCGAGGTGATGGGATATTGGCATTTGGTCAGCAAGGTGCTGACCAAATGCCGTCCGTTTACGTATCGTGCCATGTCTTTATTTGCCGTTTTTTGTGACACGTTTTTCTTTCATGTCGCTATTAGCGACATATCAATCATCCCGTCCGATTTGTGCAGCAGCCTGTTGCCCAATTGTGCTTGTCGCCAGAATGGCGTGCGACGGTGTTAGAGTCGCGAAATTCCACCTCATCAAGGATGTACCACTTGCCCATAAAAACGGATGTTTGGACCGTCGGTGTTGCGCCGAGCAAGCTCCCTCTGAGCCGACTGGTCAGTGAGCAGTTGCTTGAAGATATGATCCTCAACTCGCCAGGCATCCTCTCAGACGAGTGGATGCTGATAGGCAAGCAAGAAAAAACTAACTCAGGTGGACGCATTGACCTCCTGGCGATAGCTCCCGATGGAAACCTTGTGCTGGTTGAGCTCAAACGCGACCGCACACCTCGGGACGTTGTTGCCCAGACACTCGATTACGCTGCGTGGGTTCAAGGTTTACAGCCTAATGAGATCGGCGCGATTTACGAGCGATTCAGGCCGGGAAATACCCTCTACGCTGACTTTTTAGCTCGTTTTGGACGTGTCCTGGACGATGACGAGCTAAACCAAAGCCATCAACTGGTCATTGTTGCCACGGAGTTAGACGCGAGCAGTGAGCGAATTGTTGAATATCTCAGTAAACGAGATATACCCATCAACGTGCTGTGTTTTCAGATTTTCCAAATGGGTGAGCAGCAACTGTTGAGTCGGTCCTGGCTACTCGATCCCGTTCAGACACAAGTGAACGCGGTATCGGCGAGCGAGGGGCATAACGAGCCTTGGAACGGTGAGTTCTATTGCTCGTTCGGAGATTCGACTTCGCGCTCATGGGAGGACGCCAGAGAGTTTGGCTTTATTTCAGGTGGCGGCGGCGCTTGGTATAGCAGAACTTTGCAGCTGCTTTCGCCAGGGGATCGTGTATGGGTGAATATTCCGCAGCAGGGTTATGTTGGCGTTGGAAGGGTGCGCGGAAAGTCGACACCTGCGAACGAATTCACAGTAACTGTGAACGGTGAGGAGCGTCCGGTGCTTGAGGTTGCCAAGCGTGCAAATTATCACGCTGAGTTTGTGGACGATCCGGAGCGGTGTGATTACTTTGTGTCGGTTGAGTGGTTGGATACCGTACCAGTGAGCCAGGCTGTGCGGGAGACGGGGATGTTTGGAAATCAGAATACGATTTGTAGGCCCAGGACAACAAAGTGGCGGTGGACGATAGAGCGGTTGAAGGAAAGGTTTGCTGATTTTGACGAGGTAGTTGCGAGTATGTTGTAGCGATGTTTGCTGAGCCGAAAATACGGTAGAGCACGCATTAAAAAGCCGGCTTGTGGGCGGCGTTATTTGTTGGTTGTAGCCTTATTTTACTTGGGTTTCTCGTGGAGATGGTTTTTATCCCCCCACTTGTCCCCCCATGTACGCGCTGCGTAGCATGACGATCAGTACGACGACCTATTTTAACCATTCGTGATGTAGTGCTTGGGTGCAGACGTTAGCGGCTTACGTTTACCGCGAGGCTTGGTTGGTGAAAAAACCTCTTCTGCGGAATCGTCGAAAGTCTCGGTGATGCTTTCCACTTCATTGAAGGCCCAGCTGCGGCGTTGCCGGATCAGCCGTTTGCTCAGACTTACGTCTGAACAGGCAATGACGCAGCAGCGCGTTTTCCTCTTCAAGATGAACAATCCGGCCTTTGTGAGACTCGCCTACGCCTGCGGGCGCTACGAGCAGCTCACGGGGTATACCGCACCGATCAAGCACGCCGCTCAGGAACAGCACCACATCTACCCGGTTATGCCCGAGTTCCAGACTAATCTGGTGTCGGACTTGTTGATCAAGATCGCGGTCCACTCGGTAGCAATGGCCACCATTTGACCGGCTTGAAGTCCACTCAGCAACGGCATCTGCGTCAGGCCAGAATCATGCAGGGTGCCATTACACAGCGATGGCAGCGAAACAACCCTTGGGCTTGGCAGTTCATGCATGTGCGCTGGCTCCTGAACTACCTCCTGAAGGGGTATTCTGATGATGCGCGATACTGCTACCGGCTCACGGCCCTATTAGTCTGGAAGCGATCAGGAAACGCCCGATAATTGCTGACTCGCCCCAACATTCAATGATAAGCGTTTGAAGCCAATGGCTACTTAATCAGTGGACCCGCCTCCAAGCTGACTTGATCTTTATCCTAACGCCGTCGCTTTCTTTCTGATTGTCAAGGGGGGCAACGGTTCGCACTACACGGATCTTGTAGGTGTTCGAAGTCCCACTCTTTGATAACTCCAGCTCCTCGCCTTCTCTAGCTCCTACATCGCGAAAGTATTTTGTCATGTAGGTAATGCGATACTCGTTACGGGTCCCGTCGTCATCATGCAGCTTGTTGTTGTAGTAAACGAATCGAAACTTTCGTACGGTGCCTGTTTCGTCCTCACACTCGATCCATGCGTCGGGATTCTTGATAGTGGGGTCCAGATGGGGCAAGAACGTAAGCAACTCCCCTTCCGTTCTGGGAACGAGGATGCCGCCTTGATGGCCGCCGGTAGAGCCGACGTCATTGGCACTGAGTCTCTTGCTGAAGGTTCTGTTAGTCATGATCTTTCCGGAGTGATTTCTAAGGCCCGCTTCAAGTCGGTTGCATTTCTGGACGAAACTGGAACACTTTCGTTCGCCAATTCACTTTTCCAGAGTGATCTGTCAATCATCACTTCCTCTACGGTGTCCTTGTAGAAAAGGCGGTAGATGGTCACGGGCTGTGTCTGGCCACGACGGTGTGCCCTCGCACTTGCCTGTGCCTCCAGCGCAGGGTTCCACACTGGAGTGAAATGGATTACAACCGTAGCAGCAGTGATATTCAGACCGGCACCTGCGGCTTTAGGGTTCAGCACCAAACACCCGGCCCCGTCGTGATTTGTGAAATCGTCAATGATTGCCTGGCGATCTTGTTGAGGCGTCGAACCATTGATCGCCCCCCAGTAAGCATTGGGAAGACTTTGGACCGCCTCCATCAACAGGTCGCCTATCCTATTGAACAGCGCAAACACAATCACTTTTCGCCCGTTAGAGAATGCCTCACGAAGCAGGCTTGCAGCACGCTCCATTTTTGGGGTCATGAGAGGATGTCTAGCTGAACGGACGACGCCAGACTCATCACCCTCGTCGTCGCCGTCCTCATCCTTCCGCAGCCAAGGATGTGCGCAGACCAGCTGCAGCTGCAGCGTTGCGACCAAAGCCCCCGCTACAGGGTACTTGGCCAACGTAGCGGCACGTACCATGAGATAATGATCGGCGAGCAAATCGTCTAACTCTAACGGCAGATCGATATTAATTCGTTCCGGAAGGTCACTCGCTACATCAGCCACTCTACGCTTGAGGATGATCGGATCCGTGAAACGTCCAATCGTCTGCGCCGATTCGAGGCTATCCGGGTAAGCTGCCTCAAATTCTTGTCTCGATCCCAGCAAGCCAGGAATCGCGAAGTCAGCCAGTGACCACAAATCAAGGAGACTGTTTTCCACTGGTGTGCCAGTCATTGGAATGGTTCGCCGGCGCGGGATCGATATGGCTGCATTTCTGCGGTTCGAGTCCGGGTTTTTGATGGCTTGAGCCTCGTCGCAAATTACCCAGGACCATTCAAACGACGAGAAGATCGAGATGTCATTGACCATGGTGTCGTAGGTTGTAACGACGATACTTGTCCGCTGGAGCTCTCGATAGATGCCGGCCCGGTTGGGCCCCCGGTGAACCATCACCGTTATTCCAGAGGCGAAGCGCTCGAATTCACGCACCCAGTTGGCAATCAGGCTGGTGGGACAGATTATCAGGGCTGGGGAGTCCGCCTTTGGCGGGTCCATCAGCAACAAGGCAATGATCTGAAGAGTTTTCCCCAGCCCCATTTCGTCTGCAAGGATCAACCCGCCCGTATGCCTTATGGTGTCCCACATCCAACGGACGCCACGCGACTGGTAGGGAAACAGCGTTGCCGTCAGCCCCGGGATTGTTATTTCGCTGTCGAGATTGTCGGCAGCGGCTCTGCCAGCTTGGAGAAATCCCTCGTCGACCTCTACCTGCATGGCTGCATTGATGTCGCGGACAAGGCTCATTGCTTGGCTGTAGGAAAGGTTGTCGGGAGACGACCCACTCAGCATCTTCTCGAATAGGAGGGCTGCATCTCGCGGAAGAGGCCGAACCGTGGTTCCGTCCATGACCCATGCATGGCGATTGCTGGGAGCATGATGCACATATCGGTTTCCTCTCAGCAGGCGCACACCACCAAGCCGCGCGACAATGCTGTCCCCAGCCTTGCCGATGATGATTACGGGTTCGATCAGGCGCTCTGAAAGCATGAGACCTTCCGGTGGGCTTGCCCGCAGTGATTCGAAGGTCTCTGGAAGCTCGACAGCCTTACTCATTACAGCCGCTCCTCAATGTCTTCAGTTCCTCGATGCCCAACGGTATCGGACGCCTTGTATGAAGCGCCCGATGACAGTTGGGGCAAAGTGGTACCAGATCAGTACATGGGTCATAGGGGCGTGGCTCAACAAGCAATGCAACCGGCTCAAGATGGTGGACCTCGATTATCGACCCCGCTTCCCCGTAAGCCCGTCGCGGTTCGAGTCCGCAGACCGCGCAGCGCTCTCCGTGGATGCGAATGCACAGAAGCCTGTTGCGCGGATTTCGTTCCCTTCGCTGCACGACTGACTGAAGAATGGCACCTTCGAAGGCCGGAACCTCATCATTGACTTCCTCTTCGATGACGTCGTAACCGATGAGCTCGGCCATTGCAGCCATCATCGGCACGATCACGTCGCGACAGATGGCTATGATTGCAACGTCCTCATGTGGATGGTCCTGATCCCGGATTCGTGCGGTCATCCGGAAAGAGCCGGACGTGACAGTCCAGTCGGAGATGTCCTGTCCGGAGATCTCCACCGCGATATCGGACCGGATCGAGGCGATCAGAGCACGCGCCAGCTGCACGTCCTCCGAGGAAGCTCTGCGGATCTGGCCGATGATCTCTCCTGAGAAGCTGCCAAATGACAGACCGACACTGTGCCCCTTCAACCCGTAAGGCTTAAGCTCGGCAACCGGGCCATGCTTCTGGTCAAGATCTCCGAACCAGATACGCAGCCCTGATCGACGCCCGCTGTTGTCGACTGCAGCGGCGATCGCAGCCCCGGTTCCCTCTTCCAGTTCCCTCAGGATCAGATCTTTCTTCCCTGCGATCATTCTCGGTTTTCTTCTTCGATCATCAAGTCAGCCGGGTCAGGATCGGCGACATTGCGCAGGAGTTTGCGAAGGTTGTTCGATATCTCGCTGCGGATATCCTCGAAGATCGGTTCCAGCTCCTCGTTTGTGTTGTTCTGCTCTGCAGCGGCAAACGCCCATAGAAGCAGATCCATACCCTCCACTGCGAAACCGTTGGAAGCGGCACGCTTGTAGATCTTCTGGTAGAAATCGTGATGCTTATTCAGAAGTACCGCTGGCATATGGCCGCTGTCCCCGGCACTGCGTAGCGCGGGCTGCCAAAGCTCTCCGGTATTGATATCTTCGACCGCATCGACATACACGGTGTCGGGGCTCACATTGCTTTGGACGGCAAGCTTGAGCTTGATCTTCGAGCCCATGTTGTTCGAGATGACTGCCGATTGGGTTGTAGTGTCGACTGATGTCACCTGAGCCTTGCTGGCGCTGCTTGTGTCTGCAATGTTCTTGTTTGCGCTGGTGTGGTCGATCTGACGGACATTCGTTTGCTCGCGATTCTGCCTTCTAGCACGTTTCTCCGCTTCTCTGTAGATCGGCTGCAGCAGCTCTTTCAGGCCCTCTTCAAGGTCCGGATGGAACAGAATGCGGGACTTCTTGACGTCGATCCGGAAGGCATCATCGAGCTCGTGGCCGAAGTCGAACTCGATCCGCAGCAGGGAGGTGTGCGGCTCATTTGCTCCGAAGACTTCCATCCAGCTGCCGTCCTGAATTAGGCGACCCTCACGGTAGACATAGAAACCTTGGGCTCGGTTGGATATGCGCGCATGGGTTTTTTCCTCATCCTTGGTCATTTCACTGCGATGGGGCAGAATCCATGCTCGAATGTTCGCAACCTCTTCCGAGCCGTCAGGCATTTCCACCAGAAGCTTCTGCTTTTTCTCGGCAAGGACCTGCTCCGAGCGAGCAGGATAGAAGGGGTTCCAGGGCTCGACTGGGATCTGGTTGACGAAAATGGATACGTTGCGCTCCCGATCGTCGGCCTTGTCAAGGAATCGGTGATAAACGAGCGAAAGGTGTTTGACTAGGCTTTGTGCAAGCCGGTTGATCGCATCACGTTCCTTAACGGAACCGGGCTCATAGTCCTTGGTCAGGATCCTGTCACACTTTTCCCAGATCAAAAGGGTCCCTTTGGCGCCGCACAGCTCCTCGAACATTTCCTGCTCATCTTGAGTAACCGGTTCCTTGAGCATCTCCCACTTTTTCTGCTGAGCAACGTGGTCAAGATCCCATGCAAGCTTTGCCAATTCCTGGTCCGGCCCCTTGCGGGAAATCAGCGTGTACTTGAGGCAGACAGAGCTGGAAGCGGTCTTTAGACCAAGCCCGAACTTGCCAAGACTTTCCGGATTCTCACGTTCCGGAGCTCCGTAACGCATGGCCCGATGGATGCCCTGCGCATCCATGCCATCTCCGTTGTCGCCGAAATAGACAAGCTTTCGGCCATTTTGCCGCAGGGTGATCTCGACATTGACGTGGTCAGCCTTGGCGGCAATGGAATTGTCGATGATGTCTGCAGCCGCAGTCCTGAAGTTGTAGCCTGTATCCCTCAGACCGAAAATCAAGCGGGGTGCATCGGGCTCATTGATCAAATCGTTCACATCGAAATCCTTTTATCTTGGGCTTCTACCGTCAAGTCCCAGCGCCATGAGGATCTGCACCAGACGACAATTCGACTCAGTATAATTGCACTCTGCCACTGCAGGCTAATTCACTCGCTTGGCTTTGCATGAAGATATCCCTCGAAGCAGATGCCAGCTGACGGTGTGGTCGAATTCCCACGAAAAGCCTTACCGGACGACAACAGGCGGAGTTTTTGCTCCAGCCTGTTCAGCGTTTCGGGTTCCTTCTTCAGCTGGCATTCCCAGACAATCAGAACATTCCAGCCGGCAGCTTCGAGAGCATCGATGTGGGCGAGATCTCTCGCCACGTTCTTCTGAAATTTCTCGTTCCAGAATTCGGATCTCGTCTTCGGGGTTGTTGCGAAAGGGCAGCCCGGGTGACGGTGCCAAAAGCACCCATGAACAAAGATGCAGACCTTCAGACGAGGAATCACGATGTCCGGTTTGCCGGGAAGGTCCTTACGGTGAATGCGGTACCGGTAACCTTGTCCGTGCAGGAAACGCCTGACGACCATTTCGGGGCCAGTGTCCTTGCCACGTATGGCAGACATCATCTTGGAGCGAGTAGCGGTATCCACTGTGTCCATGTCAGTACCGTACGTGTGAAGAGATTTACATTCGGTCCCGCTCTTTCTGCAAGGTTCAGGAAACCATGCAGGTAACTAGGTAGCCGCGTTGGGTGCGGCACCAAGTGAGATCATGAGCTAATTTGGCAAAAAAAACTGTAGGGCGAAATGCTGTATATATAAACAGCTAAAAGGTCTTTAAGGTAAATTCTTGTTCCTGAAAGGTTTCTCCAAAAATTGCTTCACATTGAGCAATGTAGGGATAGAATGGTGATATCTCGTCACAGATATGACCCAGAAGAGTCTTTATGAATTTCGTCGAAAATGAACAAACTTCTTACCGAGACGCTTCTAGCCCGCTGGCGGATCGATCCGTCAGCCACGCCGGGAACGACTTGGTGCTGCTGCAGCAGCTGCTCGAAATCTATGACCAAGGCTTCTTGGCAGAAATACTCAACGAAGCGAGTCCAGGGCATTGGTGTCGCGAGACCATCAACCGCTGGTATAAGGGCAAGGCATCGCCGAAGCTCTCGTACGTTGAGCACGCGAGACTGAGTGAGCTGCTGCCTAGAAAGGTCGAAGGCGAGCGCATCTTTACCTTTATCGATCTGTTTGCCGGTATCGGCGGTATTCGCAAGGGCTTCGAGGCGATCGGTGGCGAGTGCCTGTTTACCTCCGAGTGGAACAAGTATGCGGTCCGGACTTACAAAGCCAACCACTACTGCGATCCAGCTCGCCATCGTTTCAACCTGGACATCAGGTCGGTGACACTATCCGACAGACCAGAGGTCAGCGAGGACGAGGCATACCGCAATATTGATATCGAAATACCTGATCATGATGTGTTGCTGGCAGGCTTTCCTTGCCAGCCGTTCTCCTTGGCGGGCGTATCGAAGAAGAACTCGCTAGGTCGCAAGCATGGGTTTGAGTGCGAGACTCAAGGCACGCTTTTCTTCGATGTTGCCCGAATAATCGCAGCCAAGCGTCCTGCAGCGTTTCTCCTCGAAAACGTGAAGAATCTCAAGAGTCACGACAAGGGCAACACATTCCGGATTATCTGTGAAGCGTTGGATGAGCTCGGCTACGAAGTGGCTGATGTAAATACCCCCAAGGGCGCCGATCCAAAGGTCATCGACGCCATGAAATTTTTGCCTCAGCATCGCGAGCGGATAGTGCTAGTAGGCTTCAGGCGTGATCTGAACGTCCATCAGGGCTTTACGCTCAAGGACATCGTCAAGCATCAGCCAGCGCAACGCCCCTCGTTTGGGGACCTCCTGGACAAGGATGTCGACAGCAAGTATATCCTCACACCCAAGCTATGGGAGTACCTCTACAAGTACGCCCAGAAGCACAAGGCGAAGGGCAACGGTTTCGGTTTCGGCCTGACCGGCCCCAACAGCGTGGCGCGTACGCTGTCCGCCCGCTACCACAAGGACGGCTCCGAAATTCTGGTTGATCGCGGATTCTCGGACAAACTTGAGTTTCATGGTGAGTTGAACCACATGAACCGACCGCGCCGACTCACACCACATGAATGTGCGCGCTTGATGGGTTTCGACAAACCAGGTGAAAGCAACTTTGTGATTCCTGTCTCGGACACTCAGGCCTACCGTCAATTTGGCAACTCCGTAGCGGTTCCTGTTTTCGAGGCGGTGGCACGAATGATGAAGGACCGCATCTTGGCGGCCAGGGCAAAAGTCCAAGACGTGGAAAGGCCGCAGCTGGAGATGGCGCTTCCGGGTTAACTGTCACTGTTTGAGGGCTGGAATCGTCCATGAAGGGAGTATCAGGCCATGGCTATGCTCCCACGCCGATTCGGGCGCTTCGGTTGGATGGATGCTGTCTTGCCGGCAGTGCACGATTGACCCCGCCGCCGCACTTGCCCGACTAGTTCCTCCAACAAGCCATTACCAGTGTTGGATCGTGGCTGTTTAAGTGTGTCAGCGTTGTGTTGGAAGCGGCAAACAAGTCTGTGCAAGCGGCAACATGTGTATCCACAGGCGCTATAGCAGACGCGAATATTCATCCGTAGATATAAGATTCACCCTATAGGTAAGATGCGCCCCTTGGGGCGCACCTCACCTATAGGTCAGTGATCGCGTATCCACTTGTTGATTTTGATTCGGTGAGGCTCATCTTCGTCCCGATAGCCAATGCTTCGATATTTTTCTAATGTCCTGAGCGCGAAGACACACTGTTTTTCGGATGGTAAACGGTTTGGAATAACAGTGCAGGCTTTCAAGATTCCATCTTCCTTAATAGAGATAAGAGCTTTGTCTCGGGCCCAAGCCCTCAATCGCCCCCAGTATTCTCCCCCTAAAGATATCACCTGTGATTGCGCCTCGATACCGGAAATGATGGTTGCTTCTCGCTTTTGCTCCTGCTCTGCGGACTTTAGCTCGGCTAGAGTTACAGTACACCTCGCGAGAGGAGAACCATAAGCGACTAACGTTGTTCTAAGAGTCTCCCAACAAGCTTGTTTTTTTGCCCACTCACTGATATTTGTCAATCCATGTACGGGGTGCATGATTACAGCTGTTGCAAATTTAGCAGCTAATAACAATGCGTCCTCTAAGTCTGATGAGACACTATGACTGCGCCATACGGCGTCAAGGTCTATCGCAAGTCCTTTTTCTGCGACATCTGACGACAACTTCGAGACGGCATAGGTAACAATATTCGCGCGATAGCCACCAGGATACCACTCCTGCCTTGGAACTAGCTTTTCCATGTGTCTAAAAATAATTAATTTCGCTATCAAGCGCTTGTACCACAATTCATCAAAAGCTCCGTCCCCTTTGAGCCATTGCGCACCAATATCTCTGGCGAAATCAGAGAAGTTCTTTTGAGCGCCTTTACTTACAATATGCGGAAGCGCCTGGAAGCTAAACTCTGCTTTAGCCAAATCAGTTTTGGTAAAAAACTGGTTTTTTGGGTACTCGATATCAAAGCGTCTTCTTTCTGCGTCAGATCGCTTTGCTCGCTCCACGAGATACTGTCCACGAGCGCGCTCATAAAACCATTTCGTGTCACGAGACTCACTCTCGATAGGGGTGATAGTTCGCCTAGAATACTCTTCCATGCGGATGTGGAAGGGGTGATTTGAAAAGAAATCGGCAGCGCTTACTTTATTTTGGCTATTCGCAAACTCGGAAATTTTAGGTACCAGTTCTTCAGCCCTTGCAGACGGAACAACTGTAAGCTTCATCTGGACATATACTTCTTTTAACGCATCAGGACTTATGCGTCTTGCAGCATGAATCGAAGCGGTCGTCTGCCCTCCGTTCACGATCTGTAGATTTTTTATTGATACTACTTGAGTCCCGCCGAACTCGGAACTCTCAAGCTCAATACTGTCAGCGGTGGCCGACAAACCATTGTTGTATGAGAAAAACAGCGCAGGATCAGTTTTGATAGTGTCTCGAATGTTCTTATTTACTTTGCCCTTCGCCTGCAAAAAGCTTCTGACATTAGACTCCAGCAATCTTGCGCCCCACTTGTCATAAATATCCGCAAGCTGGATACCTGGGATCACCATAAGGTAGCTGTCTAACTCTCCGCCATGTTTGGATGCCGCCAAAGCTGGTATCGATCCGCCAAACGTGTCGCGAAAATTTATATTCAGTACCTCGCGCGCCTGCAGAGAGTTTTCGTAACGATAAAACCTGGATAAATCCCAGACATTATAAGTAGCCGGAACCCCTCCGATTTCCCCTGCAGTCACAGCATCCGTGCGAGCACTGTAATTTGCATTGGTCACGTAAATGAGTTTGATCTTTGTTGTCGCACCCCATGCATCGGCTATCGTAGATGCAAGCCCGGCAACCGGGCTGCCGGCGAGTAGCGACATACGGAAATCAGACTTCCATGATGAGGTAATGAAATTTCTCAAATATCCGAAGATCCGCTTTGCGTCCTGTGCATTAATCGTCTTCAGTTCGCTTCCATGAAATTCCGACACGATCAGGCTCAAAACACCATCGGTATCTCTTGGGTCACCGCCACTGCCGTCCACTCTGATCGTCTTGTTACTGACCACAATATCAACGAATGCACGCTCGGAGGTCTCGATCTCTCCGACCGCCTCCAGACGTTCTGTCATCAGGTAGAAGAACGCCTCTCTTTCCAGATCGGTTTCGCCACTACCATCAGTATCATGTTGGACATCTGCACAAATACTTAAATTAAATTCCGCTAACTCGTTTTTTTCAGACGCTAATATCTCTTTTATAAAATCAATACTCGATGAAGATGACTCTAAAACAACCCCGGCCGCACCTGACAAATTCTCCATTTACATAATCCCTGCATATCGAGCCAGCAAATAATAGTTATGCCCATATTCGATCGCCATACTGCAATGGCCTATCTGTCGATAAGCTACTAGCAAATTGCCAGACTAGGTTATATAGATTAGAAATTCAACAGTTTTTACAAGGATCAAGAAGCCTGTTATGCCTAGGCTCAGACTGCCAGTTGGCGCTTATGATTTTTCGACTTCAACTGCCGAATTCATTGGCCAATCCAACATTTAGTCGGCGATTGCAAGGCCGCCTTGGTGTTGCGATCCTCCATTGGAGTGGCATCGGCAACGAAGCCGTTTCCCGCATTGAGCGCGGTATCGGTATTCCCAACATTGCACGGTTGTTGGGGGGCGCCGGCATCTTTTGTTGCGAGGCGGCGGAGCTGTTGACTGAGGCCAATTCACGTCCGGATGACTAGGCCTGCCGGATCATTCGGTTATTGATGCTGCTAGATCATGATGATCGGCAGCTTATTGTGGGCCTGGTTGAACGCGTGGGTCAGTTTTCAGTCGGCAGAACAGCATTTACTGGGTCAGTTTTCGGTCAGCGGCAACAGGAAGAGGCACGCGCTGAGATAGTTCGGCTAGAAGTTTAGCGTGAAAAAGCCCAAGAGAAGCCCTTTCTGTTGGCGCGGCCGCCAGATTGACCCAGTCGTCGAGACGTCGCTGACTTAGTCTGAGTCCTGTCTAACCATTGCCTGTGTTGGATTTATTCCGATTTGGAGGCGGGTCAGTCTAGCGTCGGCATGTGGGTCAATCTGCCGTCGGCGTCAACATGCGTAGGGGCCGCATTGAAGGAAGCGGTCTTGGCTTTAAGTTCTGAGGCCCGAGTTTCTCGGCCCAGTGCTGGCGGGGTAAGTAGTGGTCAGTAGTCCGCTTAGAAGCTCAGGCGCGTTTAACGATTCGCTTCTTCGTAGCGTATGCAGCCAGTTGCTCAAGCGCGTATTGGATTGCATAGGGAGCTGGTCGGTAGGTGGCGGATTCTTGGCTGCTCAAGTAGTAGCGCATAACCCGGTCAGTGATGCCGATTGCGGTCGCAGCTGCTTCTTGGGTGATTCCTGCTGTTTCCAGAAGTCCACGCAGATAGGCCGGGGAGGGGGCATGGAGCGAGGCGTCTGGCTTTCGAGGCTGCACGTCTTTTGTCCTGTGCCCGGATAAGTCGTAATTATCGCCCCCTTTCCCAATGAAGGGAGCCATTTGTGCCGCTGGCTGTAATGCACCTACGGATTCATCCGCAAAAGCGGTGCAATGCTCAAGCGCCATGCCCCTGTTCTCACCTCTAGTCAGATCACAGTGGATGCCCGCTGAGCACTTCGGCTGCAGTGTTGCTTTGGCCGCGACAGGTTTCGCCTTCGCATCGGATTTCTTCATGCGAGGCAGTGGTCCGCTGATTTGGTGAGCGCTGTCCCACTTACTGCAGAGCTTTTGAGGCTGCGGTAACCGGGGTAATTGCAAAGTAATATTCGTCATCAGCATGCGGATCGAATTTAGGGCGAGCGATGAGGCCTTGATCCAGGGCGTATTGAAGCACGTCGCGCACTTCCAGCCAGCCGTCTGGCTTGACCATGTTCAGCGCTTCAATGGCCTTGATAATTTCTCTCCAGCCAGTTTTTTCTGGCTTGATGGTGTTCAGCAAAGTGGTCAGGATCAGCTGGTGGCGTTCAACTTGATTCATCGTGGTCATCGATTTCACTTCCTTTTCTACTGTTGTCACTTTTTTGGTTATGGCATCTGCACCGTAGCTGCGAATGAATTCGTAAGCTTCTTCGCGGCTAAGGTCGCCTTTAATGATCTCAACGCGGTCACGCATTGGCTTGTCGAAGTGAACGATGGTGACGTCGTATTTACCACCGCCGACTTGGACAGAAAGCGGGACCCCAGTGCGCTCGCGGGCTTCCCGCACAATGCGAGTTTCTGCAAGCTGTTGCAGTTCTGCCTCGGTCACGACGTCCCACACAGGGCGCTCAAATAGATCGGGGTACACTCGGTGTTTGGTTGAGAAGTAGCGCTTGGACAGCTCGATGCAGCTCTCACGGTTGCAGTTAGGCGTTTTGATGACATAAAGGAACGGTGTCTCTAGGTTTTTTTCGCGCCAGTTGTTGCACTTTCGGAGGCTGGAAAACTCGACGGTTTGAAACAGCTCGCCGTTATAGAAAACCTCGAAGCTCAGAAGTGCTTCAGCAGGCTTGGCTTGCTTTTTGATGGTCATGTCGTCCCGCTCCGTCACTGTTGGGTGCCGCTTCGTTCGGCTTGGCGCCATGCTAGGAACACTGTTCCTGCCTGGCAAGTGCTTTCTTCACGCCCACAAAAATGTATGTGTCAGCCCCATCTCCTGCAACCGCATTGGCTGTTTTCGGTAAAGCTGGCTTGCGCTAATGTATCCGGGCTGGTTGTAAGCGTTGCTGCAACACGCTCGACCCCCGATGAGTGCCGCCCAAGGCCTGATAGCCCTGCCCTGACTGTTTGTCCTGCTAGGCTGATTCACCGGCTATGAGATTGTGGTATTTCATGCAGGTATTCCTGTATGAGTGGGTAAGAGTGGAGGGATTGGGAAACGCGGTTACTGGACACTTATCCACAACGGCTGATGCAAAAATCAGCAGTCCGCCTTTGGCCAGTCTCCAATCAATGCCAGCAGTGCTCACCAATTTACGCACACCATGTCTTGGCTTCGCGGAGCCGGCTCGACTACTTGCCGGACGCATACCTTTTTTAGCCGCGCCGCCAATTAGACGGATATTTTGGATTGATTAGCTAATATTGTAGCTTTGGCATCAGACCTTTACCGTATGTCCTGCGACCGTTCGGTTTTATGAGAAGGGGCTGATCATTCTTTATAACGTAGCCAACCCCAAAGAAAATCTTCTCATACTCGGCCTCGTACGGTCGCTCGAAAATCCCAACTGCAAGCCGACCTTCCTTAATGAACTTAGCCTTATGCCGTTGGTGGTTGCATGAGAAAAAGTAGCCCTTATCCCTTGTGATTTCTAGCCATAGTTCCCCAATCTGCAGCGATTGTTTCCAGTCGTCTTCAATGTAGCGACCATCGAATAGGAATGCGATGTGGATGTGGAATCCGCGATCTTCTCCCTGCTCAATACACCACAGATACCCTGTCTCATACCTAAACGAAGGATGTCGCTCACGCCTGCGGATCAGTGTGTCTAAATCGTGGTAGACATGCTCAATGCGAGTAATCCGATTTACCGCTTGCAGGTAATGAAGATCAAGACGAACGATAGTGGTGCGGGGGGATTTCTCCATTACGCGGGGAATGTAGGTCTCGAATGCATCGACTCGCTCTTTCATAGCACGCTTTTGATCGGCTGCTACGCGTCGGTAACAGGGGCGGGCGGCGCATTCACGAATTCGACGGACTAAGAAGTTCATAGATTCGTGGTGACTGAGGTACCCAGAGGTGAAGGATTCCCTACAGACAGGGCCACTGGCTGATCTTTCTAGGCCGATGTCATGGCAGACTTGCCAGAACAATTCCAAACTCGGGCTGTAGTCGTACTTGTCATCGTAGATGCACAACAAATGCTGAATGTTGCTGAAGTATTCTGACAGCCTCGAATTCCGAACAGTTATCTTGCCCGTTGATGAGGTTTGAGTATGGAAAGCAGGTGACTTAGATCGGAGGCAAGCCGTTACTAGCCTATCTATAGCTGTCGCAGCTCCTGATTGGGAAAGTGTGCTTGATGACGTTAGGTGCTGGTACATTAGTTGTCCTTTATGTCGTGAGTGAACATACAAATCCTTTGTTGTTTATTTTTTAACTGTGTCTTTAATGTGTTGAGTTTAAGGTGTGTTAATGTGTTGGCTGTGAGAGATAAGTTGTAAGTGATATAAGTTGTAAGTGATATAAATAGGAGGCCACATAGATAAACCATAACTGAATAGCATTTCTGGGCTTTTTCCTTGGCTAGCCCGCTGTATTGCTGGATAATCGGCTTTTGTAGGCGTGGGAGTTAGCTGTGATGCAGGGCGCTTGATCCCATAACAAGTACCTGTATTTTTGGTTTTGAGATGGCGGGTCTTTTGTCTGCATCTAGTACGCGTGCAGAGGGGCAGGTACGCCAAGTTAATGCTTTATTGGCATCTTTAGGTAGTGAATATAGAAGGCTCATTGTTGAGGTGTGGTTGGAAGACTGGCGAAAAGGCTTTGTAGGGCCTGAAGGCAGGATGAATGGAATGCTTGTTGGCCGCTCTTCTAAAGGCATTTAAACGAAGTGGGACTGAGTGGGTCTTGATAGCCTATCGATACAGGTTTTCTTAACTCCCTCCCTTTCTTTGCGAACAACTGTGAATCGGTTTGTTGATTTTCTTGAGCACCCGGTTTAGCACCCAACAGGCCAGTAGTCCGGCGACCAGCAAAGGTGGGCAGCGCAGCATCATAACTACTGCCAGAACTAATACCGAAGCACTAGCCAGCATGCCGATGAACATGAGAAGTGCAATTAGGAAGCGTATCAGCGCCACGGGGAATCTCCTTGAGTTGGGCGATGTGGTTCGGTTAGCGAAGCGCCTGCCATTTGCAACGGCAAGGAAAAGTACGTCTACAAATACCCTCGCTCTGCCAGCGAAACACAGCCTTCATAGCCCACGATCACGTGATCCAGTATCCGAGTACCAACCAGGTCAAGGGCGTTTTTGAGAGCAGTAGTTATAGTGCGATCGGCTTGGCTGGGCTCTGGGTCGCCAGATGGGTGGTTATGCACCAGGATCACTGCTGCAGCGTTGTGCTCCAAAGCTATCTTGACTACTTCTCGTGGGTACACTTTGGCACCATCCAGCGTGCCTCTGAATAGCTCTCTGAAACCAATCACTCGGTGCTTGGAGTCGAGCAGCAGCAAAGCAAAGACTTCGTACTCATGGTATTGCAGCAATGTTTGCAGGTGACTGAAGACGTGCTTGGACTCAGTCAATGCCCTTCCTTTGGACAGACGACTCATCGCGAGTTGTTGCGCCATCTGCAGAATGTCAGCTTCGGTGACCGGTGATTCCATGACATAGGTCCCTGTCGTTTCACCGGCAGTTAGTTTGTGATACTTCATAATCGGTTTCCTGTGTGAGAAAAAGAGAATTTGAGACGGATTTAGGGAGTGACTGGATGTTGTGACTTGACCACTTGAGGCTGTCACGTTGTTCCAGGCTGGCGTAAATCTCCACTTTAAGCGCGAGTGAGTCTTTGGAAGGCAGTGCCGCATGGGTGTGAGGTCACAGTTGAGTTGGCGTTTGAGCGAAACCGAAAGCCACTCTTTGTCATGTGGTTCTGTCGGGCAGACGAAGTGGAACGATGGGCAGCTTTCGTGTGGTGGAGGCTTTGAGAGAAATCATTCTTAGCGGTTGTATTGGTGGACATAAATATGGCCGATCAGCTTTGCGCTGATCGGCCGTATGAGGGGAGGGAAGGTGGGTATTTCATTCTGTGAGATTTAGGGCCGCATACAGCGCACGTTGCTTTAGTTGCGCGCCCCGACCGAACCATGCGGAGTCCATGCGGAACTCGTTGCTGCGAGCTCTGCGCTCGTGGTCGACATACTCGGTCACGGCGTTGAGCAGACCCCAGGCAGTGCCTTGTGCCGACTGAAGCGTTGAACCACGGCCGCGTCCCTCGTACAGGCTTTGTACCTTTCGCAAGGCTCGTTCGTTGGGGAGGACTTCAGGTAATTTGCTATTGGGTGTTACATCACACAACACTGTCATGAAGAACCCCATGGCCTCATGCCACTGGACTTTACGCTCGGCCAGAATACGCATTCGGTACATGAATTCGTCCCATTGCGAGACGGCGGCCCCCAATTGCTTTTTGACGACCTGAGCGTCGAAGCGGGTGCTGTGCGGTACCTTAATGGCGCGAGTGGTGCCATCCAATGCGATGGTCAAGGTGTTGTTGCAGACCACGCGAACGGTGGTCGGCGTGGCGGTGGTGGCAAGCGTACCGTCGCAAGAGGTCGCCAGCAACAAATAACCATTGACTTGATCGTTGCCTTTCAACGCGGTGTTTTGACCGGTTCGCGCTAATGCCCAGAGCTTACGACCGCCCTTGAGCACGCCAGCAGTTTCTAGCTCATAGCCGGACACCTCGGTCAGATCTCGATAGAACTCCATCACCTCACGCGGCTGAACAATTCGATAGCGGTTGGAAACCACTGACAGCGGCGCTTTGGTGTCGGAGCGGTACAACACCTTTTGTTCCGGGAAAGAGTGGATACTTCCTAAATGGCCAATAGCGTTTGCTTTGAAGTGAACCGGGCTTTCCTGGATCTTCCAGTCCATACCGGCCTCTCGCTGCCAGATTTCAATAGGCTGCTTCTGCGTCAGTTGACTGCCGAGGCCATGCCACGGCGTAGCACCAACATAAGCCATTTGTTCTATTTGATGAGCCATGATTTTGATTCCTTTGAGTACAGTTCGGCATAAGCGCTGCGCAACGCGCAGCACTGGCCGGGGAGGGGGAGTGGAAGGTTTTGAATCAGGCAGGCAAGTTGAATCGATGACCGCAGATTAGGCAGCGATTGTTTGCCAAGATATGACGGTCCAGTTTTTCGCCAAGCTGAGCGCCAAGCGCGCATCCGCCTACGCCGCCGACAAGACCGCCCAGGACTGCGCCTGATATTGCACCAAGGGTGATCCCTAGCGGTCCGGCGATGGCGCCAACAGCGGCACCGAACTGGCCGCCAGCAAGCGCTGAACTTGCGCCGCGTGCTGCTCCGCCCACGGTACCAATGGCAGCGCCTAGTTTCATCGCGGTTCTTAGTGCAGCTATTTTGGGAGAGTTACAAAGAGGGCACTGCAATGACATGGTGAGCTCCATGGGTGATGTTCATTGCAGTGATGTAGGGCTGAAAAAAATTGGATTTAATCTTTTTTCGCGTAACTGAAGCATGGTCACTCCAGATCGTCCACTTAGTGAAAGTCAGAACGCAGAAGTGAATTTATCCCTTGCCGCACACGTTTAGTTCATACCGAATGGCATCTGCTTTCTCGCAACCATAACGTCCCGAGGCTGCTATTACTGCTATTCGTAGCAGAAATAGCAGCAGTTTGTGAGAGCCTTTTGCACTGTCCACTCCGGTCTCGGAAGCGTAACCCATGTTTTTGTAGAAAAAACTAGGGGGCTGCTCGATTTAAAAAGATAGCTCAAGCACCCCTCTTCGATCAGATCCACCTGATACGTAGCATCGGCCCATCACGATGAGAATGGTGGAAGAGCAATGGAAAGGTCAAAAGAAAGCGGGCTTCCAGTCAACCTTGGCGGCTACGCCGCTGGGCGGGTGTTGCGCCTCAAAGATGTCCAAGCGCTGCTGGGGGTCGGTCGCTCGACTATCTACGATTGGTTGAGTCAAAAGTCTCCTCGGTATAACGATGCTTTTCCACGTCCAATCAAACTTTCGACTACAAGTCGGGGGGCGATTGGGTGGTTAGAAGCAGACGTGGTTCGGTGGGTAGAGTCTTGCAAAACTTTTGCAGTTAACACTTAGGTCCTGAGAGAAATCATGAGGTATAGAATAATCGGAAAAAGTGTTTTGCCGGAACGAGGCGCTGGATTTCCAACAAGTTTTCCAGTGGAGATGTTGAATGCAGCCGTAGATGAAGTTCAAAATAATGTGAAAGTGCCCAGGCCCCTTGCTGTCTTTACTGCACTCACCGTGATCTCTCTAGCTGCGCAAGGGCTTTTTGATGTTGAGAAGCCTACTGGGCATGTAACTCCTTTGTCATTATACTGTCTTTTAATAGCTCCTTCAGGAGAGCGAAAATCCACGGTAGAAAACATTTTCCTTGGGGTAGTTAAGAGGTTTCAGCGCGAACAGGCACACTGCTACGATGTAAAAGTTGGTGCGTATAAAGCTGAACTCGAGTTGTGGCAAGAAATAAAGAGGGGCCTACAGAAAAAATTGACAGTTTTGTTGCTCGCAGGAGAAATTTGCGATAGTGAAAAAAAGCGTTTCTTGGAACACTGTCTCGCGGAGCCTAAGAAGCCAAAGGAATTTAAAATACTGTATGTGGATACGACCTCCGAAGCGTTGTACTATGGGCTGCACGCTAACTTACCGACTGCTGGTTTTATCTCTGGAGAAGGAGGCTCGATTTTAAATAGTCGTGCATTCAGAGACCTGTCTAAGCAGAACTCAATATGGAGCGGTGATTCAATTACGGTTGATAGGCGAGGGGAGGGTAGTTTTAATCTCGAATGCGCACGTTTGAGTGTCTCGATGCTTGTGCAAGAGGGGGTTTTCAATGAGTACTTAGAGAAGAGTGGCGAGCTTTCTAGAAGCTCTGGGTTATGGGGGCGTTATTTGATAGCGTGTCCTCAGTCAACGCAAGGAACCCGATTCGAAAAAAATAGGACAGTATTATGGCACCATTGTGATGCGTTTTCTCAGCGAATTCTCCAGTTGCTTAGGCGGAACTTGGAGTTGTTAGGCTCGTCTGATCAAAAGCGAAGCGTGGTGAAATTCTCTAACTCAGCCTCAGATCGCTGGTTATCTGTTTATAACGAGATTGAATCGGAGATTAGAGAGGGGGGGCGTTTTTTTGCTGCAGGCGACCATGCCTCAAAACTTGCTGATAACATCGCTAGAGTAGCAGCGCTTGTTCACATTTTTGAGGGTGGGGAGGGCGATATTTCTTTAGATGTTTTGAATAGCGCTATAGATTTCTGTTTGTGGTGCTCTGACGAATTTGCTTATGTCTTTTTGAAGCCTAGTCAGGAGTTTCTTGATGCTGACATTTTATATGATTGGCTGGTTAAAACTGCTGGGTTGAGAGATTACTGTGGAAAGAATTATGTGCTGCAGCATGCGCCTAGTAAACTCAGAAAGCTTGGTCGTCTAAATCAAGCTTTAGAAGTTTTAGAGTCTCAAGATAGGGTGCGTTTATTCCAGCAGGATCGTACTGCTTATATCAAGATTAGGCGCGAGCGGTAACAAGTTGTACTTGCTTGTTATGGTCAGGGTTGTATTGTTCATGGCTAGGATCCACTGGTACTTCATTCAGCTCCAGAAAAAGCTTTTTTTACTTGCTTGTCTTCGACTATCATGTTTCGCAGCTCTGAAATCAGATCGTTTTTATCTTTTTCCGGGGTGATTCCTTTTGCAGTAAGTAAGTCTTGCAATTTCTCGACTAGATTATCTACGGCTTTGGCGGGGGACTTCCAGCCCTCAGGAGGTCTGGATTTTTCTAAAAGCTCTATAAAGGTTGTTTTTGTTATTTTTTTTGGTTCGGCCGCTTTCTTACCTCCTTTGCTGGCCCGCTTTTGGTTTGTGTTTTCGAGTTGGTTGTATAACCCTAACGTCATTCCAAAGTAGTAATTAGCCTGCGCTATTGCTGACCAGCATAGGGATGGCTCTTCATGGTGCTGTAGTGTTGTCGCTGCGTGGGTGTAAATGAGCGCCAGCTCTGAAGAGTTTTTTATCTGGTTGTCTGGTTTTGAACTATCAGTAAAGTGGATTTTATAAAACAGCTCTGAAATGTAATCTTCGTCTATTTGGTTTGATAGTATTCTTTGTTCTATAGTGTTTAGGGTGTCGATTGTTTCTGTGTCGTCATTAAGTAACTCTTGTATGTCTTCGCTTTTGTTGGATAGGCTGCTCAGGCTGTGATCCAATCCCTTATTTGCCAGAAGGAGAGAGGAGTTTCTAAGTTTCAAGTCCTTGGTTTCAATGTTATTCAAGCGACTAATCCTTTTGGTTGGCTGGTTGATTTCGTTCGTAAAGTGGAGAGATTATTAATTTAAACTCCTCGTTATCGAGGCTCAGTAAGGAGGCTGACCCATTCGGTCATTTAAGGTTTACGTTCCTCTAGGCAGTCGGACTGAGAATAAGCCCCTTCAGTTTGATCCCGCTCGTCATACGCCAACGTCATTTCACATATCTCACGAGGATAATGGGTACATTCCCCCTGCTCAATCACGAAACGCTGACCTGAAGCCATGTCGCGTAATATATTCATGTCCCATGTCGTGCAATAGGGTGGGGATTGCGTTCGCATGCATGACGCCTGTCTCACCCTAGCCTGGAAATAAGTAAGGGTTCCGTGCTTCTCAGGGGGTGCTCGGCTATTAGTGTAACTGATATAGGCCCTAGGGTAATCGGCGCTGGGCTCATCGGCTTCGACCATGCTAAAAAGCATGCATCATCTTGTTGCTCCAAACAGTATTGCATCTCACCCCAATGGCGCGCGCTACCTTGAGCATCCCTGTCAGCGCTTTAAGCGACTTGCCAACAGTGACATATATCCTCATTCATATAACCATGGCTTCAATTCCTTTAAGTTTGTCACCACGATCTGCTGTGCTTCGGGGGTAGGGTCCATGTTCTTCGGATCGATCTGATAACGCTGCAGTACGTACTTCACCAACGCCCTGCGACTCGGCACCACTAATTGGCCGTCAACCATGCCGAAGTCGGTTTCGATGATCGCCTTCTGCGCCTTATTCAATCGCCCGTCCGGTGCGATGACGATCGCAAGCTCAGTATTCCAGTCTTCATCCATAGAACTGAAGTTATCGGACTTGCCCAACAACTCCGGGTCACCACGCAAGCGGCTTAGCACAAAGTCACGGTACTGCCGATTCTTCTCGCAATACGCGCGCACATGCCATCGCATGCCGGTGTAGATCAGAGTATGCGGAGCGATCAGGCGGATTTCAGTGTCAGGGTTCTTCAGCGAAACGTACTCAGTTTCCATTCTGAGCCCATCACGACATGCCTTCAACAGCGGACGCAGGATTTCCGGGCGAATCGAACGGTCCGGTACCTCTAGCACCTTGGTGTGCGCATACGCCAACGCCAAGCCTTCAATATGCGGCGCACGCTCGGTGTTCTGATACAGCAGATGCAAATAGGCACTGGCGCTGTCATCGATGAACAGCGGCTTGAACGTCTTGCTCGGTACATAACCTTTTATTTTTTTGTCATATGTAAGGTTTTTAGGCGCGTGTTCGGTAATGTAGGTGTTGATGTCTTTTGATGCCTGCTGCCGACTGATTCCGAAGCTCTGGATCAAGTGCCCCGTGGTAAGCCGGCCTTCCCACCAGGCCACCGTTTCGATCAAACGATAGCGAAGTGCCAGATCCCAGCGCACCTGTTCGATGGATTGCTTGCGTTTCATGTCCCCTCCATGTGCGTGAATACTTTACCTGTATAAGTCTACATTATAGACCTGTCGCTTAACGCTACATATCGTGTGGCTGTCTTCGAGATTTCTCGAACTCACCAAGGAAGCGGACATGAACGTGTTGGACGTAGTTTCTATAGGTGCATTGATATTGCTGGTAGTGATCCTGCTGGTGTTGGTAATGCAGACCCTGAGGTTACGAGAAATCTGGCAGATGCTGCTCGGCTGCCAAAAAACTGCGCGCTTGGCGAGCATCTGGGAATTGGAGAACAAAGAGCTGCGTTCGGCCTTGCGAGCGGAGAAAGAACATGTCGAACAGCTCAAGGGGAAGGTGGTGATTTTACAGGCACTGGTACCGGCGGTTTGAGGCGGAATGACATGAACAGACTCGACAGAATCAAAGGTTGCTTGCTGGGTGGTGCCATTGGCGATGCATTGGGTGCCCCAGTGGAATTCCTTGAATGGCCTGCCATCGAAGCGAAATTCGGCCCCAGTGGTATCGTCGATTTTGCGCTGGCTTATGGTGTCACCGGCGCAATTACCGACGACACACGGATGATGCTGTTCACCGCCGAAGGCCTGCTGCGTGCTTTTGTGCGAGGTAGCCTGGGGCATACCTGCCACGTGCCCAGCGTTATTCATCATGCTCTGCTGCGCTGGCTGATGACCCAAGACTGCCAGTCTGCAATACCAGTGAGTAGAGACGGCTGGCTGATCGACGAGCTCGCCCTTTGGTCCCGTCGTGCCCCCGGTACTACTTGCCTGAGTGCCCTCAAAGCCAGCACCCGACTCGGCATGCTGGCAGACAATGACAGCAAAGGTTGCGGCGCAGTCATACGCATCGCGCCATGCGCCTTCTTCGGCAACGCCTTTGAATATGCTGCCGAATCCGGCCGCCTGACTCACGGGCATCCTACGGGGTACATGGCGGCTGGGCTGTTCGCTGACATTCTCCAGCGTATCGTTGATCGTCAAGGCAGCCTGGAGCATGTGGTGACCGAAAGCCTAGCAAAACATGGGCAGAAAGTGGGAATGGAAGAGACCCGTAGCATGCTCGAACGCGTGTTGTTTTTTTTCTACGAAGGCTATCGCCCCACGCCGCAACGCATAGCCGACTTCGGAGCGGGACGGGTGGCGGAAGAAGCCTTGGCCATTGGGTTGTGGTGTGCCCTCAGCGCCGACTCCTTCGAACAAGGTGTGATCAACGCAGTGAACCACAGCGGGGACAGTGACAGTACCGGGCTGATCGCCGGGCATCTGCTGGGTATTCAATATGGCCCAGTCGCGATCCCTGCGCGCTGGTATGAAAAGCTGGAATTACGCGACGTTATCGAACAAGTCGCCAAGGATATCGAAAGCGTACCTCGAGATTTCAGCGGGTACGGCGGGGATTTTGATTCGCAGATCGAGCAAGCCTATCCCTATCACTGAGAGGGAAGGTAATGCAAAACCCACTAAGTAAAGACGTGATGCTGGCTGACGAAGTCGGACTGAGTAAAACGATTGAAGTTGCCCAGGTGCTCTGCCAACTGAGAGCCGTCGCTGGCTATTGTATCTGCCCAGCAGCACTGCGTAAGCAATGGGCACGCCAAGATGTGCACCACATAGCCGTTGTGGGTCAGGTACAGCGCCATCCAGCAAACGACGCAGAATGTCGCATGGCTGGTGGAGCATGTTCCCCAATATCCCAGTCAACCTGCGAGGAGTTCCCCATGAAGGAGTTGGTCTGCTTTGCCATCGGTTTGGTGATCGGTGCAGTGGTGATGAAAAAAAGCCAGGCGATCGATGAGCTGAAGAAAGAATTGGACCGCGAAAGGTTTCGTAACAGCCCTTCGAGCAGCACCTAGCAGAGATGAGGCTGCTATACGCTAATGGCGAACAGAGCCAGATAGTGTTAAAAAGCCATCAAATGGAATGTTCGCCGGGTATGTGATGCCAGCGAACCATTAGGTCAAGGTCGATTCGAGCACAGTCCCTCATGTCAGATCCCAAAGACAGGTTGTTCAGGCACCTAGCCTTGCTCCGCCTCATCCCGCGCGCGCCCAAGAGCATTTCCACCACCGAACTGCTGCAAAGACTTAAGGCCGAGAATTTCGACATTGACCGTCGGACCTTGCAACGGGACCTCATCGGCCGCCTCGCCCTGGACTTTCCACTGCTCTGTGACGAAAGCCAACGCCCGTATCTCTGGAGCTTTCCCAAGGACACTCCGCAATTCGACTTTCCGGCACTGGACACCCCCACCGCACTGGCATTCGTACTCGCCGAAAGTCACCTGAGCAAGCTGCTGCCGCCCAGTGTGCTGAGCCTGCTGGCGCGCCATTTCGACCTGGCGCACCGGCAACTCCAAGGGCTGGAACATAATAACCTGGCGCACTGGGCCAAACGCGTACGCGCTCTGCCCAACGGCAAGGCGCTCCAGCCCGCCGAAGTGGACTCGGCCATCTGGTCCCAGGTGGCGACTTCCCTACTGGAAATGCGACAGCTGGAGATCGTTTATCTCAGCCGCAGCAAAGGCGAGCTCAAGACCCTACGCATACACCCCGCTGGCATGATCTCGCGCCACTCCGTCAGCTATCTGATAGGTACTGTCGAAGGCTACACAGACGTTCGCCAATTCGCCCTGCACCGCATCCAGCAGGCTGCGTGCCTCGATGCACCGACCCGCGAACAACCCGACTTCGAGATCGATCATTACATCCAGAGCGGCGGCTTCAACAGCCCCGGCCCGATCAAACACCACGAACTGATCGCCGACGTATCCCCGCATATCGCCTGGCTGCTGAACGAAACCCCGCTTAGCCCCGAGCAAAGCCTGAAGCCGTTGCTAGGCAGCGACTGGCAACGCCTGCACGCGCGAGTGCCGGACGATCAGGAAACGCTTTGGTGGGTATTCGGGTTAGGGGAGAGCGTTCACCTGCATGAGCCCAAACGTTGGGTAGATGTAATCAAAGAGAAGCTGACGAAAATGAGTGGGCTGTATACGCAACCCATGCAACACCACTCGGCCACCATTACCGATGCACACGCCTGCCAGGAGGCTCCATGAAGTCCCACGACACTTTTACGCCTACTTCAACCGCGAGCGTGCAAGACGACAGCGGAGACGAAATCAAGCGGGATATCGGGCGCACCGCAACGGCACTTTCCACGAGTGAAACCGTCAGCCGCTATGGCAGTGCCAATGCCGAGTTCGTCAAAGCTTATAGAGGCGTCGACAATGAAGCAGGGAAAGTACTGAGCAAGGGCCTGAAAGGCATCAGCCAGGAAAAAACCGGCGTCAAACAACGAGCGGGCTGGGCTGGCGAAGTTGCCGGTACCAGTCGTGACAACGCCGAAGCCATCATCAACAAATCTTCTGAGCGCACGATTCGCAGCGATGATTTGAAGCATTACGGCATTGATACCGATTCCAAGTACCGCGAAGCGGTGGATCGGGTCCGCGTGGATGAAAACGGCAAGATCATTTACGAAGCCCAGACCAAGTTGGAGGCCAGCGGAAACAAGGTTGCCAACCAGGTTAGTCATGAGGATCACAAGTACAGTAAATACTTCGGAAAAAAGCTGGAGCTACCCAGCGAACAGGTCGAAGACGCCAAGACTTACTGTCACAAGCGTGCAGAAGGCTTGAGAAAACACGCACTGCTGGCGGAACAGAAGGGAAAACCGGAGCTCGCCGAACAATTCCGCGACCGTGCCGACAGATTCGACAAGCTTGCCGAAGAAGACATCGTTGACCTTGGCATCACTACCAAGCAGGCCATCGACTACGCTGAAAAGCCGCTGCGCGAGACGGTGAAAGATATCGCCCGTACAAGCCACCGGGCCGGTATAGAGGGCGCGAAGTACGGCGCTGTTATCGGTGGTGTTATTTCGCTGTTGACCAATGCGTTCAACGTCGCCCAAGACAAAAAGCAATTGGGTGAAGCTGCCCAGGATTTAGCCCTCGACACAGTTAAAGCCGGTGCCCTTGGATACACCACGGCTTTCGCTGGCTCCGCGCTCAAAGGTGGCATGCAACAATCAAGCAACCAAACCTTGCGCACGCTCGCCGGCACCAACGCTCCAGCGCTGGCGATCAACATCTGCCTGTCACTGGGCACTTCGGTGAAACGCTACGTCACCGGCGAGATCAGCGAGGCACAATTACTGAGCGAAGTGGGTGAGAAAGGCGCAGGCATGCTTTCCAGCAGCATGATGGCTACACTCGGACAATTGGCCATTCCCGTGCCCTTTGTCGGTGCTGCCATTGGCGGGATGATCGGCTACACCCTCTCTTCGCTCTTCTACCAAAGCGCATTGGACGCCGCCCGTGGCGTCGAGCTTTCCCGTCAGCAACTGGCGCGCATCCGTGCAATTGAGGCCGCCGCCCGCGACCAAATTGCCAAAGAACAAGCGCAGTTGGATGACTTCACGCGTCGTGAAATCCCTCAATTGCAGGAAGAAACTCAACGTTTGTTTGCCATTGTGGATGCCGCCGGTAGCGGCAGCGTTGATGCCTTGGCAGCCACTATCAATCGATACGCCACCTTGCTGGGAAAAGAACTGCAATTCCAATCTATTGAGGAATTCGATGACTTCATGAGTTCTGGCAGCCCTCTGATCCTGTAACCAACCTTACTTGCCCTGAAGATACACCTGAAAAAGGACGATACCCTGCATGTTGCTCAAACTTCTGACCGAACCGGACCAAAAACATCTACTTGATCTCGCAAAACTGTTGGCCCTAGCTGACAAGCCGCTGCTGTGGGACGGAAAGACATCAGATGAATTTACCTCCAGCACCGACCTCAGTGCGCTTTCCATTCAAGAAGGCGAAAAAGAGCGCGAGATGATTACTGAGCTTGAGCAGTCAATCACACGTCCATCGCTCTCCACTAGCATGTTTGGAAGTGCTTCCACCTCCAGTAGCATGTTTGGACGTTCTTCCCCTGCTGCTTTCATGTTTGGGGGAACGCCGTCCGATGATGTGGCGGCACAACTCATCGAAGCCCTCAAAAAGTATCCAGTTTCCAAAGCGGAAAAGCCTGAAACCCGGGTGCAAGCTGCCACTACCGTTCTGAAAGAATTACTCAAAGACAAGAAATTTGAGCTGCCGACCGCACCCAAGGTCATCCTTTTCGAGCTGCTATTAGTCGCCCTTCGCGACGGCACGATCACCAGCGTTGAATGGGCACTCCTCAAAGAATTTCAGCTTCACCATCAATTGGAAGACTTCATTTTCGATGATCTCTTGGAGCGTGCAGAAACGCTGAATCAGGAAGTCAGCAAAACCATTTCGATTATTCTTGAATAAGGAAACGACCATGCCCATTCCTCTGATCATTGGTGCTGTCGCAGCCGCTGCCGGTATATATGGTGCAGCCAAAGGCGTCAGCGGCGCGATAGACCACAGCAACGCAAAAGACATTAATAACGATGCACGCTCCATGGTCGATAGCGCCAACCGAAAGGTCGAAGAACAACGCAAGGCCACTAACGCCATATTGGAAGATTATGGCCAGCGTAAGCTGCGTGCGTTCAACGGAGTGGTTGCCGAATTTATCGAAACCTTCGAGCGCCTGAAAAACATCGAACTCAGTCAGAGTCCAGAGCTGGACAAACTGAACGCTGGCGATTTTTCCAGTAAAACCCTTGTCGGTCTGCGCCAGGACTACCAGGCGCTTAAGGATGCGGGTCTCGGTCTGGGTGCAGGCATGGGCGGTGGTGCAGCGTTGGCCTTTGGTGCCTACAACGGCACCATGCTGCTGGCCACGGCCAGCACGGGCACGGCCATCTCCTCGCTCGGCGGCGTGGCAGCCACCAACGCCACTCTGGCCTGGCTGGGCGGAGGTTCGTTGGCAGCCGGTGGCTACGGTATGGCTGGGGG
>Ga0065704_10070367_pt1 | contig 29287 bp, 29 predicted proteins | sample SwiRhicommuniRL2_FD_59091 | JGI IMG/M metagenome (GOLD analysis project Ga0065704, IMG submission 59091) | Switchgrass rhizosphere bacterial communities from Rose Lake, Michigan, USA - RL2 v2 (version 2) | ecosystem: Host-associated > Plants > Roots > Rhizosphere > Soil | place: East Lansing, MI | reverse complement strand
GCAGGGGCAGGATGCCCCTTCCGCGGATCCCCGTGATGGACGCGGACCCGGAGCGCGCAGCGCGGAGGGCGCGAGGCAGGGTGTGCTTTCTTTTGGTTACTTTTCTTTGCACAAGCAAAGAAAAGTAACTCGCCGCAAGGCGAAAGCTTTGCTGTTGCTTGAGTTTTGGGTGTCGGATGAGGAGGTCTGTAGGAGCGGCTTCAGCCGCGACCGACGTAATGCAGGGAGCTTTCGCGGCTGAAGCCGCTCCTACAAAAAGCGCCAAGGCACAGCAACAGCAACAGCAACAAGAGCAAGAACAAGAGCAAGAGCAAGAGCAAGAGCAAGAGCAAGAGCAACAGCTTCCGCTGACGCGGGTCACTTTTCTTTGCTTGTGCAAAGAAAAGTAACCAAAAGAAAGCACACCCGGGCGGCGCGCCCTCCGCGCTGCGCGCTCCGGGTCCGCAAGCAGGATGGGAATTTTCGGAAGGCACATCCATGTGCCTGCCGAAAACGACGCGCATCCTGCGCGTCGCCCCCTGCGGGGGTTGTACCCATCCTGCTTGCCGCGCCTCACGGGACATGGAAAAGCAAAAAAGCAAAAGCCCCAGCAACAGCCAAACCACAGCCAAACCACAGCCACAGCCACGGCAACAGCCAAAGCCAAAGCCAAAGCCAAAGCCAAAGCAACAGCCAAAGCCAAAGCCAAAGCCAAAGCCGATGCCAAGGCCGATGCCAAAGCCAAGCCAAAACCGAGCGATAGACCGGACCGTGCGATCGAACTTCCCCTGCCGATGGAACCACCATGAACTTCATTTCCACCCGTAACGCCGCGCCTCCCGTCTCCCTGAGCCAGGCCATCGCCGCCGGCCTGGCGCCCGATGGCGGCCTGTACGTGCCCGAGCGCATGCCACCGGCGCGCGAACTGCAGCCCGGTGCCAGCCTCGCCGAGACCGCCGCCACCCTGCTGGCGCCGTTCTTCGCCGACGACGCGCTCGCCGCGGACCTGCCCGCGATCTGCGCCGAAGCCTTCGACTTCGAGGCCCCCCTGCGGCCGCTGGCCACCCCCGCCGACCACGCCCTGGAGTTGTTCCACGGCCCCACCGCCGCGTTCAAGGACTTCGGCGCACGCTTCCTCGCCGCCTGCCTGACGCGGTTGCGCCGCGACGCCGCCACGCCGCTGACCATCCTCGTCGCCACCTCCGGTGATACCGGCGCCGCCGTGGCCGCCGCCTTCCATCGCCAACCCGGGCTGCGCGTGGTGGTGCTGTATCCGGACGGGCGCGTGTCGCCACGCCAGGCGCATCAACTGGGCTGCTTCGGCGACAACATCCAGGCGCTGCGCGTGGCAGGATCCTTCGACGACTGCCAGGCGCTGGTCAAGCAGGCCTTGAACGATGCCGAACTGCAGGCGCAGGCGCCGCTGAGTTCGGCCAACAGCATCAGCCTGGGCCGGCTGCTGCCGCAGATGAGCTACTACGCCCATGCAGCCCTGGAGCACTACGCCGCGCACGCGCAGGCGCTGAACCTGGTGGTGCCGACCGGCAACCTCGGCAATGCGCTGGCCGCGATCCTGGCGCGCGGGCAGGGCGTGCCGCTGGGCCGGATCGTGCTGGCGACCAACGCCAACCACGTGCTGCCGGACTACTTCGCCGGCGCCGACTACGCGCCGCAGCCCAGCGTGGCCACCGTCGCCAACGCGATGGACGTCGGCGCGCCGAGCAATTTCGAGCGGCTGCGCTGGCTGTACCGCGGCGACGATGCCGCGCTGCGCACGCAGTTCCAGTCCTATTCGGTGGACGATGCGCAGATCCGCCAACTGATCGGCGAGCGCTTCCGCCGCTACGGCGAGGTGCATTGCCCGCACACCGCCACCGCGCTGCACGTGCTGCAGCAGATCCGCGCCGAGGGCGCCGAGGCCGATGCCGGCGATTGGGCGGTGGCCGCGACCGCGCATCCGGCCAAGTTCGAGGCGGTGGTGGAGCCCCTGATCGGCGCGCCGGTGGCGGTACCGCCGGCGTTGGCAGCGTTGCTGCAGCGTCCGGCGCGGGCCGAGCCGATCGCGCCGGACTACGCCGCATTGCGCGCGCGCCTGCTGGCCGGTTGAGGACGCGGCCTTCCGCCGCCTCCAACGGTCAGCGCCGCGCCGCTTGGCGAGCTTGCCGCATGGACGCGGCGCGGCGCCCGGCGCAGGCGAGGACGAGGCCTTTACTCGTCCGGCTGCAGCCGCGACCAGGCGGCCTGCACCACGCTGCGCGCCTGCAGCCAGTCCAGGCGCGAACGCGGATGGTCGCGCAGGAAGACGTCGCGCAGCTGCGGTACCACGTCCTCGAAGCGCTGGCCGTGGTACTTCAGGTAGGCGTCGTAGGCCAGCTTCAGCGCCGGCTCGTAGTCGGTGAACGCATGCCCGGGCTGATGGAACGGGGCCTGGGCGAAATGCGCCTTCCAGAAATCCAGCTCCTTTTCGCGATCCAGCACCACGCAGGCGCGTGAGTCGTGCAGCACATCGATGGCGACGAGCATGATTGCCCTCCCAGTGGTTCCCCCCTCCGGCACCGCGGCGGCGCCGCAGGTGTATCGCGGCGCAAGTCTATGCCTGGGCGTGTGTCAGGGTATGGTCGGTGCCTGAAGCATTCATGGATGCGGCAGTGGCAGCGTCTGCGCCGGTCTTCCCGGCTCCGCTGCAGCCGTACCTCGGGCCGCAACCAGCATCGCGGTTCGGAACCGGTCGCGGCCGGCCGGGTTGTCCACAGCGCATGTGGAGCGTTGCCCCGGAAACTTGTGGATAAGTCGGCGCGGGCGCGGTGGTGCCAGGCGTAGACAGGGGCTGGCGAAAAAATCGCCGCCGCCGGTCGGCTCACGTGTCGTCGGACGCCAGCCGGTGCAATGCGGCGAAGTCGCGGATCTCGACCACGTGCAACTGCGGCAGGGCGATCAGGCCTTGCTGGCGCAGCTTGGTGAAGGTGCGGCTGACCGTTTCCATGGTCAGGCCGAGATGGTCGGCGATGTCGCCGCGGCCCATCATCAAGGTCACCGTGTTGCCGGGATCGCCCTGGCCGGCGGTGCGGGCGGCCAGCTTGAGCAGGAAGTCGGCGAGTTTTTCCATCGGCTGCAGGCGCGCCAGCGACAGCGCCGCGTCCTGGGCCGCGTCCAGTTCCAGGCAGGCGCGCTGCAGCAGCTTGCGTTCCAGCTGCGGGTATTGCGTGCGCAGCTGCCGCATGTGCGCCACCGACACCCGGCACACGCGGCTGTCGGCGATCGCTTCGATGTCGTTGCGGTATTTCTCCGACTCGCTCAGGCCCACGTAGTCGCCCGGCAGCACGAAGCCGACCACCTGGCGGCGGCCGTCGGCCAGGGTGCGGACCAGGCGCAGCGCGCCGGAGGTGACGGTATAGACCGCTTGCCGCGCTTCACCGGTGCGGACCAGGGTGGCGCCGGCGGCGTAGGACAGCGAGGTGGTCACCCGCTCCAGCGCCTGCACCTCGTCGCAGGCCAGCGCCGAACAGATCGCCAGGTGGCGCACGGCGCAATGCAGGCACTCGTGCGCGGCCGGATCGCGGGCCGCGGCGGGTTCGGCGTAGGGCAGGGCGAAGCCGGGAACGGTCCGGTGCATGCGCTTGACGGGCGGAGTGGTCACGCCGCGATGATACGCCGATACGATCGCCGGCACCCCAGTACGGCTAGAATTGGCGTCTGTTCGCCCCCAAGACGCAGGAGTTTTGCACGTGATCAAGCCCCGTACGCCGCCCGGCATCATGGAATTGCTGCCGCGCGAGCAGATCGCGTTCCAGCGCATGCTGGACGTCATCCGCCGCAACTACGAGCGGTTCGGGTTCCTGCCGGTGGAGACGCCGGTGTTCGAATTGTCCGACGTGCTGCTGACCAAGTCCGGCGGGGAGACCGAGCGTCAGGTGTACTTCGTGCAGTCCACCGGCGCGCTGGCCAATGCCGAGGCCAGCGGCGAGGGCGGCTTGCCGGAGCTGGCGCTGCGCTTCGACCTGACCGTGCCGCTGGCGCGCTACGTGGCCGAGCACGAGCACGAGCTGAGCTTCCCGTTCCGCCGCTACCAGATGCAGCGCGTGTACCGCGGCGAGCGCGCCCAGCGCGGCCGGTTCCGTGAGTTCTACCAGTGCGACATCGACGTGATCGGCAAGGACGCGCTGAGCATCCGCTACGACGCCGAGGTGCTGGCGGTGATCCACGCGGTGTTCGCCGAACTGGGCATCGGCGCGTTCGCGGTGCAGTTGAACAACCGCAAGCTGATGCGCGGCTTCTTCGAGAGCCTGGGCGTGGCCGAAGGCGAGCGCCAGCTGGCGGTGCTGCGCGAGGTCGACAAGCTGGACAAGCGCGGCGCCGACTACGTGCGCGAGACGCTGGCCGGGGAAGGGTTCGGCATCCCGGCCGAGCAGGTCGAGCGGATCCTGGCCTTCGTCGCGGTGCGCTCCAGCGGCCACGACGACGCGCTGGCGCGGCTGGATGCGCTGGCCGCGGCGGGCGCAGCGAGCGCGACCCTGCGCGAGGGCGTGGCCGAGCTGCGCGAGGTGCTGGCCCTGGTCAAGGCGCTGGGCGTGCCGGAAACCGCGTATTGCCTGAACTTCTCCATCGCCCGCGGCCTGGACTACTACACCGGTACCGTCTACGAGACCCTGCTGACCGACTACCCGCAGATCGGCTCGATCTGCTCGGGCGGGCGCTACGAGGACCTGGCCAGCCACTACAGCAAGTCCAAGCTGCCGGGCGTGGGCATCTCGATCGGCCTGACCCGCCTGTTCTGGCAGCTGCGCGAGGCCGGGCTGATCGAGGGCATCGCCTCCAGCAGCGTGCAGGCGATGGTCGCGCTGATGGACGAGGCCAAGCTGGACGACGCGCTGGACATCGCGCGGCGCCTGCGTGCCGGCGGGATCAGCACCGAAGTGCAGATGGAGCCGAAGAAGGTCGGCAAGCAGTTCCAGTACGCGGCGCGCGCCGGCATCCGTTTCGTGGTGCTGGCCGGCGACGACGAACTGGCGCGCGGCGTGGTCGCGGTCAAGGACCTGGTGCGCGAGCAGCAGTTCGAGGTCGCCCGCGACGAACTGGCCAGCACTCTGCTGGTGGAACTGGAGCAGGCCAAGGTCATGGCCTGAGCGGGGCGGGCCGGGTGGCTTCGATGCGCGGCGTGCGCCAGCGACGCCGCCTGGGGCGCTGCCGGGTCTCCAATGGAGTGAGGCAATGAAGGACCTGCGGTTGCTCGAGATGCACGCGTTGCTCGCGAAACCCGGGTTCTTTGCGTTTCTGCGCGGCCTGGATCGCGACGAGGCGCTGGACGCGAGAGATCGAGCGTCGTTCGATGGCGCGTGGACGCATGACTTCACTGCTGTCGAAGCGGAAAGGGGCAGGATTTCCCGAGAGGACTTGCGTTTCCTCGATGGGGTGCGGGAGGTGGCGTTCAAGAGCGCTTTTCGTGCGTCGAACGATGCCGAGATCGCTGCGCGGGTGGCCGACGATATTGATCTGGTCGCCAAGAGTTTCCTGCTGCATCGGGACGACAGCTGGAGTGTTCGGGTCCTTTGGTCGTGCTATCGAAACCGGGAATTCCCGCGGAATCCTTAGATCGCGGCGTGGGGTGTGACGTGGCCGCGGTTGCCGGCTGCCGCTGGTCGCCGCCATTGCGTCAGCGCAGTAGTCCGGCGCCGCGCAGCAGCGCGACCAACCGCTGCCGCTGGTCGCGGTCGTCGGCCGGCCAGCCCTTCAATTGCGCGAGTACCTTGCCGTCGCGGACCAGGTAGAAGGTGGGCATGTCCCACTCCGGCAGGATGCGCCATTCGTCGCGGTCGTAGATCGGGTACAGCGGCGTTTGCGGGTGCGCCTGGTTCCAGGCGCGCAGCGCCGCCATGTCTTCCGCGCCCGGCGGCAGCGCCAGCCAGCGTGCATGGCGCTGGAACGCGGGCCCGAGCACGGGGTCGGCCGCGATCACGCGGGCCGCGTCCTCGGAGAAATGGCAACCGGCGGTGACCAGGATCTGCGCCGGGCGCAGATCGATGCGCTGCCGCCGCAAGGTGGTGCCGCTGGCGTCCGCGACCCACAGCGTCGGGCCAGGCGCGGGACCATCCAGGCGATCCTCGAACCGTAGCCAGCGTGGCCAGTCGCTGCTGCCGCCCGTCGCCAGCAACCGGCGCGCATCCTCGTAGCGATGCGCGAGCAGCAGCGCATCGGCCGCGCTGTCCAATTGCCGGGCATCGGCCAGGTCGCGATGGCGCAACGCGTTCAGCGCCTGCAGCTGCAGTTCCAGGCCTTCGGACGTGGGCGCCTGCGCATAGGCGCGTTCGATCGCGCGATACAGCAGCACCAATGCGTCATTGGGCAGGCGTCCGATGGCGGTGCGGTCGAACGCCTCGGGCAGGTCGCCGCGCAATTGGTCCCAGGCGTCGCCCGTCGCCTGCTGCTGCTTCAGCGTGCGGTTGTAGCGGTTGTAGCGGCGTTCCAGGTCGCCGATCTGCGCATCGGCGCGCGCGGCGCGCGCCTGCTCCGCCCATGGCTGCAACGTGGCGGCGTAGCGTTCGGCGCCGAACAGCGCCAGCAACTGGCGTCCCTGTTCGCGGGTGAGTTGCGCCAGGTCCTGGGTGTCGAATCCCGCCAGGCCCCGGCTGCCGAACACCAGGCCATCCAGGAAGCGCTCCCGGGCGCCGGGGGGGAGGGCGTCCAGCGGCGTGGGTTGGCCCGCATGCGCGCGCAGGTAGACGTCGAGCTGCGCTTTGGAGCGGATCTGAGGCGGGGACGCCGTCTCGGTCCCGGTTCCGGTCTCGGCAGTGCGCGATGCCGGCACGGCGCTGCTCGGCCACGGCAGCCAAGCCAATGCGGCCGCCAGCACGCCGATGGCCAGGATTTCGTGGTGGGCAGTCCGGCGCATCCCTTGCTCCGCGTGGTGGAACCCGGGCGACGCTAGCAGTCCAGGCGCGATTTTCCAATCGCCTGGTTCGCCGCGCGGACGCAGGCGCGATCTCGCCAGTCGCCCATTGCCGGCCTTGCGAACGTGGCTGCGCGCAGCTTCCTGTTGACCAATGTACTAGCGCGCTATTACATTAGCGCAATGAAACAACGTCCCGCCCCCGCCGCCGATCGCGAAGACGCCTCGTTCAAGGCCTTGTCGCGGGCCCTGGCGCACCTGAGCAAGCCGCAGGAGGTCGCCGCGTTCCTGCAGGACCTGTGCACGCCCGCCGAACTGGAGGCGATGTCCGATCGCTGGCGGGTGGTGCCGCTGCTGCTCAAGGGCGTGCCGTACCGCGAGATCCACGAGCTGACCCAGGTCAGCGTCACCACCATCGGCCGCGTCGCGCGGACCCTGGAATACGGCGCCGGCGGCTATGCCACGGCGTTGCGTCGGCAAGCGGCGCGTCCTTCCGACTCCCACTGAGATGTCCTGATGAGTGCTTCCCTGGCAGCGCCGGCGCGTGACCGGCTGCGTATCGCGATCCAGAAGAGCGGCCGCCTGGCCGAGCCGGCGCGGGCGGTGCTGGCCGCCTGCGGGCTGAGCTGGCGCGAGAGCCGCGACAAGTTGTTCTGCTACGGCGAGTCGCTGCCGGTGGACCTGCTGTTGGTGCGCGACGACGACATTCCCGGCCTGATCGCCGATGGCGTGTGCGACTTCGGCATCGTCGGCCGCAACGAACTCGAGGAACAGGCCGGCGAGCGCCGCCGCAACGGCATGCCCGAGGCCTACCGGGCGCTGCGCGGCCTCAACTTCGGCCAGTGCCGGCTGATGCTGGCGGTGCCCGACAGTTGGGAGTGGACCGGTTCGCAACAGCTGCAGGGCAAGCGCATCGCCACCAGCTACCCGGCGGTGCTGGCCGACTGGCTGGAAGCGCGCGGTCTGGATGCGCAGGTGGTGGAACTGTCCGGTTCGGTGGAGATCGCGCCGCGCCTGGGTACCGCCGACCTGATCTGCGATCTGGTGTCCAGCGGCGCGACCCTGGCCGCCAACCAGCTCAAGCCGGTGGAGACGCTGCTGGAAAGCGAGGCGGTGCTGGCCGGGCCGGTGCGCGAACCGGGCGACGCCCGCGCCGGGCTGGCGGCGATGCTGCTGCGCCGGCTCGACGGCGTGCTCAAGCTGCGCGACAGCAAGCTGCTGATGTTCCGCGCCGCGCGCGACCACGTCGCCGAACTGACCCGGTTGCTGCCCGATGCCGACCCGCTGGTGCAACTGCCGGGCGACGGCGACGGTCCGCTGCAATTGCAGACGATGTGCCACGGCGCGATCACCTGGCAGCGCATGGAGGAACTGGAGCGCGCCGGCGCGCAGGGCTTGATGGTACTGACGGTGGAGCGCTCGCTGGCATGAACCGACTGGACTGGAATTCGCTCGATGCGCAGGCGCGCACGCAGGCCTTGACCCGGCCGGCGCAGACCGTCGCCGCGCAGACCCGCGCCGCGGTGGCGCAGTTGCTGGACGACGTGCGCGGCCGCGGCGACGCGGCACTGCGCGAGATCACCGCGCGGTTCGACGGCGTGGTGCTGCGAAGCTTCGAAGTCGGCGCCGACGAGTTCGCCGCCGCCGAGGCCGCGGTGCCGGCCGTGCTGCGCGAGGCGATGGCGCAGGCCGCCGCCCGCATCGAGGCCTTTCACCGTGCCGGCATGGCGCAACCGTACGCGGTGGAAACCGCGCCGGGCGTGGTCTGCGAGCGGATGGTGCGGCCGATCGGCCGGGTCGGCCTGTACGTGCCGGCCGGCAGCGCGCCGCTGCCGTCCACCGCGTTGATGCTGTGCGTGCCGGCGGCCCTGGCCGGGTGCCGCGAGGTGGTGCTGTGCACGCCGCCGCGCGCCGACGGTTCGGCCGATCCGGCGGTGCTGGTCGCCGCGAAGCTGAGCGGCGTGGACCGCGTGTTCAAGCTCGGCGGCGCGCAAGCGATCGCGGCGATGGGCTTCGGGACCGATTCGGTGCCGTCGTGCGACAAGCTGTTCGGGCCGGGCAACGCCTACGTGACCGAGGCCAAGCAGCAGGTGGCGCAGGCCGGCGCGGCGGCGATCGACATGCCCGCCGGCCCGTCCGAGGTGCTGGTGATCGCCGATGTCGGCGCCGATGCCGCCTTCGTCGCGGCCGACCTGCTGTCGCAGGCCGAGCACGGCCCGGACTCGCAGGTGCTGCTGCTGTCCGACAGCGCCGAGCTGATCGATGCGGTCGAGGACGAGATCGAACGCCAGTTGGCGACGTTGCCGCGCGCGGCGATCGCGCGCCAGGCCCTGGCCGCATCGCGGCTGATCCAGGTCGGCGCGCTCGAGGATGCGTTCGCGATCAGCAACCGCTATGCGCCCGAACACCTGATCCTCGCCCTGCGCGACCCGCGCGCCTGGCTGGAACGTGTGGAGGCCGCCGGTTCGGTGTTCCTCGGCGACTACACCCCCGAGGCGCTGGGCGACTATTGCAGCGGCACCAATCATGTGTTGCCGACCAGCGGTGCGGCGCGCGCCTACAGCGGGGTCAGCGTCGCCAGCTTCCAGAATTTCGTCAGCGTGCAGGCGGCCAGCCGCGCCGGCATCGCCGGCATCGGCGCCTGCGCGGTGACCATGGCCCGTGCCGAGGGCCTGGACGCGCACGCCAACGCGGTGGCGCTGCGCATGGAGAAGGCGGCATGAGCGGGTCGAACGACACGCCGATGCCGGGCTCGATGCTGGCGCTGGTCCGTCCCGACCTGCGCGATTTCGCCGGCTATTCCTCGGCGCGCAGCAGCGCGCTGCAAGGCGAGGTCTGGCTCAACGCCAACGAATCGGCCTGGGCCAACCCGGCCGACAAGGATGCCGGCAACCGCCGCTACCCCGATCCGCAACCGCCGGCGCTGCGCGCGGCGTTGGCGTCGCTGTACGCCTGCGCGCCGGAGCAGGTGCTGCTCGGCCGCGGCAGCGACGAGGCCATCGACCTGTTGCTGCGCGCGCTGTGCGAGCCCGGCCGCGATGCGATCGTGATCACGCCGCCGGTGTTCGGCATGTACGCGGTCTGCGCGCGGCTGCAGAACGCGCGCATCGTCGAGGTGCCGCTGCGCGAGGACGTGGCCAGCCTGGTCACCGATGTGGATGCGGTGGTGGAAGCTGCGCTGAGCCAGATGGCCAAGCTGGTGTTCCTGTGTTCGCCCGGCAATCCCAGCGGCGCGGCGATCCCGCTGGCGGACATCGAACGTGCCGCCGAACGCCTGCACGGGCGCGCGCTGCTGGTGGTCGACGAAGCCTATGGCGAATTTTCCGACGTGCCCTCGGCGACCACGCTGCTGGCGCGCCACCCGAACCTGGCTGTGCTGCGCACCCTGTCCAAGGCGCACGCGCTGGCCGCGGCGCGGATCGGTTGCGTGATCGCCGATCCGGCACTGATCGCGGTCTTGCGGCGCTGCCAGGCGCCGTACCCGATCCCGGCACCATGCACGCAATTGGCGCTGGCCGCGCTGCAGGCCGAGCCGTTGCGCCAGACCGCCGCGCGCGTGGCCGAGATCCGCCGCGAGCGCGAGCGCATGGCCGCGGCGCTGGCGGCGCTGCCGGGCGTGCGCCGCGTGTATCCCTCGCAGGGCAACTTCCTGCTGCTGCGCTTCGACGATGCCGAAGGCGCGTTCCGCGCCTTGCTCGCGGCCGGCGTGGTGGTACGCGACCAGCGCGCCGCGCCGACCCTGGGCGACGCGCTGCGCATCACGATCGGCACCGCGGAGCAGAACCAGCGCGTGCTCGGCGCGCTGCAGGCGGGGAGGGCGGCGGCATGACCCCGATCCTGTTCGTCGACCGCGACGGCACCCTGATCGAAGAGCCGGCCGATTTCCAGATCGACGCCTACGAGAAGCTGCGCTTCGTGCGCGGCGTGATTCCGGCCATGCTGAAGCTGCGCGATGCCGGCTACCAGTTCGTGATCGTCACCAACCAGGACGGCCTGGGCAGCGCGGCCTATCCGCAGGCAGCGTTCGATGGCCCCAACGACCTGATGCTGCAGATCTTCGAAAGCCAGGGCATCGTGTTCCGCGAGGTGCTGATCGACCGCAGCTGGCCGGCCGACAACGTGCCCACGCGCAAGCCCGGCATCGGCCTGATGCTGCCGTACCTGCAGGACCGCAGCATCGACTGGGCGCGTTCGGCGATGGTCGGCGACCGCCTCACCGACATCCAGTTCGCCGAGAACCTGCGCATCCGCGGCTTCCAGCTCAAGACCGAACAGTTCGGCGGCGACTGGGACTGGGCCGGCATCGCCCACGCATTGGCCGACGCGCCGCGCCGCGCGAAGGTGCAGCGCGATACCAAGGAAACCCGGATTGCGGTCGAGATCGACCTGGACCTGGCGCGGGATCCGCATTGCGCCACCGGCCTGCCGTTCTTCGACCACATGCTCGAGCAGATCGGCAAGCATGGCGGCTTCGCCCTGGACGTGCGCGCCGCCGGCGACCTGCACATCGACGAGCACCACACCGTCGAGGACACCGGCCTGGCGCTGGGCCAGGCGCTGCGCCAGGCACTGGGCGACAAGCGCGGCATCGGCCGCTACGGTTTCGACCCGGCCGACGGCCCGTGGCCGGATGGCGAGGCCGCGGGCCGTGTCGGCTTCACCTTGCCGATGGACGAGACCCTGGCCAGTGCCGCGCTGGATTTCAGCGGACGCCCGTATTTCGTGTTCGAAGGGGAATTCAAGCGCGAGCGCGTCGGCGACCTGCCGACCGAACTGGTGCCGCACTTCTTCCGCTCGCTGTGCGACGCGTCCGGATTGAACCTGCACCTGCGCGTGCACGGCGACAACGACCACCACAAGGTCGAGGCCTGCTTCAAGGCCCTGGCGCGGGCATTGCGCCAGGCGCTGCGCCGCGAGGGCGCGGCCTTGCCGTCCACCAAGGGCGTGCTGTGATGCGCGCGGCGGCGGCGAGGAGCCTGCGATGACCGATGTGGCCCTGATCGATGCCGGCGGCGCCAACCTGGGCTCGGTGCGCTACGCACTCGAACGATTGGGCGTGGAAGCGCGGCTGGTGCGCGACGCGGCGGGCCTGCAGGGCGCGGACCGGGTGATCCTGCCCGGCGTCGGCGCCGCGCCGCACGCGATGGCGCGGCTGCGCGAGCAAGGCCTGATCGAGCCGCTGCGCGCGTTGCAGGTGCCGTTGATCGGCATCTGCCTGGGCATGCAGCTGCTGTTCGAACGTTCCGAGGAAGGCGAGGTCGATTGCCTGGGCCTGCTCACCGGCGTGGTCCGGCACATGCCGCCGGCGCTGGGCATCCGCATCCCGCACATGGGCTGGAACCGGCTGCTGCCGATGCGACCGTCGCCGTTGCTGGACGGCCTGCCGGAGCACGCCAGCGCCTATTTCGTGCACGGCTACGCCGCGCCGGTCACCGCCGACACCGTGGCCGCCTGCGACCACGGCGGCCTGTTCACCGCCGTGGTGCAGCGCGGCCGCCGCTGCGGCGCGCAGTTCCATCCGGAGCGTTCGGCCAGCACCGGCGCGCGCATCCTGCGCAACTTCCTCGAGACCGATTTCCCATGAGCTTCCTCGTCTATCCCGCGCTGGACATCCGCGACGGCCGCGTGGTGCGGCTGGCGCAAGGCGACTACGCCCGCGAAACCCACTACGGCGACGATCCGCTGCCGCGCGCGCAGGCCTTCGCCGAGGCCGGCGCGGCCTGGATGCACCTGGTGGACCTGGACGCGGCGCGCGCCGGCGGCTACACCCTGGCGCCGCTGCTGGGCCGGATCCGCGCGCAGACCGGGCTGCAGGTGCAGACCGGCGGCGGCGTGCGCTCGCGCGCCGACGTGCAGCGCATCCTCGATGCCGGCGCCACGCGCGTGGTGATCGGCTCGCTGGCGGTGCGCGACCGCGAATCGGTGCTGGAGTGGCTGGCCGACTTCGGTCCCGAGCGCATCACCGTGGCGCTGGACACGCGCCAGGACGCGCACGGCGTCTGGCGCCTGCCGGTGCTGGGCTGGACCGAGACCTCGTCGCTGACCCTGGAGGCGCTGGCGGTTGAGTACGCCGCGGCCGGGCTGAAACACCTGCTGTGCACCGACATCGCCCGCGACGGCATGCTGTCCGGGCCGAACCTGGCGCTGTACGCCTACCTGCGCGAGATCGCGCCGGGCGTGGAGGTACAGGCCTCCGGCGGCATCCGCGACGCGGCCGACGTGCGCGCCGCGCGCGAGGCCGGCTGCGCCGGCGCGGTGCTCGGCAAGGCGCTGCTGGAAGGCCGGCTGCGCCTGGACGAGGCGCTGGCATGCTGAGCCGGCGCATCATCCCGTGCCTGGACGTGCGCGACGGCCGCGTGGTCAAGGGCGTCAAGTTCCGCGACCACGTCGACATGGGCGACATCGTCGAGCTGGCGCTGCGCTACCGCGACCAGGGCGCCGACGAACTGGTGTTCTACGACATCGGCGCCAGCCCGCAAGGCCGCTCGGTGGACTACGCCTGGGTCGAGCGCGTGGCGCGGCTAATCGACATCCCGTTCTGCGTGGCCGGCGGCATCCGCGACGTGGCCACCGCGCGCGCGGTGCTGCATGCCGGCGCCGACAAGATCTCGATCAACTCGCCGGCGCTGGAGCGGCCGGCGCTGATCGCCGAACTGGCCGAGGCATTCGGGGTGCAATGCGTGGTGGTCGGCATCGACTCGATCCGCGAGGACGACGGCCAGTGGCGCGTGCGCCGCTTCACCGGCGACCCGGACAAGACCCAGGCGCTGCGCGTGCGCACCGTGGACTGGGTGGTGGAGGCGCAGCAACTGGGCGCCGGCGAGATCGTGCTCAACTGCATGGACAACGACGGCGTGCGCCGCGGCTACGACATCGCCCAGCTGTACGCGGTGCGCGCCTTGTGCAAGGTGCCGCTGGTCGCCTCCGGCGGCGCGGGCGAGATGCAGCACTTCGCCGACGTGTTCGAACAGGCCGACGTGGACGGCGCGCTGGCCGCCAGCGTGTTCCACAGCGGCGCGATCCCGATTCCCGAACTCAAGCGCTTCCTGCGCCAACGACAGATCGAGGTGCGCGATGGCGCATGAACACGCGCACGGCGCGGATGCCGCGGATGCGGCGCTGGATTGGGCCAAGGGCGATGGCCTGCTGCCGGTGGTGGTGCAGGACGCGGCCACGCTGCGCGTGCTGATGCTCGGCTACATGAATGCCGAGGCCCTGGCCGCGACCCGCGCCAGCGGCAAGGTCACCTTCTACAGCCGCAGCAAGCAACGCCTGTGGACCAAGGGCGAAAGCTCGGGCAATACGCTGGAGCTGGTGGCGATCGAGACCGACTGCGACCGCGACACCTTGCTGGTCACCGCGCATCCGCGCGGACCGACCTGCCACCTCGGCCGCGACAGTTGCTTCCCGCAGGCGCCCGGCCAGTTCCTGGGCACGCTCGACCGCCTGGTCGAACAGCGCGAGCGCGAGCGGCCGTTGGGCAGCTACACCACGCAACTGTTCGAGAACGGCGTCCGCCGCATCGCGCAGAAGGTGGGCGAGGAGGGCGTGGAAACCGCCCTGGCCGGGGTGGCGCAGGACGATGCGGCCCTGCTCGGCGAAGCGGCCGACCTGCTGTACCACCTGACCGTGCTGCTGCGCGCGCGCGGCCTGGGCCTGGCCGACGCGGTCGCGGTGCTGGAAGCGCGCCACGCGTAGGGAATGCGGCGGCGGTCATCGCCCTGCCGCGGCGGATCGCTACAATCGCGGCTTGTTCGATCGCCGGAATTCCCGCATGTCGTTGCGTGCCGTAGTGCTCACCTGCCTGTCGATCGCCGCAGTGCCCGCGCTGGCGCAGACGGCGACGATCACCGGCAGCGTCTACCAGGAGCGCGACGGACATGCCGGCCGCGGCAGCGGCGAGCGCGGCGTGGCCGGCGTGCAGGTCTCCGACGGCGTGCAGATCGTGCGCACCGATGCGCAGGGCCGCTATCGTCTGGAGGTGGAGCCGGGGCGCACGGTGTTCGTGATCAAGCCCGACGGCTATGCCTTCGCCAGCGCCGGCAACGGCTTGCCGGATTACTGGCGGCATTACGCGCCGGCCGGATCGCCCAAGCTGAAGTACGCGGGCATCGCGCCGACCGCCGGCGCCACCGACCACTGGGATTTCGCCCTGCGCGCGCAGCCCAAGGCGGGCAGCACCGACGTGCTCGTGTTCACCGATACCCAGACCGCCTCGGCGACCGACGTCGGCTACTACGCGCGCAACATCGTCGCGCCGTTGCTGGGCAAGACCCAGGCGCGCCTGGGCACCACCCTGGGCGACGTGGTCAGCGACGACCTCTCGCTGTATCCGGCCTTGAACGCCGAGACCGCCAAGCTCGGCGTGCCGTGGTTCCATGTGCCCGGCAACCACGACCTGAACATCGATGCGGCCGACGACGCGGACTCGCTGTCGAGTTGGCGCGCGGTCTACGGCCCGGACACCTACGCGGTGGAAGAGGGCGGCGCCAGCTTCGTGTTCCTCGACGACGTGGTCTACCAGCCGAAGCAGCAGCCGGACTACGTCGGCGGCCTGCGCGAGGACCAGTTCGCGTTCCTGCGGGCGTACCTGGCGACCCTGCCGAAGGACCGGCTGCTGGTGCTGGGCATGCACATCCCGTTGTTCGATGCGGCGCCGGGCAAGGAGAGCTTCCGCCATGCCGACCGCGCGCGCCTGTTCGCGCTGCTGCGGGACTTTCCGCATGTGCTGGTGCTCAGCGGCCACAGCCACACCCAGCGCCACTACTACCACGATGCCGACGATGGCTGGCGTGGCGCGCAGCCCTTGCACGAATACAACGTGGGCGCGGCGTGCGGCGCGTTCTGGTCCGGGGTCAAGGACGCCGATGGCATCCCCGCGGCGACGATGGCCGATGGCACCCCGAATGGCTATGCGCTGCTGACCGTCAAGCGCGGCGGCGACTATGCGCTGGCCTATCACGCCGCGCGCGCCGACGAGGACGTGCCGATGACCGTGCACGCGCCCAAGGCGCTGCGCCGCGGCGCCTATCCGGCCTGGGCGGTGTATGCCAACGTGTTCATGGGCCAGGACGACAGCCGCGTGGAGTACCGCATCGACGACGGCGCCTGGAAGCCGATGCGCCGGGTGCAGCAGCCGGACCCGGACCTGCTCGCCGAGAATGCGCGCGACGACGCCGCCGAAACGCTGCGCGGCTATGACCGCTCGCCGGAAGCGATCCCGTCGCAGCACCTGTGGCGCGGCACCTTGCCGACCGACCTGGGCGTCGGCGCGCACCGCATCGACGTGCGCTTCTTCGACCGCTGGCGCGGCGAGCAACGCGCGAGCACCGGCTATCGCCTGCAGGACGCCGCGCCCTGACCGGCGGCGATCGCCGGTTCTGACGCTTGGTGCTGCGTCGCGAGGACGACGACGGGGCCTCGCGGATACCGGGTGCAGTTTGGGCCGGCGATCGCTCTGTGCGCGGCGCGGTGCAAAAACGGAAGCACGGCAGGTCTGCGCGGCCCGGAGACAAAAAAACCTCCACTGGGGAGGCCGTCGAAACGCGTAGGTGATCCTGGCTGGCGAGCGAAGGCGAGCGGGCGAAAGGATCGGGAGCAGCTGGCTGGCGTTGCGCTGGCGGGCTTGCTGCGCGTGCAGTCTAGCGAGCCGCGGCGCACTGCGATCAAACGCGAATCACTCGCATCTAGTGCGGTGCACGGCACGGCGCTGGCGACCGTGCATCCGCCGCCGCAGGCCGATGTCCGCGACTTGCTCAAGCAACGCGGTGCACGGCCGGCCAAGGGCAGGTGCAGGGCACGCACCTCGCTGCGTTAGCGGGAGCGGCCGCGAAATGCCGCACGTCGCCGCAATGTTTGGCGCCATCGTTTGCGCCTGTCCGTCTGCGCCGCGGAGCGGCCGCGACGCGAATCGGCTGCCGTGCGCCAGGGCAGCGCGTGGGCAATCCGCGACAAGGCGCATCGCTGCAGCGATCGGATGCGGGGCGCGCAGGCGGTCCATCGCCGCTCGCGCCGCACTCGTGGAGGGAAAGAACACAAGGAGCGCGCGGCGCGCGGGATGCCGGCGCCGACGGCTTGGCAACGCGATCGCACCCGAACAGCCACGGCGATGTCAGCGAGGTGATGTCAGCGAGGTGATGTCGCCGAGAACGCTGGGGCCGACGACTTCGCATGCGGCGATCCCGTCGTTTCGACAGCGCCGCGCGCCGTCGCTCGTGAAGGCGCTGCCGCGTGCTGCGCAGCGGGCGTGTCCCTAGCCCCGCCGCCGCTGGCTTGCGGCGCCGCGTCCGCTTCCGGCGCGGGTTCGGCGGCCGTGTCCGGCTCCGGATAGGGATATGCCGGCGCGGCGACCGGCTTCAGTTGCGCGCGCCAACGCTGCAGCAACGGCGCGATGCGCGCGCCGACGTACAACTGCGGGTACGACGGCGCCTCGCCTTCGGCACGCTCGCGCGCGCTGATCTCGGCACTGGCCAGGCGATAGCTTTCGACGACATCGGTGGTGCGCGCCAGCGCGTCGATCAGCCAGGCGCGGCCGAAATAGGTGGCGCTGGCGGTGTTGCCGCAACCGAACGAGGGCCGGTCGCGGCGCGCGGCGGTGATGACCACGGTGTCGGCGGTCTTCAATGCCGGCACGAAGCCGCCGGAGTAGCAGGCCGAGATCACGATGATGCGGTTGCGGATGCCGGCTCGGTCGAGCAGGCGGCGCAATTCCTGCGGCGCGATGGTGTCGTACTCGGCGTCCTCGCCGGGTCCGAACTGCAGGTACAGCTCGTGCTGCTCGGTGCCGTGGCTGGTCAGGAACAGCAGCAGCGCGTCCTCGCGGCGGTCCATCAGCTGGCCGATGCGCCGCAGGGTCGCGTCCAGGTGCTCGTAGGACGCCTCCGGCGCGTAGGCATGGGTGCCGAGATTGTCCGCATGGTTGATCAAGGTGACGATGCGGCCTTCGGCGTCGAAGCGCTGCGCGAACAGGTCGCGCAGGTACAGCGTCTCGTTGCGGAACACGTCCTCGCTGGCGTCGCCGGCGAAGCCGACCACGTACAGATCGGTCACGCCGGGCCGTTGCGGCCGCAGCGCGCGCAACTGCGCCTGCAGCAAGCGCGCCTGCACGGGATCGGGCGCGGTGGACGCCGCCGGCGCGGTCGCCGCGAGCCCTCCCGTCGGCGGCACCGCCGCATGCGGGCCGGCGACGCAAAGCAGCAACCCGACACCCAGCAGGAGTCGGTACGGACGCAAGCGCGAGCGGTGCGGGGTGGACATGGCGCAGATGATCGCGGCAAAGCGCATGGGCGGCAATCGCCCATGCGCTATCGGAGGAGTGCACCGAGGATGTCGAACTGGCCGACACGCAAGGGAACGCACTCACCCTGGAAAACCAGTGGCGCGCCCACCTGCCACTGTCGCCAGCTCGAACCCGGGGACGCGTACCTCGCCTTCTTCGGGGCCATGCCGCGTTCCGCAGGCGGCCTGGATCAGACCTGCGCCATGCCGCCGTCGACCGGCAGCGAGGCACCGGTGATGTAGCTGCTCTGGTCGCTGGCGAGGAACAGCGCGGCCGAGGCCACTTCGTCGGCACGCCCCATCCGGCCGAGCGGGATCAGCTGGGTCAGCGTCTCGCGGACCTCGTCGGATGTCGCCGCCATCATGGCGGTGTCGGTGGGGCCGGGTGCCACGACGTTGACGCGGATGTTGCGCGGCGCCAGCTCGTTGGCCCAGGTCCGCGCGAACGAGCGGACGGCCGCCTTGGTCGCCCCGTAGACGCCATAGCCTTTGGTGCCGATCGCGTCGGCGATCGAGCCCACCAGAACGATCGAGCCGCCATCGGGCATGAGTGCCGTCGCCGCCTTGGCGGCGAACAGCAGCGCGCGCACGTTGAGGCCGAAGGTCCGGTCGAAATGATCCTCGCTGATCGTATCGAGGGGCGCGAACTCGGAGATGCCGGCGTTGAGGGCGAGCACGTCCACCCGCCCGACCTCGCTGCGCACCGTCTCGAAGAAAGCCGCAAGCGCCGTCGGGTCGGACGCATCGACGCGGCGCGCGCGCAGCGTGCCGGCCCCATGCGCGAGGTCCGCGGCTTCGGCGCGACGGCTGGTGGCGTAAACGGTAGCGCCTTCGGCCGCGAACCGCTCCGCGATGGCGCCGCCGATGCCGCCATGGCCGCCGATCACGACGGCGATTTTTCCTGAAAGGCTGCTCATACGTCCTCACTGCGTTGGTGTTGACGGACAAGGTATCAGTCGTATATCTAATAACAAGAACGCACCGAGTGGTGCTTAGATATCGGGACGTATACCCATGGCCAACGACGTGCTCGAACTGCCGCTGGATGTCACCGCGACGCGGCCCATCCTCGAACACATCGCCAACAAGTGGACGGTGCTGATCCTGAGCGTTCTCTGCACCCGGCCGGCGCGGTTCAACGACCTCAAGCGCCGGCTCAACGGCATCACCCACAAGGCGTTGTCCGAGGCCTTGAAGCGGCTGGAGCGTAATGGCCTGATCAGCCGCAGGGTCCTGCCGACGCAGCCGATCGGCGTCGAATACACCATCACCGAGCTCGGCTGCTCGCTACGCGAGCCCTTCGCTGCCCTTTACACCTGGTCGCTCGCCAACGGCCCCGCGCTGGAAAGCGCGCAATGTGCCTATGACGAGGCGAGAAAGAGGAAAGGAGCGGGGGAGGAGATCTAACCATCGGAGTGCGAGCTGCCTGTGCGCACGGGATCTTCTTCGTGCTCCGCACGGGTACCGCCTGGGGCAGGATCCGTCTCCGGCATTGGGCTCTGGCAGCAGGCTGTGTGCATGGCAGCGCCTGTGGCTGAGGCCGCTGGTCCGGCGGCGAGATGCTGGGCGTCTGATTTCAGTCGCGCGATCAGCGACGGGGCCAGCGTATCCGCACGCCACTTCAGGTCGCGTCCCATCGCGCGCTTCGCCACCGCGCAGCGCGGCGCATCGTTGTTGTTTTTGTAGGAGCGGCTTCAGCCGCGACAGGCACTTTCGAAGCTACCTGTCGCGGCTAAAGCCGCTCCTACGCGTGGCCTTCCATGGTCATTTCAGAGCGCGATCTGCTGGAAATTCTCCACGCGCTCGTGGCCGTGCGTGGCCGCGCCGGTGCGCGGCTGCGGGTAATCCTCGCGGCGGTCGAGCAGGCGAGTCTGCAGCCCGGCTTCGCGCGCGGCGTCCAGCTCCTCGACCACGTCGGACAGGAACACGATCCGCTCGGCGGGCACGCCGAGCGCGGCGACGATGGCGCGGTAGCTGGCGACCTCGCGCTTGCCGCCGACCTCGGTGTCGAACCAGCCCGAGACCAGGTCGAGCAGGTCGCCGGCCTCGCTATAGCCGAAGAACTGCTTCTGCGCCGGTACCGAGCCGGACGAGTACACGTACAACGGCAGCCCGGCCGCGTGCCAGCCGCGCAGCACGTCCGCCACCTCCGGGTAGAAGTGCGCGCGGTAGGCGCCTTCGCGGTAGCCGGTTTCCCAGATCATGCCCTGCAGCGCCTTCAGCGCGGTGTGCTTGCGGTCCTGGTCGATCCAGCCCTGCAGCGTCTCCACGATCACCGCGTCGCTGCAGATGCCGCCGCATTCGGTGGCCACCGCGTCCAGCCAGCGCCGCACCTGCGGCTCCTGGCCGTGCGCGCGGACGAAATCGGGCAGGGCGCGGCGCGCGTACGGGAACAGCACGTCCTTGACGAAGGAGATGCTGCTGGTGGTGCCCTCGATGTCGGTGAGGATCGCCTGCGCGGCGGTCATGGCTCGCTCGCCTCGCCGCGCAGCGCCGCTTCGTAGCGCGGGAAGCGCTGGGCGATGTCGGTGCCGGTGAAATGACCGACCCAGCCGTCCGGCTCGGTGAAGAAGCGGATCGCCACGAAGCGCGGCTCCGGCCCCATGTCGAACCAGTGGTGGGTGCCGTCCGGCACCGCGATCAGGTCGTTCTGCACGCACTCGATCTCGTAGACCTTGCCTTCCACGTGCAGGGTGAACAGGCCGGAGCCGGCGACGAAGAAGCGCACTTCGTCTTCCTTGTGGAAATGCTCGTCGAGGAACTTCCTGCGCATCTCCTCGCGCTGCGGGTTGTCGGGGGCGATGCTGACCACGTCCACGGTCTTGAAGCCGTGGGTGGCGACCAGGCGGTCGATGTCGGCGCGGTAGGCGGCCATGACCGCTTCCGGCGAAGCGCCGGGTTCGATCGGCTGGTTGGCCTGCCAGCGCTCGAAGGTGACGCCGATCTTGCGCAGCTCGGCGGCGATCGCGTCGCCATCGCGGCTGTCGAACAGCGGCGCGTCGGGAGTGGTGTCGGCGAAGATGCGGAGTCGGCTCATGGCGGCGGCGAGGCGTCGTGGGGGGAGGAAGAGGGTAGCAGTTGGCGGCGACGGCGCCGTTGCGGCGCTGGAACGCTGTTGCGCGGGCAGGGCGCCGCGCGCGGCCGGTTCAGCCCAGGGCGCGCAGCTTGCGCAGTTCCAGTTCGCAATGCAGCAGGAATTCGATGGCTTCCAGGTGGCGGCGCGCCTCGGCCATGTCGCGGCCCCAGGCATACAGTCCGTGGCCGTCGATCAGGTAGCCCCACAGCGGCGCGCGGTCGAGCAGCGCGTCGACCTGCGCGGCCAGCACGGTCATGTCCTGGGTGTTGGCGAACACCGGCAGGTCCACCGCGGTCTCGTGGGTCTGGTTGCCGTGCAGCGCCTTCAGCAGTTCGTAGCCTTCCAGGCGGATATGGCCCTGCGGCGCGTACAGGCGCGAGGCGACGGTCTGCACCGGCGAATGCGTGTGCAGCACGCAGCCGATCTCCGGGAAGCGCCGGTACAGCTGGGTGTGCAGCAGGGTCTCGGCGGACGGGCGCAGCGGTCGGCCGACGGCCTGGCCGTCGAAGTCCACCACCATGATGTCGTCCTCGACCAGCCGGCCCTTGTCGCGGCCGGAGACGGTGATCGCGGCATGGCGATCGTCCAGGCGGTGCGAGAAGTTGCTGCTGGTGGCGGGCGTCCAGCCGGCCTGAGCGAGTTCGCGGATGTTGTCGATCAGCAGGTGCGCCAGCGTGCGCAGGCGCTCGGAATCGTAGGGCAGTGCGTTCATGCGGGTAGTTTAGGGCTTGCTGGCGCGATTGGGATGACAGGCTGCGCCCAATGGCACCTCCTCACGCCGTACCCTCACTCCAACCCCTATCCGGCGGGAGAGGGGCGCGAGGCTCAGCCTTGGCTGCGCCGCAGGCGGCTGTGGCGGTGGCCGTAGCCGAAGTAGATGAACAGGCCGATCACGGTCCAGCCGCCCATCAGCTTCCAGTTGTGCGCGGTCATCGCCGACAGCAGCGTCACGCAACTGGCCACGCCGGCGATGCAGATCGGCCAGGCGAACGGAATGCGGAACGGCCGCGGCAGGTCCGGCTGGGTACAGCGCAGGATCAGCACGCCCGCGCAGACCGCGGCGAAGGCGATCAGGGTCCCCATCGAGGTCAGTTCGCCAAGCACGTCCAACGGGAACAGCGCCGCCAGCAGGGCGATGCCGATGCCGGTGATCACCGTGTTGACGTGCGGGGTGCGGTACTTGGGATGGATCTTGGTGAACACCGGCGGCAGCAAGCCGTCGCGGGCGATGATCATGAAGATCCGCGGCTGGCCGATGATCATCACCAGCACCACCGAGGACAGGCCGATCAGCGCGCCGACCTCCACCACCACGCGCAGCCAGTTCAGCTGCGGATGCGCGGCGACCGCGGTCACCACCGGCTCGTTGGTGCCCAACTGGGTGAACGGCACCAGCCCGGTCATCACCGCGGCCATGGCGATGTACAGCACGGTGCAGATCAGCAGCGACAGGATCATGCCGATCGGCAGGTCGCGCTGCGGCCGGTGCGATTCCTGCGCCGCCACCGACACCGCCTCGAAGCCGATGTAGGCGAAGAACACCATCGCCGCGCCGCGCAGCACGCCCTCCATGCCGTACTTGCCTGGCCCCTCGTTGGCCGGGATGAACGGATGCCAGTTGGCCGGGTCCACGTACTTCCAGCCGACCGCGATCACCAGCAGGATCAGCCCGGTCTTGAGCACCACCATCGCCATGTTCATCGCCGAGGACTTGCGGATGCCGACGTAGCACAGCCAGGTCAGCAGCAGCACGATGCCGGCCGCGGGCAGGTTGGCGATGGCGCCGGTGCGCTGCAGCTTGCCGTCCAGCGGCGCGTTGACCAGCGCCGCGGGCAGGTGGATGCCGAAATGGTCGAGCAGGCTGAGGAAATAGCCGGTCCAGCTCACCGCCACCGCCGAGGCCGATACGCCGTATTCGAGCACCAGCATCCAGCCGATGAACCAGGCCGCCAGCTCGCCGAAGGTGGCGTAGGTGTAGGTGTAGGCGCTGCCGGAGACCGGCACCATCGCCGCGAACTCGGCATAGGCCAGCGCGCAGAATGCGCAGCACAGCGCGGCCAGCACGAACGACAGCATGATCGCCGGGCCGGCGTGGTCGGCCGCGGCCTGCCCGGTGATGACGAAGATGCCGCCGCCGATCACCGCGCCGATGCCCAGCGCGGTCAGGCCCCAGGGGCCGAGCGCGCGCTGCAGGCCCAGGCCGCCGGCGTCCTCGTGGCTGGCGTGGGGGTGTTTGGTGGCCCAGAGTTGTTTGAGCATGGAGCGTTCCAGCCTGGCGCGGCGCGCGAGAAAGAGGGGATGAACGCGAAGACCGGCGCAACGGCCGGTCTTCGGGGGGACGGATCAGGCCCGCGCGGCCAGGCGGCTGTTGCGGATGCCGTAGAAGAAGTAGATGCACAGGCCGATCGCGGTCCAGCCGACGAACACCTTCCAGTGTTCCTGGAACGCCTGGAAGAACAGGCCGACGCAGAACACCGCGCCCAGCGGGCACACCGCCCAGAACCACGGCACCCGGAATGGCCGCGGCAGTTCCGGCCGGGTGAAGCGCAGCACCATCACGCCCACGCAGACCGTGGCGAAGGCGAGCAGGGTACCCATCGACACCAGTTCGCCGAGCACGTCCAGCGGGATCAGCCCGGCCAGCAGCGCGGCGAGCACGCCGACCACGATGGTGCCGACATAGGGCGTATGGAAGCGGCGGTGCACCTTGCCGAACAGCTTCGGCAGCAGGCCGTCGCGGGCCATGGTGTAGAAGATGCGCGGCTGCGCCATCAGCATCACCAGCACCACCGAGGACAGGCCGGCGATGGCGCCGATCTCGACGAAGGTCTTCAGCCAGGCCAGGTCCGGATAGTGCTCCAGCGCGGTGGCCACCGGCTTGGCGGTGCCCAGTTGCGTATAGGGCAGCAGGCCGGTCAGCACCGCGCAGACGATGATGTAGATGATGGTGCAGATCGCCAGCGACACCAGGATGCCGATCGGCATGTTCTTCTGCGGATCCTTGGTCTCACCCGCGGAGGTGGAGACCGCATCGAAGCCGATGTAGGAGAAGAACACGATGGAGGCGGCGCGGAAGATGCCGCTCCAGCCGAACTCGCCCGGGCCGGTGTTCTCCGGAATGAACGGGTGCCAGTTGGCCGGGTCGATATGGGAGACGCCGACGCCGACGAACAGGCAGATCACCGCGACCTTGATCGCCACCACGATGGCGTTGACGAAGGCCGACTGGGTGACGCCGACGTAGCACAGCGCGCTCACCGCGGCCACGATCAGCACCGCCGGCAGGTTGACGATATTGCCGGAGGCCACGAACGTGTGGCCGGTCCAGGTCAGCGGCGCGCTGGCCAGTTCCGCCGGGAACGGCAGGCCCAGGGTGCTGGTGACGAAGCTGATGAGGTAGGCCGACCAGCCCACCGCGACGCTGGAGCCGGCGAACAGGTACTCCAGCACCAGGCACCAGCCGATGAACCAGGCCACGCCTTCGCCCAGCGTCGCATAGGAATACGAGTAGGCGCTGCCGGACACCGGCATCATCGCCGCGAATTCGGCGTAGCACAGGCCGGCGAAGGCGCAGGCGATGCCGGCGAAGACGAACGACAGCATCACCGCCGGGCCGGCGTGGTGGGCCGCGGCCTGGCCGGTGAGCACGAAGATGCCGGCGCCGATCACCGCACCGATGCCGAGCAGGATCAGGTGCCTGGCGGTGAGGGTCCGTTTCAGCGTGGCTTCGCCTTCCAGGCTGCCTTCGAACGGTTCGCCGGCATCGACGTGCCCGGCGGGCTCGATCGGCTTGACCCTCAACAGAGACTTCAGCATGCGATGCATTCCCCGGTGGCGAGCGGGGCCGTCTCGCCCCGGTCACGATGGTGCGCTAGGCCCGGGCGGGCCACGCAAGCGTCGTACCATGCCAAAGCCGGACGACGGCCACAAGCCGCGCTGCACCGTCGGCGGCGATAATGGCCGCCCCCGATCGCGAGAGCCGCCCATGCCGGACCATTCCCTGCGCCGCCAGTTGCAGGCCTATGCCGCCCGTTGGCCGCAGGAGGGCGAGGTTGCCGCGCAGTTCCTGGCCTTGCTGGACGACGCGCAGGACCCGTTCGTGCGCGCGCGGCTGGACGGCCACTTCACCGGATCGGCCTGGCTGGTCAGCGCCGACGGCGCCCGCACCCTGTTGACCCATCACCGCAAGCTGCAGCGCTGGTTGCAGTTGGGCGGCCATGCCGACGGCGACCGCGACCTGGCGCAGGTGGCGCTGAAGGAGGCCGAAGAAGAGTCCGGCCTGCCCGGACTGACGCTGGAGGACGGCGCGCCATTCGATCTGGACCGGCACTGGATCCCGGCGCGCGGCGAGGTGCCGGGGCACTGGCACTACGACGCGCGCTACGTGGTGCGTGCCGGCGGCGACGAGGCATTCGTGGTCAGCGAAGAGTCGCTGGCGCTGGCCTGGCGCCCGATCGCCGACCTGCTGGCCGAGGCGGACCTGGATCCCTCGTTGCGGCGCATGGCCGGCAAGTGGCTGGAGCGCAACGCCGGCTGACGCCTGCGTTGCCCGCCGTCGCGCGCGCCCTGCCAGCGCTGGGCGGGCAGGGCGGCATTGGGTACCCTGGCGTGCCCCGCCGCCCGTCCCTGCCCATGTCCCGCGCCACCGCTCCGTTCACCTATCGCCTGGCCTTCCGCCCGGTCGACGACCAGATGGATTCCGCCGAACTGGCGCGCACCGTGCAGCGCGCGCTGCTGGCCTTGAGCGGGCCGCCGCATGGCGTGGCGATCGTCAGTCTGCAGCGCCCGCCGCGCGAGGACCGCGACGGCCTGTACATGGAAGCGGTCGTCGCCGGCCCGGAGCGCTGGTACCTGAAGGCCGACGACTATCTGTTGAGCGAGGGGCTTCGCGGGGAGTTGCAGCCCTGACGGGCCGGGAATGGGGAATCGGGATTGGGGATTCGTAAGAGCGGCGGCGCTGGCGCGTCCTTGTTTCCGGCTGCGATGGCTTGACCGATTGCGGTGGCACGCACCCGCATGCGCGAAATTTAAAACGAGCGCGCAAAAGCGGATTTCGCTCTTGCGAATCCCCAATCCCGAATCGCCAATCCCCGTCAGTAGAGAATCCGCGTCCGCAGCGTCCCGGCGATCTGGCCCAGTTCGTCCTTCAGCACCGCGGCCAGTTCCTCGCTGGCGGCGACGTCGATCACCACGTAGCCGACCTTGGGGTCGGTGCGCAGGAACTGGCCGTCGATGTTGACGTTGTGGCGCGAGAACAGTTCGTTGATCTGCGACAGCACGCCCGGCACGTTGCGGTGGATGTGCAGCAGGCGCAGGCTCTCGGCGTGCTCGGGCAGGGTCACCTCGGGGAAGTTCACCGCCGACAGGGTGCTGCCGTTGTCGCTGTAGCGCACCAGCTTGGCCGCCACCTCCACGCCGATGTTGTCCTGCGCCTCCAGCGTGCTGCCGCCCACGTGCGGGGTCAGGATCACGTTGTCGTGCGCGGCCAGCGGCGATTCGAACAGGTCGCCGTTGCCCTTCGGCTCGACCGGGAACACGTCCACCGCGGCGCCGCCGATGTGGCCGGAGCGCAGCGCCGCGTCCAGCGCGGCGATGTCGATCACGGTGCCGCGCGAGGCGTTGATCAGGTGCGCGCCCGGCTTCATCTGCGCGATCTGCGCCGCGCCGATCATGTCCTTGGTCGCGGCGGTTTCCGGCACGTGCAGGGTGACCACGTCCGACCGCGCCAGCAGCTCGTCCAGGTCGGTCGCCGCGCGCGCGTTGCCCAGCGACAGCTTGGCCTCGATGTCGTGGAAGATCACCTGCATGCCCAGCGCCTCGGCCAGCACCCCGACCTGGGTGCCGATATGCCCGTAGCCGACGATGCCCAGCACCTTGCCGCGGGTCTCGTGGCTGCCGGCGGCCGACTTCGACCAGCCGCCGCGGTGGCATTCGGCGTTCTTCTGCGGAATGCCGCGCAGCAGCAGGATCGCCTCGGCGATCACCAGTTCGGCGACGCTGCGGGTGTTGGAGTAGGGCGCGTTGAAGACCGGGATGCCGGCCAGTTCGGCGGCATCCAGGTCGACCTGGTTGGTGCCGATGCAGAAGCAGCCGACCGCGATCAGGCGTTTGGCCTGCGCCAGCACCTCGGCGCTGAGCTGGGTGCGCGAGCGGATGCCGACGATGTGCGCCTCGGCGATGCGCGCCTTCAGTTCCTCTTCCGGCAGCGACTTGGCGTGCAGTTCGATCTGCGAGTAGCCGGCCGCGCGGAATACGTCGACGGCGGTCTGGCTGACGCCTTCGAGCAGCAGCACGCGGATATCCTGCTTCGGGAACGAGGTCTTCTTGGGCGACATTAGCGGCGACGGCGCGAGGCGGAAGGGGCGGTCACTATGCCAGATGCGTCCGCGCTTTGGTGCGCCGCAATAGGACGCCGGGATGACGCAAACGCAACGCCGGCGAAGGTTTCAGATGCATCTGTTGGGAATCGGGAATCGGGAATCGGGAATCGCAAGAGCCGAGCATCAGCGTGCAGAGCGGGCAAGCCAGGCCCATGCTCCTTCCGAGTTCCGAGTTCCGAGTTCCGAGTTCCGCGCCACCTAGACGCCGCTACCCAACGCTGGCAGGCTTGACCGCTTGCCTTTGCCCGATCCCGACCCATGACCGACCCGCGCCTGGACGCCCTTACGCACTCCGTTCCCGGACTGCGCCTGAAGACCGATCCCGCCGACCTGGAGCACTACGGCCGCGACTGGACCCGGCGCTGGACGCCGGCGCCGCTGGCGATCGCGCTGCCGGCCACGGTGCAGGAGGTGCAGGCGGTGCTGCGCTGGGCCAACGACCACGCGGTGGCGGTGGTGCCCTCCGGCGGCCGCACCGGCCTGTCCGGCGGCGCGGTGGCCGCGCATGGCGAACTGGTGCTGAGCCTGGAGCGAATGAACAAGGCGCTGGCGTTCGATGCGGTCGACCGCACCCTCACCGTGCAGGCCGGCATGCCGCTGGAGGCGGTGCACAACGCCGCGCGCGAACACGGCCTGCAGTATCCGGTGGATTTCGCCGCACGCGGCTCGTGCTCGATCGGCGGCAACATCGCCACCAATGCCGGTGGCATCCGCGTGATCCGCTACGGCAACACACGCGAGTGGATCGCAGGACTGAAGGTGGTCACCGGCAGCGGCGAACTGCTCGACCTGAACCGCGGGCTGATCAAGAATTCCAGCGGCTACGATTTCCGGCAACTGCTGATCGGCTCCGAGGGCACCCTGGGCATCGTGGTCGAGGCCACCCTGCGGCTCACCGATCCGCCGCCGCCGAGCAACGTGATGCTGCTGGCGCTGCCGTCGTTCGAGGTGCTGATGCAGGTGTTCGCCGCGTTCCGCGGCCGCCTGCAACTGGAAGCCTTCGAATTCTTCACCGACCGCGCGCTCGAGCATGTGCTGGCGCATGGCGCGCAGGCGCCGTTCGACACGGTCTATCCGTATTACGTGGTCACCGAGTACGCCAGCGGCGACGAAGCGCGGGAAGCCGCGGCGCTGGCCGCGTTCGAGGCGTGCATGGAGCAGGGCTGGGTGCTGGACGGGGTGATCAGCCAGAGCGAGGCGCAGGCCGCGCAGCTGTGGCGCCTGCGCGAGGGCATCACCGAGGCGGTGGCGCGCTATACCCCGTACAAGAACGACGTCTCGGTGCGGATCTCGGCCATGCCGGCGTTCCTGGCGCAGACCCAGGCGCTGCTCGGCCAGGCCTATCCGCAGTTCGACGTGGTCTGGTTCGGCCACATCGGCGACGGCAACCTGCACATCAACGTGCTCAAGCCCACGTCCACCGCGCCGGCCGATTTCATCGCCGCCTGCGAGCAGGTCACCAAGCTGTTGGCGCAGGCGCTGGCCGAGCATGGCGGCAGCATCTCCGCCGAACACGGCATCGGCCTGGTCAAGAAGCCGTACCTGGACAGCACCCGCGGCGCCGAGGAGATCGCGCTGATGCGCGCGGTCAAGCGCGTGTTCGATCCGTCCGGGCTGCTCAATCCGGGCAAGCTGTTCGATCCCTGAGCCGGTGCCCTGGCCGCGCGCGAGCGCTCGCGCTCGCGGCGGTGG
>Ga0065704_10070366_pt1 | contig 29499 bp, 21 predicted proteins | sample SwiRhicommuniRL2_FD_59091 | JGI IMG/M metagenome (GOLD analysis project Ga0065704, IMG submission 59091) | Switchgrass rhizosphere bacterial communities from Rose Lake, Michigan, USA - RL2 v2 (version 2) | ecosystem: Host-associated > Plants > Roots > Rhizosphere > Soil | place: East Lansing, MI | reverse complement strand
ATCAAGAAATGCTTGTTCCCAGCAGCCGGTTACGGTACTCGCTTCCTGCCAGCGACTAAAGCCATGCCCAAAGAAATGCTGCCGGTGGTGAACAAGCCACTGATCCAGTACGGCGTCGAAGAAGCCCTCGATGCGGGCCTGACGGAAATCTCCATCGTCACCGGCCGCGGCAAACGCGCCCTGGAAGACCATTTCGACATCAGCTACGAGCTGGAAAACCAGATCAAGGGCACCGACAAGGAAAAATACCTGGTCGGTATCCGCAAACTGCTGGATGAGTGCTCGTTCTCCTACACTCGCCAGACCGAAATGAAAGGCCTGGGCCACGCGATCCTTACCGGCCGCCCACTGATCGGTGACGAACCGTTCGCCGTGGTCCTGGCGGATGACCTGTGCGTCAACCTCGAAGGCGACGGCGTATTGACCCAGATGGTCAAGCTGTACAAGCAGTTCCGCTGCTCCATCGTGGCGATCCAGGAAGTCGATCCGCAGGAAACCAACAAGTACGGCGTGATTGCCGGCGAAATGATCCGCGACGACATCTACCGCGTTCACAGCATGGTTGAAAAACCAAAACCTGAAGACGCACCGTCGAACCTGGCGATCATCGGTCGCTACATCCTGACCCCGGATATCTTCGACCTGATCGAACAGACCGAGCCAGGCAAGGGCGGCGAGATCCAGATCACCGACGCCCTGATGAAACAGGCCCAGAACGGCTGCGTCATGGCCTACAAGTTCAAGGGCAAGCGTTTCGACTGCGGTGGCGCCGAAGGCTACATCGACGCGACCAACTTCTGCTTCGAGAACTTCTACAAGACGGGCAAGGCTTACTGATAGCCTGCGCCACGCCTTGAAAAAAACGCCCCGACTGGTTCGGGGCGTTTTTTTTGGCTTGGGGAAAAGTCTCTCGCCAATCATCAATCACACAAACAAAACCCTGTGGGATATGAAAAATCCTGAGACCACCCCAAAACAACTGTGGGAGCGAGCTTGCTCGCGATAGCGGTGGGCCAGCCTACACCCATGTTGAATGTGCCGCCGCCATCGCGAGCAAGCTCGCTCCCACATGGATCGGCGTAACTTGAGCGGCCCAACTGGCTTTTCCATTTTCCGCCCCCATAACCATCGCAACGCTGCCTCAGGTGAAAACAGCAGGTATGCTGATGACCTGCCGAAGGAGATAGAAAATGGCCTACGATTTTGACTTGTATGTGGTTGGCGCCGGTTCCGGTGGTGTGCGGGCTGCGCGGTTTGCCGCCGGTTTCGGGGCCAAGGTGGCCGTGGCGGAGAGCCGTTACCTGGGCGGGACCTGCGTGAACGTGGGCTGCGTGCCGAAAAAACTGCTGGTCTACGGCGCGCATTACGCCGAGGACTTCGAACAGGCGTCGGCCTATGGCTGGACGGCGGGCGAGGCGAGTTTCGACTGGGCCACGTTGATCGCCAACAAGGACCGGGAAATCAATCGCCTCAACGGCATCTACCGCAACCTGCTGGTCAACAGCGGCGTCGTGCTGCACGAAGGTCACGCCAGGCTGACCGGGCCCAATGAGGTCGAGATCAACGGCCAGCGCTACACCGCCAGGCACATCCTGATCGCCACGGGCGGTTGGCCGGTGATCCCGGACATTCCGGGGCGCGAGCACGCCATCAGCTCCAACGAGGCGTTCTTTCTCAAGGAACTGCCCAAGCGCGTCATCGTGGTGGGCGGTGGCTACATTGCGGTGGAGTTCGCCGGGATCTTCCACGGCATGGGTGCGCAGACGTCCTTGCTCTATCGCGGTGAGCTGTTCCTGCGCGGCTTTGACGGTGCGGTGCGCAAGCACCTGGCAGAAGAGCTGACCCGCCGTGGCCTGGACCTGCAGTTCAACGCAGACATCAAGTCCATCGAAAAGCTGGACGATGGCAGCCTCAGGGTCGAGCTCAAGGACGGCAAGACGTTGCTCACCGATTGCGTGTTCTACGCCACCGGCCGGCGGCCGATGCTCGACAACCTGGGCCTTGAAACCACCGGCGTCACGCTGGATGAGAAGGGCTTTGTCCAGGTCAACGAAAAATACGAGACCGCTGAACCGTCGATCCTGGCCATTGGCGACGTGATCGGTCGCGTCCAGCTCACCCCCGTTGCCCTGGCCGAAGGCATGGCGGTGGCGCGGCGTCTGTTCAAGCCCGAGCAGTATCGATTGGTGGATTACCGGATGATTCCCACCGCCGTGTTCAGCTTGCCGAACATCGGCACAGTTGGCCTGACCGAAGAGCAGGCCAGGGAGGAGGGGCATGAGGTAGAGATTTTCGAAAGCCGGTTCCGGCCGATGAAGCTGAGCCTGACCGAATGCCAGGAACGCACCCTGATGAAACTGGTGGTGGATGCCCGGACCGACAAGGTGTTGGGATGCCACATGGTCGGGCCGGATGCCGGTGAAATCGTCCAAGGGCTGGCCATCGCACTCAAGGCCGGCGCCACCAAGCGCGACTTCGACGAAACCATCGGCGTGCACCCGACGGCTGCCGAAGAATTCGTGACGATGCGTACGCCCGTCGCCTCCTGACCACCCGACGAACATATGGCGAGCGAGCCGGCTCGCCATATTAAGTTTTCTTCTATCTATTTAGCTGCTGATAGCCAAAACCAATCATTCGCATCAGGTTTGCCAATGAGCCAGCCTGGGGATGAGTGGTTAAGATCCTCTCCATCAACTTTCAACCCTGACGGAGAAACATCGATGCCTATCATCAACAGCCAAGTTAAACCGTTCAACGCTACCGCTTTCAAAAACGGCGAATTCGTCGAAGTATCGGACGCCAACCTGAAAGGCAAATGGTCTGTCGTGTTCTTCTACCCGGCTGACTTCACCTTCGTTTGCCCAACCGAGCTGGAAGACCTGGCCGACAACTACGCCGAGTTCCAGAAGCTGGGCGTCGAGATCTACAGCGTTTCCACCGACACTCACTTTGCCCACGCTGCCTGGCACAACACTTCGCCAGCCATCGGCAAGATCCAGTACACCATGATCGGCGACCCGACCCACGTCATCTCGCGCAACTTCGACGTGCTGATCGAAGAAGTCGGCCTGGCTGACCGCGGTACTTTCGTGATCAACCCTGAAGGCCAGATCAAGATCGTTGAAATCAACGACGGCGGTGTAGGCCGTGACGCTTCCGAGCTGCTGCGCAAGATCAAGGCCGCTCAATACGTTGCTGCTCACCCGGGCGAAGTCTGCCCAGCCAAGTGGAAAGAAGGCGAGGCCACCCTGGCTCCGTCCCTGGACCTGGTCGGCAAGATCTAAGTCTGTGAGTCATCCGAGGGCGATCCGCTCTTAATCAAGTAAGCCGCTTCGCCCCAAAAAACGCCCGGGCGAGATTCGCTCGGGCGTTGTTTTTTCTGAATTCAAAAAATGGAAATCGCCCGTATGTTGGACGCCAATCTTAAAGCTCAGTTGAAGTCATACCTGGAACGGGTCACCCAGCCGATCGAGATCGTCGCCTCCCTCGACGACGGTGCGAAATCCCAGGAAATGCTCGCGTTACTCCAAGACGTTGCCAGTCTTTCCCATCAGATTACCTTGCTCGACAACGGCAGCGATGCGCGCAAGCCTTCGTTTTCGTTGAATCGCCCGGGAGCCGATATCAGCCTGCGTTTTGCTGGCATTCCCATGGGCCACGAATTCACTTCGCTGGTGTTGGCCTTGCTGCAAGTTGGCGGTCACCCTTCGAAGGCCAGTGTCGACGTCATCGAACAGGTCCGCTCCCTCAAGGGCGAGTTCAACTTCGAGACCTATTTCTCGCTGTCGTGCCAGAACTGCCCGGACGTGGTCCAGGCGCTGAACCTGATGGCCGTACTGAATCCAGACATTCGCCACGTTGCCATCGACGGCGCGCTGTTCCAGGCCGAAGTCGATGAACGCCAGATCATGGCCGTGCCGAGTGTGTACCTCAACGGTGTGAACTTCGGCCAGGGTCGCATGGGCCTGGAAGAGATTCTCGCCAAGATCGACACCAGCGGCATCGAACGCCAGGCCGAGAAAATCAGCGCCAAGGACGCCTTTGATGTGCTGGTAGTCGGCGGTGGCCCGGCCGGTGCTTCGGCGGCGATCTACGCGGCCCGTAAAGGCATCCGCACTGGCGTGGCGGCCGAACGTTTCGGCGGCCAGGTGCTCGACACCATGGCCATCGAGAACTTCATCTCGGTCCAGGAAACCGAAGGGCCGAAACTGGCCGTCGCCCTGGAAGAACACGTCAAGCAGTACGATGTGGACATCATGAACCTGCAACGTGCCGACGCCTTGGTGCCTGGCAAAGACGGCGGGCTGCATGAAATCAAGTTCGCCAGCGGTGCGAGCCTCAAGGCCAAGACCGTGATCCTGGCGACCGGTGCCCGCTGGCGCGAAATGAACGTGCCGGGCGAGCAGCAGTATCGCAACAAGGGCGTGGCGTACTGCCCGCACTGCGACGGTCCGCTGTTCAAGGGCAAGCGCGTGGCGGTGATCGGCGGTGGTAACTCCGGCGTCGAGGCGGCCATCGACCTGGCCGGTATCGTCGCCCACGTCACGTTGCTGGAGTTCGATGTGCAATTGCGTGCCGACGCGGTATTGCAGCGCAAACTGCACAGCCTGCCGAACGTGACGGTGATTACCAACGCCCAGACCACCGAAGTGACTGGAGACGGTCAGAAGGTCAATGGCTTGCGCTACAAGGACCGTCCGAGCGGTGACGTGCGGGATGTGGAGTTGGAGGGGATCTTCGTGCAGATTGGTCTGTTGCCCAACACCGATTGGCTCAAAGGCACTGTCGAGCTGTCACCGCGGGGTGAGATTATCGTCGATGCCCGGGGTGAAACCTCGATCCCTGGCGTGTTCGCCGCCGGTGACGTGACCACCGTGCCGTACAAGCAGATCGTGATTGCCGTAGGCGAGGGCGCCAAGGCTTCGCTGAGTGCTTTCGACCACCTGATCCGAACCTCTGCGCCGGCCTGAACAACCGATAGCGGAAAAAACAAAACCCCATGAGCCTGGCTCATGGGGTTTTGTTTTGGATCACGCATCCCCCTGTGGGAGCGAGCTTGCTCGCGATAGCGGTGGGTCAGCCTGGATCCAGGTTGAATGTGCCGCCGTCATCGCGAGCAAGCTCGCTCCCACAGGGGGACGGTGGAGAGGTTTACAGCGGCGCAGGCTGGATGATTTCAACCCAGTAGCCATCCGGGTCCTTGATGAAGGCCAGGCTTTTCATGCGGCCGTCGTTCAGGCGTTTCTGGAAATCGCAGCCCAGTGCTTCGAAGCGCTCGCAGGCGGCGACTATGTTCGGTACCGAGATGCAGATGTGGCCGAAGCCGCGTGGGTCGGTGTTGCCGTTATGGTAGGCGAAGGCCGGGTCGCTTTCGGTGCCATGGTTGTGGGTCAGTTCCAGGATGCCAGGGATCGACTTCATCCATTCGGTCCGCGCCGCCGCGTCCGCCGGGATCTGGTTCTTGTCCACCAGTGCCAGGAAGTACAGGCTGAACTCGGCTTCCGGGAAGTCGCGTTTCTCCACCAGCGAGAAACCCAGCACGCGGGTGTAGAAGTCCAGGGACCGGGTGATGTCCTTGACTCGCAGCATGGTGTGGTTGAAGACGAACTTGGCCGTGGCGGCATCAGGTTGTGCGGTGACGCCAGGGAAAGTATTGAGTTCGTGCAGGCTCATGGGCCCTCCGGAAAATAAGTGGGGCAAACGGCGTCGCAAGCTTGGTTGCGACGGTTCCTGGGCTTGCGTCAGACGGCTTCCTTGCAGGTGCGCCCATGATACGCAAGGGACGCGGTGTCGCCAAACCGCGTGTGGCTATTGCCTGCTTCTGCCTCGGGCTTCAGACTTTACGATTCGCCCTTGAGTGCCAACGCAATGATTCGACCGTTCCTTTCGCTGTTTGTCCTGCTGTTTGCCTGCATTGCGAGTGTCGGCGGCGTCCAGGCGGACGAACCGCAGATCGCCTGGCCCCAAGGCTGGGTTGTCGAGCCACTGCCCGCCGATGCGGCGGCGTCGGGCCCCTTGCGACAACGTGCAACCAAGAGCGATTCGGCAGGCAATGCCGTGATGGTCATGGAATTGACCACGACTACCGTCGAGCCCGATCACCAGGTCAACTTGCAAGGCGTGTTGCTGGAAATGCGCAAGTCGATCCAGAAGGATTTCTTCCAGGGCGGTTACCAAAGTGTGTGCAATAAGATCCATGCTTCCATGTTGGGCGGCGTAACTGCATTGGAAACCACTTGCACGATCACGCAAAACGGACGCCATGTATTGTCTCAGGCACTCGTCGCGGCACTAAATGGGGGCAAGGCTTATGTGCTGTCCTATGCAGGGCAGGCGCAGGTGTTTGTTGAAAGCCAGGATGAAATACAGTCGGTGCGAAACAGTTTGAAACTATAAGGCCGTCAGTGTAATACGCTCGGGATTTAATCCAAAAAGTTTAGCCCATAAAAAAGCCCTGAGTGTATTCAGGGCTTTTTTTGATCATGGACGCTGTCAACCACGCAACCAGGAATCGACGGTAGCTGCACCGTACTGTTCTTTCCAGGCTTTCAGACCGCGGTGATTACCGCCTTTGGTCTCGATCAACTCGCCGGTGTGCGGGTTCTGGTAAACCTTTACCACTCGCGCACGGCGGGTCTTGATGGGTTTGGTCGATTGCAGGCTCGCCTTGGACGGGTTCGGGTCGAGGATCGCGACGATGTCGCGCAGGCTCTTGCCATAGGTTTTCATCAGTCCCTGGAGCTTTTCCTCGAATTCGATTTCCTTCTTGAGCCCGGCATCGTTCTTCAGCGATTCCAACTGCTTGAGCTGTTCTTGAAGGGCCTTTTCGGCTGCACGAAATTCAGCGAGTCTGGACAAAATCGTTACTCCAATCAAAATATTTGGCTGATACCAACCGCAAACAAAGCTATAAGCCGAGCGCCTTGGTGTTAATGACTCTCCTGCTATCTGGCACAGGTAGAAAAATTGTAGTAGTTAATCCGGAAAGTGTAAATCGTAACTTTTTCGTTATGTAACAACAGCAAAAGCTTTTATCAGTTGGGCATCGTCGTCAATAGATCGGCGGCGGTTAACTGCCATTAAGGTCGGTCAAGGTCTCAATGAACGCCTGCCCGCTAATCGGTCGACCAAATAGATAACCCTGTAGAAAGTTCACCCCATGGGCGCTCAGGTAGTCGCTTTGCTCGACGGTTTCGACGCCCTCGGCCACCATGTCCAGGCCCAGCTTGCCCGACAGTTCGATGATGCTGTCGAGCAGGTGCCGTGACAGCGTATCGGCACCGATCATCGCGACAAAACTCTGGTCGATCTTCAAGAAATCCACGTTGAACTGGCGCAAGTACGCCAGGCTGGAATGACCCGTGCCGAAATCGTCGAGGGCAATCTTGACGCCCAGTTCCCGCAGCTGGTCGAACAGTTGCCGGGTAACGGGCGTAGGTTCGATCAGTTCGCGCTCGGTCAACTCCAGCACCAGGGCAATCGCACCCGGCGCGAAGGCGGCGAGAAATTCGCGACAATCGTCCACCAGCGCCAGATCCTGGCAGTGGCGGGCGGTGATGTTGATGCCGACATGAAACGGTGCTTCGAGTTGAGGCGCCAGCGGTGCCAGCAGGTGCATGGTCTGCTGCATCAGCGCCCGGGTCATCGGTACGATCAGGCCGCTGTGTTCGGCGAACGGGATGAACAGGTCCGGGCGAACGAGGCCTTCCTTGGGGTGATTCCAGCGCATCAGCACTTCGACGCCGGCCCAGCGTTTGCTGTCGCTGTGCACGACCGGTTGCAGATAGGGCACGAACTCGCCGGCTTCCAGGGCCCGTTGCAGTTCACGACTGGGCGAGGAGGCGCGTTTTTGCAGCCAGTGCCCGAGGGTCCCGGCCACGACGCCGAAGAAGATCAGCAAGCTGAACAGCGGCGGATATTCCCTGGCCATGTAGCGCCAGGTTTCACCCTCATCGAAGCCGGCTTCTACGTTGAAGGCGTAGCGCGATGAACCCAGCTCGCTTTGGGCGACCGGCAGCCCGGGTATGGGCGCCGGTCGGACCTTGCCGTCCGCCGCCAGCCAGTTCGGCCCGACTTGCAGCCGTAGCCGGGTCTGGCGGCCGATCAAGCGCAAGACGTTCGTCAGGTGGTACCCGTCAAGCGTGGCCAAGGCGCCTTGATGGCCCTCGTTGATCCGGTAAATCAGTAGCGCGGTATCCGGCGTGACCGGGTTGCCGTCCATGAGCCACAAGGTGCCTTGATGGTAGTCGCTCGGGTTGACGCGTTCCTCGAATGCACCGAACAGCGAGCTGCAATACAGGTTGTTGTCCCAGATAAGGTTGGTCGAACGGACAAAGGGCCGGCGCGTCACTTGTTCGCGTAATGCCAGCTTCACCGCTTCGCAGGGCTGGCCGGCCAGGGGTAATAGTTCATGGGCCGCCAAGGCCGTGTTGTCGAGCATCAGCTCGATCTGCCTGACCAGTTCCTCGGCGGTCTGCCGGGTCTGTTGCGCCAGCGTCCGTTCGGCCTGCATGTACAAAATGGCCAGCCCTGACAGCATCGGTACCAGGCCGCAAAGCAGGGTGACGAGATAGCGACGGGGCCGGGTATGCGAGCGCGTAGCGGTCAAGGGCATCGGCACAACCTGAGAAGAAAAGGGATGAGGGGGAATCGTCGGATGCCGACCATGATAGATGGCTTGCCGGGTGCTTGCTGACCACAGGGTGACTGTGGGAGCGAGGTCTGTGGGAGCAAGGCTTGCCCGCGATGAACGATCATTCGGTCCACCTGGAGAGCCGAGGTGCCTTCATCGCGAGCAAGCTTTGCTCCCACAGGTTCAGTGCCAGGCTCCCACAGGTTTGATGCCGGGCTCATGACTGCCGGGCCAGCTCGATAAACGCCAGGGTGGCGGGCGAGGCCTGGCGGCTGTCCAGGACTGCCAGGCCAATCTGGCGCGGCACCCGCGGCGACAAGGGGCGCACGACGAAGCCCAGGCTTTCGCCCTCCGGCAACGAACCTTCGGACACCACGCTCACCGCCTCACCGCGCCTGACGATATCCAGGGTGCTGAGCAGTTGCGAACACCGAAAACGCACATTCGGGGTCAGCCGGGCGGCATTGAACAGGCGCGAAACCAGCTCCGATGATCCGGCCTCGGTGTGCACGAAGGGGTCGTTGCACAGGTCCTTGAGGCTCAGGCTGGCCCGGGCGGCGAGGGGATGGTTAGTGGGCAGCAGGGCGACCATCTGATCTTCCATCAGCATGAACGTATCGAAACGCTCCTCGGGCAACACCACGAAGCCGACGTCGATCCGCCGTTCGTCCAGCCACTGGAGGACCTGCCTGTCGGGTCCTTCGTCGATGTGCACTTCGATGCCCGGGTGCAAGTCTCGATAGCGCTGCAGGATACCGGGCAACAGTTTCATCGATGACGTGGGCCCGAACGAGCCGATGCGCAAGGTGCCTCGGCGCATGCCCCGGGCATCGGCGGCTTCCTGGCGCAAGGTGTTGGCCAGCCCGAGCATGGCCCGGGCCCGCAGAAGCAATTGCTGACCAATGTCGCTGAGTTCCACCTGGGACTGATGACGCCTGAGCAATTCAACGCCCAATTCTTGTTCCAGGGATTTGATGGCGTGGGATACCGCTGACTGGCCGATGCCCAGGCGCGTTGCCGCCGCCGTGAACCCCCGCAGCTCGGCGACCAGGGAGAAGATTTCGAGTTGGGTGAGGGTCATGAGGAATTGCTCATTTTACGATGACAAGGCATGAGCCAAATAATGAGGTATCTGACTTGAATCAGGAAGCTGCACAACACCTTTTGGCAAGGTTCCACCCTGTGGGAGCAAGCTTTGCTCCCACAATTAACCACCCTCGCCACAGGTTCTGCGTTGTTCTCATTAGCGTGCGGTGGTGAAACCATGAAAACTCTCGAACAAACCCTCCCAGCCTCGTCGGACCTGCCGGTCTACTTGAAGCTCGCCATGGTCACCATGATCTGGGGCGGGACCTTCGTGGCCGGCCGGATCCTTGCCGATGCCTTGGCGCCGATGTTTGCCGCCAGCCTGCGTTTCCTGCTGGCGAGTCTCGCGCTGCTGTCGTTTCTCGCCCTGGCCGGGATCCCGCTGGCCAGGCCCAGTGTGAAACAGGGGCTGCAATTGGCCGCGCTGGGGTTCTTTGGCATCTTTTTCTACAACCTGTGCTTCTTCTATGGCTTGCAGTACATCAATGCGTCGCGGGCCTCGCTGATCGTGGCCTTGAACCCGGCGGTGATCGGGCTGGCGTCCTGGTGGTTGTTCAAGGAGCGGCTGAGCCGGTTGAAAGTGGCGGGCATCGTGCTCTGCATCGGTGGGGCGGGATTGGTGATCGTCAGTCGTGATCCGTCCTTGTTGCAAGGCGCCGCGCAGGGCTGGATCGGCGATCTGCTGATTTTTGGCTGCGTGCTGGGCTGGGGTATCTATTCGCTGTTTTCGAAAAAACTCAATGACAGCCTCGGCCCCTTGCAGACCGTGACCTGGTCGATTCTGCTGGGCACGCTGATGTTGTGGCTGGCCTGCGCGGCGGCGGGCGAGATTCGTGTCGAAGCCCTGCGCGGCCTGGACGTTGAGCAATGGCTGAGCCTGTTGTACCTCGGCGTGCTGGGCTCGGCCCTGGCCTATATCGCCTGGTATGACGGCATTCGTCGGATCGGTGCGACCCGTTCCGGGGTGTTCATCGCGCTCAATCCGTTGACGGCGGTGCTGCTGGGGGCGCTGCTGCTGGACGAACGGCTCACGGCCTTGATGTGTGTCGGCGGGGGCGTGATCCTGGTGGGCATTTTCCTGTGCAACAAACCCCTTGCGCGGTCGAAGGAAAAGGCGATTTGATACAGAAGGCGGACAAACCTGGTTACGCTGTGTAGAATCGAGTTACGCATATAAGAATAACGTCTTCTGGCAGCAGAAGCCTCGCCCGCAAGAGCCTTGGGTCGACAATGAAGATACTTGGGTTTCAACTGATCTATGGCGATTTCCTCGCCCGCAGCGTTCGTGGCATTTCCTGCGCGCCGCCCCGTGTCCTCAGCATCGCCAGCAACTAACGTTTTTTGTTAATTGACCCGACTGATGAGGCGCCGACATGGCAGATCTATACGAAAACCCCATGGGCCTGATGGGCTTTGAATTCATCGAATTCGCATCCCCGACCCCCAACACCCTGGAGCCGATCTTCGAGATCATGGGTTTCACCAAAGTGGCCACCCACCGCTCCAAGGACGTGCACCTGTATCGCCAGGGCGCGATCAACCTGATCCTCAACAACGAACCCCACAGCGTGGCGTCGTACTTTGCCGCCGAGCACGGTCCGTCGGTGTGCGGCATGGCGTTCCGGGTCAAGGATTCGCAAAAGGCCTACAAGCGTGCCCTGGAACTCGGCGCCCAGCCGATCCACATCGAGACCGGCCCGATGGAGCTGAACCTGCCAGCGATCAAAGGCATCGGCGGTGCGCCGCTGTACCTGATCGACCGTTTTGGCGAAGGCAGCTCGATCTATGACATTGACTTCGTGTTCATCGAGGGCGTTGACCGCAACCCGGTGGGCGCGGGCCTGAAAATCATCGACCACCTGACCCACAACGTCTATCGCGGACGCATGGCCTACTGGGCCGGCTTCTACGAGAAGCTGTTCAACTTCCGCGAGATCCGCTACTTCGACATCAAGGGCGAATACACCGGCCTGACCTCCAAGGCCATGACCGCCCCGGATGGCATGATCCGTATCCCGTTGAACGAAGAATCGTCCAAGGGCGCCGGGCAGATCGAAGAGTTCCTGATGCAGTTCAACGGCGAAGGCATCCAGCACGTGGCCTTCCTCACCGATGACCTGGTCAAGACCTGGGATCACCTGAAAAGCATCGGCATGCGCTTCATGACCGCGCCGCCGGACACCTATTACGAAATGCTCGAAGGCCGCCTGCCGAACCACGGCGAACCGGTGGATGAACTGCAATCGCGGGGCATTCTGCTGGACGGTGCTTCCGAGCAGGGCGACAAGCGCCTGCTGCTGCAGATCTTTTCGGAAACCCTGATGGGGCCGGTGTTCTTCGAATTCATCCAGCGCAAGGGCGACGATGGTTTCGGCGAAGGCAACTTCAAGGCGCTGTTCGAATCCATCGAGCGCGACCAGGTGCGTCGAGGTGTGCTGGCGACCGAGTAAGGCCTGAGCCATGAAAAAGCCCGCCCGGCAGTGATGCCGGGCGGGCTTTTTATTGCCCGACACAGTTCCAAATGTGGGAGCGGTGTAAGGCTCAGGCCCTGCGCTGCTGCCGCACCAAGTGCTTGAACCCTTCGAACACCAGCACCGCCACCGCCATCCAGATGGGGATGTAGGTCAGCCATTCACCGGCCTTGATGCTTTCGCCCAACAGCAGTGCAACGCCCAGCAGCAACACCGGCTCTACATAACTCAACAACCCGAACAGGCTGAACGGCAGCAACCGACTGGCGACGATGTAGGATACCAGCGCGCTGGCACTGATCACCCCGAGCACCGGGATCAGCAGCGACAGCCACGGGTATTGATCGAAAACGTCGAGGCCCTGTTCACCGCTTTGCACGAACCACAGCGCCACGGGCAGCATCAGGGTCATGTCCAGCCAGAGCCCACCCAGGTTGTCGGTCTTGATGCGTTTGCGCAGGATGAAATAGATCGGGTAGCCGATCACCACCAGCAAGGTTGCCCAGGAAAAACCACCCACCTGGTACAACTCGTTGAACACGCCAAGGGTGGCGAAGAACACGGCGACTTTCTGCAGGTAGGAAAGGCGTTCGCCGTAGACGATGCGTCCGGTCAGCACCATCGACAGCGGCAACAGGAAGTACCCCAGCGACACGTCCAGGCTGTAGCCATTGAGCGGCGCCCACATGAACAGCCACAGTTGCGCGCCCATCAGTGCCGACGAGGCGATCGCCGCGATCAACAGCCGTGGCGTGGCGATCAGGCGTTGGATCAGCGCCGTGACCAGTTTCCACTCCCGGGTCACCAGCAGGAATGCGGTCATGCACGGCATCGTCAGCAGCATGCGCCAGCCGAAGATTTCCACGCCTGTCAGCGGTGAGAGCAGCGAGGTGTAGTAGTACATGACGGCGAACAGCGCGGAGGCCGAGACCGATAGAACGATGCCTTTGGACACGGTGATTCTCTTGAGGGCGATCAATCAACACCCTGCCTGTGGCGAGGGTGTTGATGGTGGGAGCAAGGCCTGTGGGAGCAAGGCTTGTGGGAGCAAGGCTTGCCCGCGATAGCCACGCCACGGTTTAACAGTGAACCGCGTTATCGTTCATCGCGGGCAAGCCTTGCTCCCACAGGCACTCGCCCCGGCACGAAATGGCTCACATCATTGAACCCCGGCGTCGAAGCATGCCCCGGCGTCACCAGCGAATCGATGAACGCTTCATCTTCTGCGCTGATCTTCACCGATTGCGCCTTGGTGTACGAATCCCACTGCTCCTCGGTGCGCGGCCCGACGATGGCCGAGGTCACGGCGCTGTTGTTCAGCACCCAGGCGATGGCGAACTCGACGATGCCCACGCCGCGGCCCTGGGTGTATTGCAGGATCTGCTGGGCAATGCGCAGGGACTCGACCCGCCATTCGGTTTCCAGGATGCGTTTGTCCTGGCGTCCGGCACGGCTGTTGGCGTCCGGCGCCACGTCCGGCGCGTACTTGCCGCTGAGCACGCCTCGGGCCAGGGGGCTGAACGGCACCACGCCGAGGCCGTAGTTCTGTGCCGCGGTGATCTGCTCGGTTTCCGCCTGGCGGTTGACGATGTTGTACAGCGGTTGGCTGATCACCGGCCGGTCGATGCCCAGGCTGTCGGCGATGCGGATCACCTCGGCGATGCGCCAGCCACGGTAGTTCGACAGGCCCCAGTAGCGGATCTTGCCTTGGCGAATCAAGTCGCCGATGGCCGACACGGTGACGTGCAACGGCGTGTTGTGGTCTTCGCGGTGCAGGTAATAGATGTCCAGGTAATCGGTGCCCAGGCGCGTCAGGCTCGCTTCGATGCCATTGAAGATGTGCTTGCGGCTCAGACCGCTGCGGTTGGGCATGCCGTCCGGCGGGCCGAAGCCGACCTTGGTGGCCAGCACCCATTCCTGGCGGTGACGGGCGATTGCCTCGCCGACGATTTCCTCGGAACGGCCGTTGGTGTAGACGTCCGCGGTATCGATGAAATTGATGCCCTGGTCCCAGGCCTTGTCGATGATCCGCAGCGAATCCTCGGTGCTGGTCTGTTCGCCGAACATCATCGTGCCCAGGGTCAGCGTCGAGACTTGCAACCCGGAATGGCCTAGCGTGCGGTAGCTCATGACAAGATCCTTTTATCCATGGGGAAAGATTCAATCAAACCCCAGAACCACCGCACGGATCAAACAGAATTCTCAAACACCCCAATCAACTGTGGAACTACCTCTGTGGGAAAAAAGGGTGTCAGGCCCTTAGGGTACGGGTCATGCGCAACGCCAGCAGGCTGCCGCAGACAATCACGCCCGCCAACAGGTACAGCGCCGCGTCGGTCGAGCCGGTGGCGTCCTTGACCCAACCCACCAGGTACGGGCTCAGGAATCCCGCCATCTGCCCCATGGAGTTGATCAACGCCAACCCACCGGCCGCCGCGCCCGCGCTGAGCAGGGCCGTGGGCACCGGCCAGAACATCGGCAGGCCGGTGAGGGCGCCCATGGTGGCGATGGACAGGCCGATGATGGCGATGGCCGGGGTGGTGGCGAAGTTGACGGCGATCAGCAGCCCGACGGCGCCCATCAGCATCGGCACGACAAGATGCCAGCGGCGCTCCTTGTGCAGGTCCGCCGAGCGGCCCACCAGCAACATGAACACGGCCGCCAACAGGTACGGGATTGCACTCAGCCAACCGATCACCAGGTTATCGCCAAAACCCAGGCTCTTGATGATCGACGGCAGCCAGAAGTTGATCGCGTACACGCCGCTCTGGATGCAAAAGTACACCAGGCCGAAGGCCCAGATCGCCGGGTTCTTGAACACCGCCAACAGCGAGTCGGTGGCGGTCTTTGGTTTGTTGGCCAGGTCTTCGGCGTGGTCGGCGGTGAGCACGTCGCGTTCCTGGTCGGTCAGCCATTTGGCGTTGGCGAAGGTGTCGCTGAGCAGGAAGAACGCCAGCGCCCCGAGGATCACCGTCGGAATGCCTTGCAGCAAAAACATCCACTGCCAACCCGCCAGGCCGCCCTGGCCGGCGGCGAAGTGGTTGAGGATCCACCCGGAAAACGGACTGCCCAGCAGGCCGGACACCGGGATGGCCGACATGAACAACGCCATGATCCGGCCCCGTCGGAACGTCGGGAACCATTGCGAGAGATACAGCACCACGCCAGGGAAGAACCCGGCCTCGGCGGCGCCGGTGAACAGCCGCAAGGTATAGAACTCGGTGGGGGTAGTGACGAACAGCAGGCACGTCGACAAGGTGCCCCAGGTGATCATCATCAGCGCGATCCAGCGCCGTGGACCGAACTTGGTCAGGGCCAGGTTGCTTGGCACGCCGCACAGTACGTAGCCGATGAAGAAGATCCCGGCACCGAGGCCGTACACGGTTTCGCTGAATTTCAGGGCGTCGAGCATCTGCAACTTGGCGAAGCCAACGTTGACCCGGTCGAGGTAGTTGAACAGGTAGCAGATGAAAATGAAGGGGATCAAGCGCAGGGTGATGCGCTTGTAGACGGTATTTTTTTCGTCGGGGGTAGCCAGGAGGGCTATTGCGCTCTGGGACATGGCGGGTCTCTCATTATTATGATTTTTGCGAGCCAAGGGGTAACGTTGACCGCCCCTTGAGTCTCGGCCAGCCCAGGGGGCCGTGTCTTTGTGCCAGAGCACAGGGTTTGAATGCAGACCCTGTGCGCCTGACCAAACCCATGCCTGGAAACAACAATTCACGCCGCTTGCAAGGAACACCGCCCATGTTCGAACTCGATCACGACCTGGCGCAGGACATCGTCGACCGGGCGATGGCGATCCTGCCGTACAACGTCAATGTCATGGACAACCAGGGCTTGATCCTCGGCAGCGGCGAGCGCGAGCGGGTCAACACCCGTCACGAGGGCGCGCAACTGGTCCTGGCTAACGGTCGGGTGGTGGAAATCGACGAGCACACCGCGATGCACCTCAAGGGTGTGCAGCCTGGGATCAACCTGCCGCTGATGCTCGATCAACGGCTGATCGGCGTCCTGGGCATCACGGGTGAGCCTGCGCAACTGCGCACTTACGCCGAGCTGGTGCGCATGACCGCCGAGATGTTGGTGGGACAGCGTAACCAGCAGGCCGAGCAGCAATGGCGCCGCCAGCGGTGTGATGACTTGCTGGCGCTGCTGTTGGGCGATGCGGGGGATTCGCCGCGATTGTTGGACGAAGCCCGGCAAATGGGCCTCAAGCCGCAATTGTCGCGGGTGCCGTATCTGTTCGAACTGGGCCTGGAACATGGGCCCGGGCAGACCGTCGAGACGTTGAGCGCGTGGTTGATGTCGCGCTACCCGGACAGTTGGTGCCTGACCTCGTCCAAATCTTCCTTGCTCTGGTGCCGGCCGGTCACCGCCTCGGTGGAGAACGAGCGGTTGCTGGGCAAGCTCGATGGGCTGGGCTGGAACATCCTGCGGATCGCAGTGGGCGGGCAGGCTGAAGGGTTGGCGGGCTTGCGGCGTTGCTATCGGCGGGTGGCTGATCTGCTGGCCTATGGGCGTGATGTGTTGCCGCAATCGCGCCTGCTGGCCCTCAACCGCTATCGCCTGCCGGTGCTGCTCTGGCGCCATCGCAGCGACGATGCCCTGGACGAACTGCTGACCCCGTTGCGCAAGGTCATCGCCAAGGACAGCAACGGCCAACTGCTCGCCACCCTGCGCAGTTGGTGCGAGCACGACGGCCAGAGCCAGGCCTGCGCCGACGCCCTGGGCATCCACCGCAACAGCCTGCGCTACCGCATGGAACGCATCGCCGAACTCAGCGGCGTGGACCCGTTGCGCCTGGACGGGATGCTGGCGTTGTACCTGGGGGTGCAGCTATTGCCGCAGACCGCCGATACACCCACATAACCCTGTGGGAGCGAGCCTGCTCGCGATGAGGCCGGCAGCTTCAACCTGAATCTTCCTGGAAAACCGGTATTTGTGAATTTGAACAATAATACCCGGTGTCTTTTGTGCAGCGGACCGGCGTCACGGCTGTGGTCAGCTGGCAGCATGCTGTGCATCGGAACCGGAGAATAATATGAAAATAGTCATCGCCCCCGACTCGTTCAAGGACAGCCTCAGCGCCCAGGGCGTCGCCGATGCCATCGCCCAGGGGCTGGCCGAGGTCTGGCCGGATGCGCAGTTGATCAAATGCCCGATGGCCGACGGCGGGGAGGGGACGGTGGAGTCGGTGTTGGCGGCCTGCAACGGTGAGTGGCGCCACACCCGGGTTCGTGGTCCGTTGGGTGTTGCCGTCGAGGCGCGCTGGGGCTGGTTGGCCGAGAGTCGCACCGCAATCATTGAAATGGCCGAGGCCAGTGGTTTGCAACTGGTGCCGCCGGGGCAACGCGATGCCTGTTCCAGCAGCACCTACGGCACCGGCGAGCTGATTCGCGCAGCCCTCGATGAAGGCGCCGGGCGGGTGATCCTGGCGATCGGTGGCAGTGCCACCAACGACGCCGGAGCCGGTGCGATGCAGGCTCTGGGCGTGGTGTTGCTGGATGACCAGGGCCGTCCCCTTCCTCCCGGCGGCCTGGCCTTGGCGAACCTGGCGCGTATCGACCTGAGCGATCTGGACCCACGCCTGGCCCGGGTCAGCTTCGAGATCGCCGCCGATGTCGATAACCCGCTTTGCGGCCCCCATGGCGCGTCCGTGGTTTTTGGTCCGCAGAAGGGCGCCTCGGCTTCTCAAGTGCAGGCGCTGGACCGGGCCCTGGGGCATTTCGCCGAACATTGCGCGCGGGCGTTGAAAAAGGATGTGCGCGACGAGCCGGGCAGTGGCGCAGCCGGCGGCCTGGGGTTCGCGGCCAAGGCGTTCCTGGGGGCGCAGTTTCGTACCGGCGTGGACGTCGTAGCCCAGTTGACCGGGCTTGCCGAGGTGGTCAACGGCGCCGACCTGGTGATCACCGGCGAAGGCCGTTTCGACGCCCAGACCCTGCGCGGCAAGACCCCCTTCGGCGTGGCCCGCATCGCCCGCCAGCACGGCGTACCGGTGGTGGTCATTGCCGGCACGCTGGGGGAGGGCTACCAAGCGCTGTATGAACACGGCATCGACGCCGCCTTCGCCCTGGCCAGCGGGCCGATGACCTTGCAGCAAGCCTGCACCGACGCCCCGCGCCTGCTGAGCGAGCGTGCCCGGGACATTGCACGGCTTTGGCGGGTGGCGGCGCGGTAGACCCAACGGACGCGTGGACCTGTAGTAGCCATGTAGGAGGCCTGTAGGAGCTGTCGAGTGCAACGAGGCTGCGATCTTGTTTCAGGCAGTCGAGTCAAAAGTGAAAGATCAAAAGATCGCAGGCTTCGCCAGCCCCTGCAGGAAATATTTTTTTACATAACCCTGCACAAACCCTAAAGCCCAGCCGATAACGGGTTAAGCGTATACCCCCATAACTCCAATCAGTGCGCTTGCCGGCATGGATGCTCGACCCAACATTTCGAGGTCTTTCCATGTCCCTACGCAGCCTGAATATCGCCCCCCGAGCCTTTCTCGGCTTCACCGTCATTGCCTTGCTCGTCGTTGTGCTCGGCGTGTTTGCCGGTAGTCGCATGTCGATCATCCGCCAGGCCTCGCTGGACATGGAGCAGAATCAACTGCCCAGTGTCGGCTACCTGGGCAATGTGATGGAAAACGTGCTGCGCATGCGCATCCTCTCGTTTCGCATCTTGGTCAACCGGGACCCGGCCAGCCTGAAAGAGGCCGAGACCCGCATCAACGTGCTGGTGGAAAAGCTGCACAAGGCCAATAACAGCTACGCCGCGCTGCCGGCCACTCCGGAAGAGACCGAGCTGTACAAGGCCTTTTCGGCGACCCTGGAAAAATACCTGCAAGCCCAGCAGGAAATGCTTGAACTGTCGCGACAGGACAAGGCCGACCAGTTGCGCAGCCTCATCAATACGCGAATCAAGGAAGGTACCGACCTGATGGGCGAGCAGCTCAACAAGCTCATCGCGATCAACGTGGCCGGCGCCAGCGAAGCATCGGCCAAGGCCGGTGAAAACTACAGCAGCGCCATCACCGGCATCATCGTTGTCTCGATCATTGCCGCACTGGCCACTGTCCTGCTGGCCTTGCTGCTGACCCGCAGCATCGTCGCGCCGCTCAACCGGGCATTGGAGGCGGCCCGGACCATCGCCGGTGGCAACCTGGTCCAGGTCATTGCGGACGATGGCAAGGATGAGCCGGCGCGTTTGCTTCAAGCCTTGGCCGTGATGCAAGACAGCTTGCGCAAAACCATCGAGCAGATCGCCGGTTCCGCCACCCAATTGGGCGCCGCGGCCGAAGAACTGAGTGCAGTCACCCAGGAATCCTCCCGCGGTCTGCAACAGCAGCACAACGAGATCGAACAGGCGGCCACGGCAGTCAACGAAATGACCGCTGCGGTCGAAGAGGTTGCCCGTAACGCGGTGTCCACCTCCGAAGCCTCGAACCAGTCGACCCAGGCCGCCCAGGAAGGCCGCACGCGTGTGGTCGAAACCGTCGACGCGATCCAGACCATGACCCACGATGTGCAGGCGACCGCCTCGATGATCGAAGGCCTGGCGGTCCAGGGCCGCGACATCGGCAAGGTGCTGGACGTGATCCGCGCCATCGCCGAACAGACCAACCTGCTGGCCCTCAACGCCGCCATCGAAGCCGCCCGCGCCGGGGAGGCCGGACGCGGTTTCGCGGTGGTGGCCGACGAAGTCCGGGCCCTGGCCCATCGCACTGCGCAATCGACCCAGGAAATCGAAAAAATGGTCGCCGGCATCCAGAACGGCACCGGCCAGGCCGTGCAGTCGATGCAGCAAAGCAACCAGCGTACCCAAAGCACTCTGGAAATGGCCCGCGCCGCCGGAGTGGCCCTGGAGCAGATCACTCAGTCGATCCATCAGATCAACGAACGCAACCTGGTCATCGCCAGTGCGTCGGAGGAGCAGGCCCAGGTGTCCCGTGAGGTGGACCGCAACCTGGTGAACATTCGCGACCTGGCGACTCAATCGGCCAGCGGTGCGAAACAGACCAGCGACGCGACCCACGAACTGTCGCGCCTGGCGGTGGGGTTGAATGCGATGGTGGCGCGGTTTGTGATTTGAGATAGGGTTGAGGCTGGATATCGCGCAATCAGGAGAGATACATGCGCTTCTCAGTCTTGACCCAACGCATCACCGGCGATGGTGCCGCCGCCTGGCAGATTCACGACCGGGCGCTGGCCATGCGCGAACAGGGCATGGATGTGTTGTTGCTGTCGGTGGGCGACCCGGATTTTGACACACCGCGCGCCATCGTCGAGGCCGCTGTCACCAGCTTGCGGGCCGGCGACACTCACTACTCGGATACTCGTGGCCTGCACTCCCTGCGGGCCAGCATTGCCCGACGCCATCAAGCACGTAGCGGCCAACCGGTAGGCGCCGGGCATGTCACGGTGCTGCCCGGAGCGCAATGTGCTGTCTACGCGGTCGCGCAATGCCTGCTTGACCCTGGCGACGAAGTGATCGTCGCCGAACCCATGTACGTCACCTACGAAGCGGTGTTCGGCGCCTGCGGGGCGAAAGTGGTGCCGGTGCCGGTGAGCCCGGAAAACGCTTTCCGGGTCCAACCGGCCGACGTCGCTCGGCTGATCACCCCGCGCACCCGCGCCATGCTGCTCAACAGCCCCAACAATCCCTCCGGCGCCAGCCTGCCACTGCCGACCTGGCAAGCACTGGCGCACCTGTGCATCGACCATGACCTGTGGCTGATCAGCGACGAGGTCTACAGTGACTTGCTGTACGAAGGCGAACACATCAGCCCGGCCGGACTGCCGGGCATGGCCGAACGCACGGTCACAATTAACAGCTTGTCCAAATCCCACGCCATGACCGGTTGGCGCGTCGGCTGGGCCATCGGCCCCGAAATTCTCGCTGGACATTTGGCGAACCTGTCGCTGTGCATGTTGTTCGGCTTGCCGGATTTCGTCCAGCGCGCCGCCCAGGTTGCGCTGGAGCAGGATTTGCCTGAAGTGACGCGGATGCGCGAGGAATATCGCCAACGCCGGGACCTGGTGTGTGCCTTGCTTGACGACTGCCCGGGTCTCAAACCCGTGCGGCCCGATGGCGGCATGTTCGTGATGATCGATGTGCGCCAGACCGGCCTGGCGGCCCAGGTGTTTGCCGAGCGGCTGCTGGACGGATATGGCGTGTCGGTGCTGGCGGGGGAGGCGTTTGGGCCGAGTGCGGCGGGGCATATTCGGGTTGGGTTGGTGGTGGGACGGGGAGAGCTGGCTATCGCCTGTGGACGAATTGCAGATTGCGCCGCGCAATTAGTAAACCCGCCTACCTGACAACTAAGTAAGCGCAAATCCCCTTCTGAGCCCATTTGTAATGGGGGAAGGCACTCGTCTGCAGTGAGAGGGGGGCGCCCCCCTCGTTATCTGTTTGATCCCTCTATCCGTTTGTCCAAGCCTCGGTTCTTTTCGTTTATCCGATGAACGGCGTTGCTACCTGTCAGATCTGACAGTTGGAAATTATCATCATCCCGCGCTAAATGCCCTTACGGACTGGGGAAATTTCGATTGAAGTCTTTGATAGGGTGATCGCGATGGCTTCGCAAGAAGAAAGTCGGGAACAGAGTACGAATAGCGAAGTTCAGGCGAAACCCCTCTCGGTGGAAGGCATAAATGATAATGATCTGGAAGGTCATGTGCCTCGCGAAATATTGCAGCGGGGGACACGAATTGTTATCCCGTATTGGATTGATCCGCGTCCCAATGATGAACTCTGGATCACCTGGCTTCAAGATGGGCTGGAAAGTCGGCTTTATACCATGTTTTATCCAGTGCCCCTGACGGTGAATTTTTTATATTTCGACTTGACGCCTCAACATTTAGCCAAGGATGGTGTGGCGTATGTTTATTACAAGGTATGGAAGGGGGCAGGTGGCAATGATGATCCATCCCCTCCCAGACAACTCACCATCAATCACACACCGCTCATAATATTAGCCGCGCCAACATTTCCACACGCGACTCTTTGGGGGTATTTGAATAACAATACCGTTCCGCCGTTAACGAGTGGCGCTACGATTGCTGTACCGAGTTTGGCCAATATCGCCGTGCCAGGGGATCGGGTAAAAGTTCAATGGCAAGGCTATTCGAGCTTGAATGGCAGCGGACCGCCAGTGACGGAGACATACGGCGTCTGGGAACGAACACTTCAAGCCCCAGACATATCAGCTGGTTTTGATTTGGTGGTTCCGTTTCAGCCCAATATCAGGCCGCTGATTGATAACGATTCTGCAGTGGTGGTGTATCAACTATTTCAAGGGGGAAAGCTCGTTGCCGAGTCAAATAAAGGGTTGGTGAGAATAGACAGAGTGACACCCGGTGAAAGTAATCCCTCAGCATGAATGTAATTGGAGAGACAACCATGGCTATCAAAATTGTTCCCCCAAAAACTCGTCCTGTGTCCACGCAATCCGGAGTGCTGGACCTAGATTTGGATATTGACAAGTTGGCGGACGAGTCAATCTCAATTGCTGTTCTGGAGTCCGGTGAAATTATTGCAAATATGGAGCGGCCTGTACCGACGGAAGAGGGGGAGGACGACGAGGTTGACATACATTATGCACGGGTAGGAGAAGCGTTAGGCGACGCTAAAAATACTGTACTACTTGGCGCGATCGTTGACCGACCTGCTGGCGTCATACCTATTCCTCTTCCAGCGGCTGACTTTATTGAAGACGCCCAACCCGCAACGCCCACCCGTTGGCAGGTCCAGTTGATTTTTTTTAAGGACGGTGCAGGCAACTATGACTTCACCAATATTGTAGAATTCAACATAGACCGAACGGCACCGTTTGAAGTCAAGTATCCATCACGTAAAAAAAATCCGCCTGCGCCTACCCCGGCCTTTACCAATGCGCCCGTGGATCCCTTGAGAACGGTGGACGAAGCCTGGCTGGCCGCCAACACGGAACTGCAATTTACGGTTGACGTGACCTATCCACTACGTCGTCTCGACGATGTGCTGGAGGTGCATTTTGCCACCGGCGGTACGGATATTGAGGTCTACAACGCGACAGTTCCCGCAACGGGTGTGTTTACGGTGGCGAGCAGTGTCTTGCGAGGGTTGCCGAATGGGCGCATCAACATCCATTATTTTTGGACGGACCTTCCTGGAAATAGAAGCGCAAGCTCATTGCCCTCCGCGCTGTTGACGCTGGGGCTTGCGCTGGATCCGGTCCTGAACAAGCATCCTTTAGTCCCGGTCACTGATCCGAATGGGACGACAACCTTATACCTCGATGATTTTTCCGGCGGCGGGGTGTTGGGCATTGTCGAGCGTTTGCCCATCGATAATGCTGAGCCAGGCGACCAGATAACGTTTTACGTCGAAGAGGCAAATGACCCAACTAATTTCAAGGCGTTTGGCCCCCAACCTCTTGCCGATGTGGATTTGAACTTTACGCTTCCTTATGACGTTGGGCTAAAGGGTATTTTTGGCGCGTCAACAGATGCCTTGGAAGTCAAAGCCTATTTTGAACTGGAGCGCGGTGCAGCAGCGCCATTTCCTTCCCCTCCATTGTTTTTCTGGATGGATCTGTATCCGCCAGGAGGGCTATATCCAGAGTTGCCGGATCTGACCAATCCCGCATTTGCTTTGCCTGTAGTAACGGGGCAGTCGCTGACAACTAACGAGTTGCTGCCAGGCGATCGCGATAAGGCGGGTAAATTCAAAGTTGTGCTCCCCCTCACGCATCCACCGATTTCTTCGGCGGAGACGGTTAAATGTTATGTGAATAATCTGTTGGTGGGCGATTATTCACCCTTTAGTAACGCGATTGAATTCGAGGTGCCTATTGCGGCGAATGCCATAGCCGCGCTTCCGACGCCCAGCGTGCTTGCGCACTGGACACGACAAAAAACCGGGATCGACAAGAACGTAATCAAATCTGAATCCCAGACGGTCATTGTCCGAGGCAGAAGAATTGATCTGCCAGAGCCAACTATCAGAATTCGCAACCCTGCCACCAAGGATCAAATCGACTGTTTTGCAATGAACGACGCAACTACCAACTGGCGTTTGGCTCTTACTATTCCGAAATCGACCATTCTGCCGCAAGGTTTAGTCATTACTGCACATTTTGCGGCTTATACGGATGCTGCTGGAGCTAATTTGATCCCCGGTACGGAAGATTCACAGCTCTATACTATCCAAGACGCAACGACAGTGGATGTCGCTACTGTCGGAAGTGCTGCGGTGTTCAAAGCAGCACAACCGGTGCTCGGTTCTCGTGCATTTGGTAAGTATTGGTACACTGCCGATATTGGTGGTTTACAGACCTCGATACCGGTCATTAAGCCGCTTGATACAATCACCTCCAGCGGCGAGTACTGCGACAGGCTGCCTGTACCTTCACCATGAAGTAAGTATCGCGAGAGGGGCTGACCCTCTCGCGATACTGTTTGGCTGCTGTCTATGAGTTGTATGTTTCAGAGATTAAGGGATTTTTCCTACTTTTGGTGAAGAGATTTCCGACATCTTTCGTTTGGATTGCTGTTTAGTCTTGCGAACGTTTTTTTCGATGACTTCTCTGCTTGAAGAGAGGTTGTTAAATTGATTATGCGGAGTCCCCATGCCTCAATTTCCAACGCTCATAAATCGCAAGAGTACGGGCTATCTGCTTGCCGTATTGTTCCTCGGCACTCCTGCGGTTCATGCCAGAATTCTTGCTCCTGGGGAAAGTGAGACCGTTACTAATCCTCCAGCACCAGAGGTGTGGGCTGTGTCTCAAGGTGGAACATTGACAATAAACAATGCGAGCGCACTCACGATCAGCTCGCAAAATGCCAATGTCATATTCAATGGTGGTCAGAGTGCGCGGATTGACGCTCGCGATGGCTCCGATATCGCGATGACCGGCGCAACTGTAGAAAGCTCGACGGGGAGAGGAGCGTTTGCGCTCAGCGATAGCTCCGCCACGATCCAAGGTAGCACTATTACCAGTACCAACAGCATGGGCCTGCTATTGGGGCGTAACATCAACACCCCAACCGCCTCCAGCGCCACGGTCACAGGTGGAAGCACAATTACCGGACTCGTCGGCGGCGCAAACGCCACGGGCTTCAGCGTCCTGACGGTCAACGATTCGACCTTGCGTGGCACTGGTGCGACCAGTTACGGCGTTCAACTGGAAGGGGCAACGCTTTCGGCGACCGGAAGCACGATCTCCGGTGGTCAGGATGGCCTGCGAATCGGCGTGGACAATACCGGTGTGACTGCCAGCACGGTGACCTTGAATAATACAGTCGTAACGGGGGACACGGGGTCGGCAATTGTCGTTGGCGCCTTCGGTGGTCCTGGTGCTGTCGCGACCATCAACGTACTCAATGGCTCGCAGTTGAACGGCGGCAACGGAACACTGCTTCAAGCCAGCAATACTTCCACAGCCAACGTCAACGTCGATGCAAGCGCTCTACGCGGCGACGTCATAGCCGATACCGGCAGTACGGTGTCCTGGCTGATGCAGAATGGCTCCTCGCTTGAAGGTAATCTGCAGAACGTTACCAACGTCAACCTCAACAACAATAGCACCCTGAACGGTAACGTAATGGCCGTTGCGGGGACAGGGACGGCGGTCAGCCTGAATAACGGTTCAGTGATTAATGGCAACGTGGAGAACGTGTTTGATCTCAAGCTCGACAACAACAGCCAGATGACCGGCGATGTGCTCTCGGATGCCAATGGCACTGTATTGCTCAACAACGGCTCCGTGCTGACGGGCCAGATTACCGACTCGAGCAACCTGAACATTGACAATGCCGCGCAATGGGTGATGACTGGCGACAATACAGTACAGCGTCTGGGCTTGAGCAGTGGTGTGGTCCGCATGGGCACCAATGAGCAGTTCCAGCAACTGAACATAGGTGAGCTTTCCGGTAACGGTACTTTTGTAATGGGCACCGACCTGGGTAACGGCAATACGGACTTCCTGAATGTTACCGGTACTGCCAGCGGGCAACATCAGTTGCTGGTCTCCGCGACCGGGACTACGCCAACCAGTGCCGACGCCGTCAAAATCGGCAACATTGCCGCTGGCGATGCGAGTTTCTCGCTGGGTGGTCGAGAAACGGTCGATGCCGGTACCTTCGTCTACCGCTTGAAGAAGGATGGGGAGGGTTTGTACCTTGATCCCGACCGGGACACCGTCAGCCCGTCCACCAATACCGCATTGGCTTTGGCCGGCAGTGCTCGTAGCGTATTGAACGCAGAGATGAACATGCTCAACGATCAGATCGGTGATCGGGGATTAAGCGCACGGCCCGATGCGTCAATGCGTTCGGCCAGCGATAACGACATCAAGTTGAGCAACAGCGTCTGGGTACGTACTTACGGTAATCAATACAGCGTCGACAACGCCTATGGCGATGGTTACTCGCAGAACCAGAACGGGATCACCGGCGGTGCCGATACATTGGTGGATATTGGCAATCGCCCATGGGTACTCGGTGGTTTCGTAGGCACCAGCCACACCAACATGGATTTGCGGTACGGATCCAGCGCAACGGTCGACAGCGTAAACCTCGGTGTCTACGGCAGTACCTATGATGTCCAGAGCGGTGTATTCGTCAACGTCATGGCCAAGGTCAACCAGTTCAACAATAAAGCCAGGGTCACCATGAGTGACGGTACACGCTCCAAGGGTGAATACAAGGCATTGGGCGCAAGCGGTTCGGTCGCGGTGGGCAAGCATATTCGCTTGCAAGATAACTATTTCATCGAGCCACAGGTGCGAGTCTCGACGGGCGTGACCCAGAGCGATAGCTACCGACTGGACAACGGCCTTGAAGTCAAAGCCGACACTATGCGTTCTGTGCAAGGGAACGTGGGCCTCAGGGGCGGACGCGTGATCAGTCTCGAAAATGGCGGCCTGTTGGAGCCGAGTTTGTCGGCGGGCATTAATCATGAGTTCATAAAGACCAACGAGGTCAGGATCAACGACGACAGCTTCGATGACGACCGCGCCAGCACAGCGCTTGAGTACGGTGCGGGCCTGAAGTGGACGCCGGCCCAACGTAACTGGCAGGTCTCGGGTCAGGTTGGAGGCAGCAAAGGGACAACCGTCAGTCAGGATTGGAGTGGTAGCTTGCGGTTGAGTTATTTCTTCTGATTGAAGAGTTCTGCCTTGAGCGCTGTGATGCCCCGACAATGTCGGGGCATTTTTGTATTCGGGGTAATAATTCGTAGAGGTTATGTGAAATTATGTAAGGGTTTTGCTCGGCGGTAGATGAGGGCGTATATCCTTGGCAGCTTGAGATTCTCTGCGCCTGGCATGCCGCCATCGCGAGCAAGCTCGCTCCCACACTGGTTTTGTGTCGTACCGAACATCCCTGTGGGAGCGAGCTTGCTCGCGATTGTGGCCCCACCAGGCGCCACAGCACTTTTCTGGAAACACCCATGCCCAACATCCTCCTGGTCGAAGACGACACCGCACTCTCCGAGCTGATCGCCAGTTACCTGGAGCGCAACGGCTATCAGGTCAGCGTGCTCAGCCGTGGCGACCATGTACGTGAGCGGGCGCGCGTCGATCCGCCGGACCTTGTGATCCTCGACCTGATGCTGCCGGGGCTGGACGGTTTGCAGGTCTGCCGCCTGCTGCGGGCCGACTCGGCGACCTTGCCGATCCTGATGCTCACCGCCCGGGACGACAGCCACGACCAGGTGCTGGGCCTGGAGATGGGCGCCGACGACTACGTCACCAAGCCTTGCGAGCCCCGGGTGTTGCTGGCGCGGGTGCGTACCTTGCTGCGGCGCAGCAGCCTTACCGAGCCGCAGACAGTCAACGACCGCATTGTCATGGGCAACCTCTGCATCGACCTGTCCGAGCGTACCGTAACCTGGCGCGGACAAGCGGTGGAGCTGTCCAGCGGCGAGTACAACTTGCTGGTGGTGCTGGCCCGGCATTCCGGCGAAGTGCTGAGCCGCGACCAGATCCTGCAGCGCCTGCGCGGCATTGAGTTCAACGGCACCGACCGTTCGGTGGACGTGGCGATTTCCAAATTGCGGCGCAAGTTCGACGACAACGCCGACGAGGCCCGCAAAATCAAGACCGTGTGGGGCAAGGGTTATCTGTTCAGTCGTTCCGAGTGGGAATGCTGAGCCGATGTGGAAGCTGCTGATTCGCCTTTACCTGGTCACCATCGTGTCCTACAGCGCGGCGATCTACCTGATGCCGGAACTGGTGGTCCGCCTGTTTCACGACCGTTTCCTGACCTACAACCTCGATTATTCCCGTGGCCTGCAAACCTTGATGGTCAAGCAGTTCCGCGCCGTGCCCAGCGAGCAGTGGCCGGCGCTGGCGGCGCAGATGGACAAGGAGTTCGAGCCACTGCGAATCGAGCTGGCTGCGTTCGATGACGGCGGCTTCAGTGCCGAAGAGCAGGCGCGTCTCAAGCGCGGCGAGAACGTGGTGCGTATTGGCGACTGGGCCTGGCGCACCTTGGCGGCGGCGCCGCTGGACGGGCGCACGGCGGTGAAGATGGTCGTGCCGCCGGACCCGGCTGACGTCAGTTGGTTGTACTGGAGCATCAACGTGTTGATCGGCGCGACGATGCTGGCGTGCCTGTTGCTCTGGTTGCGGCCTCACTGGCGCGACCTGGAACGCCTCAGGCGCACCGCCGAACGCTTCGGCAAAGGTCATTTGGGCGAGCGTACGCACATTGCCTCCAGTTCGAACATCGGCAGCCTGGCCCACGTGTTCGACACGATGGCGGGTGACATCGAGAACCTGCTCAACCAACAACGGGACCTGCTCAACGCCGTGTCCCACGAATTGCGCACGCCACTGACGCGGCTCGACTTCGGCCTGGCCCTGGCGCTGTCCGATGACCTGCCGGCGGCCAGTCGTGAGCGCCTGCAAGGGTTGGTGGCGCACATTCGCGAGCTTGATGAGTTGGTGCTGGAACTGCTGTCCTACAGCCGTTTGCAGAACCCGCAACGCCTGCCCGAACGGGTCGAGGTGGCGCTGGACGAGTTCATCGACAGCATCCTGGGCAGCGTCGACGAGGACCTGGCGGCGCCGGACGTGGTGATCGACGTGCTGTTGCACGGGGCACTGGAGCGTTTCGTACTGGACCCGCGCCTGACCGCACGGGCCTTGCAGAACCTGCTGCGCAATGCCATGCGTTATTGCGAAAAGCGCATTCAGATCGGTGTGCTGGTGGGTGATCAAGGCTGTGAGATCTGGGTCGATGACGACGGCATCGGCATTCCCGACAGCGAACGCGAGCGCGTGTTCGAGCCGTTCTACCGCCTGGACCGCAGCCGCGACCGCGCCACTGGCGG
>Ga0065704_10070364_pt1 | contig 29548 bp, 29 predicted proteins | sample SwiRhicommuniRL2_FD_59091 | JGI IMG/M metagenome (GOLD analysis project Ga0065704, IMG submission 59091) | Switchgrass rhizosphere bacterial communities from Rose Lake, Michigan, USA - RL2 v2 (version 2) | ecosystem: Host-associated > Plants > Roots > Rhizosphere > Soil | place: East Lansing, MI | reverse complement strand
GGTCGCGGGCGACCGCGGGTGCGACACGTACCCGACGTTAAATCCCGGGCCGCACACGTCATGCTCGAGGACGCGAAGTGGCGTCAGGTCAGTTGGCGCAAGGGGACGAAGGGGCGCCTGGCCGCGCGCTTTGCCGCAGTGCGTGTGCGCATCGCGGACGGAGCGCCCCAGCGAATGGCGAACGCAAATATTATCTCTCCAACCTGCCTGCCGACACCCCGATCAAGGCTCTGGCCGGCGCCATCAAGGCGCGCTGGATATGCGAGCAAGCCCATCAGCAACTCAAGGAAGAACTCGGCCTGGACCACTTCGAGGGCCGGTCCTGGCCCGGGCTCCACCGCCACGCCTTGATGACGATGATGGCCTATGCCTTCCTGCAAAGCCGCCGGATCGCTCAGGCGGGACGGAAAAAAAGCGTCCTCGGCCCGCCGCCGCAACCCAGCCTGCCAGCAGTGCGCCAAGCCATTCTTGACCACCTGTCACGCTCTCCCCCGGAGCAATGTCCTCATTGCGGATGTAGCCTCACCAGACCACCGTCCGCATTTCTGCCAAAGTAGTGCTAGGTGCGGCTTGATGAAGGCACTTGACGCAGCAATGATTGGCGGTTTCCGGCTTAGGACTGGCGGGTAGCCGCGCAACCTTACGTTTAGAATTAATCTCTGAACGACTGTTGTCCCAACGCCAGTCGACTACCTATTCGCAACAGCTTGATGAACGAAGGGCGGGTTCTAGGGAGGAGTTACGAACCGCCGAATGTCTCTTCTCATGGCGTTGTCGGCACGACGCCGGTGCCTGCCAGAAGTGGCAGCTGGCGACCATAGCCAGTCATCCAGACGGACGGCTTCGAACGGCCGCTCTGAACAAGAGCTGCCAAATGCCTGCGCGTTCTTGACTTAGGGCAGAAGTGTCATGGTTTCACGCCGTAACGCTCAAAGTCAGCTCGGACGTCCGGGTCGATTTTGGTGGCAGCGGCAGCGTCGCTTTCGGACTTTGCCCGATCACCCTTACGCGCCCACGCAATGGCTCGACCGAACAAGGATGAGGGGATATTCGGACTCTTGGCGAGCGCCCGGTCATAGTCGGCTATAGCGTCATCAATTCGACCTAGCCGGAGGAAAACCAAGCCGCGACTATCAAGATATCCGGCTACGTCGGGTGCCTTTGCGAGCGCTGCTTCACAATCAGCAAGCGCCGATTCGAGCGCAACCCCGGCAGCCGCCTTCGACCAACACATATTGTTGAAGATCACTGGCTCGACCGCCTTCCCTCTGGCTCGCTGGAAGTCAGCGTCAGCGTGCGCTGCATCACCCGAACGAGCAAAGGCGATCCCGGTGCCCCAAAAGAAGCGCAAGGTCATCTGGAGACTTCTGAAGTGCAGCGGAATAGGTCGAGATAGCTCCAGTTAAGTCACCGTTTTCTGCTTGCAAGTCGGCCTTTTGCGAAATGGCTTCGGTATAATTAGGCTCAAGCTTCAGAGCGGCATCGATGTCCCGCCTGCGCCCTGCCAGATCGCTCTTCGGTCTGCGGAGGCTACGGTTCAAGTAGATATATGCCTCAGGCTTCAGCGCTATCGCCTTGTCGTATGCTCGCATCGCTTCAGCATTTTTATGAAAGGCACTGTAGATGTTTGCGGCGGCGAACCGCAGGACCCAGTCGCGCACGATTTGCAGCGCGACGCCGGCAACCTTCGCCGCTTCGCTCCGGCTCCCGCCGTCCAGGATCAGAGCCACCGCCAACAGCCGCCGGACCTGATCCGCATCATCGCTTCGTCGCGCAAACTGGCGCAAATCCGCCGATGTGTAGTCAGACCGAACCCCAATCGCTGCCGCCATCGCAAGCCTCCACGTGCCTGCTACGTCGAATCAGATTTTCACGAGCTTGGGAATCCCACGCGTTAGTCAGCCTCAACGCTCCTTGGTATAACCACTCGTCACATTGGTCTTCGCGTTCCTAGCCGCTCCAACAGCGGCAAACGCCGATGACATCCCGCTGGTAGCAATTGGGCTGCCATTCGAGCCGGAAGCACCCAGACCGGTTACGCCCGACCATCCATTGTTTGAGTTGATCGACATCCACGAGATCGCGGAGTTGCCTGGTACCGTCGGCGGATCGGCGCTGTCGTTTATCAAGGCCGCCAAGCGTTCCAGTATGAACAAGGCACTGCACGAAACATTTCGGCAGATGCACCTATTGGCGCCAGACCCTGCTCGAAGCCGCGGCACGCTGTTCGTGACGTGGATCGGAACGCAAACGCCATTCAAGATCGGCGGCCGCAATGAGGCCACTGTGACTATGTGCAATCGTCTCGTTCGAAAGGGGCATGGCCTTCCAGCGACAGATCGGCCACAAGGCATTTGAGCTTCCGGTTCTCCTCTTCAAGCTGGCGCATCTTGCGCAGCTCCGATGGACCAAGCCCACCATAAAGCTGCTTCCAGCGGTAGTACGTTGCCTCCGACACGCCCATCTTCCGGCAAACCTCGGCTACCGGAGTGCCAACCTCGGCCTGCCGCAGCGCAAACGCGATCTGCTCGCCCTTGAACTTCGACTTCTTCATGCAAAACCTCCAGCTCTTCTCAGCTTCGATTTTGCCAGATTCCTATCATTCCCGCTGGAGGCATTTTCCGAGCTAGGGTCAGGAGGATTTTGGTTTCGTTCTCCTACGCGTCGTCAAATTTCGCGTTATGGTTGAGGGCTGAGAATATTTTGGCTCGTCAAGCCGGCATAAGGATCAAATGGATTTGCCATGTTAGCGGGTACAGGCGCCCGATTGACCAATGGTTGGCCCGGTGGTGAAGTAGGATTCAAAGGAAAATTAAAATTGTGTGTCGGCAAACTCGGCTGGCTAAGGCTAATCAAGTCTCGCGCGATTGTGGCAGAGCTAAATAAAATGAAGCAACCGAGTAAAACTCGAGTTGCTCGACGTATCGACGCCTTCCCATGTAGCAAGGCCAGCCCCAATCCCGCCACGCCGAAAATCGCAAACGCCGCCGTCAACGGTCCAGTTAGGAGCGCCTGAAGCCATGCCACAGCATTCCAAAGGGCGTAACCTTGAAAATCTGATGCCAACATCCGGCTCCTGAGCCACTAGTATTCTCATTTCGAGAATTTTTCACTCGCAAAGAGCACCGATCCTAGAAACTGCGCCGTTAAATGCTCTCCTGAGAGTTCTCCTAAAAAAATTGAGCTCCGCCGTGCGCGTGAGCGGAACCGTTATCTCGAAAATTCTGTTAAAGAAACATAAAAATGCACAATTAAAAAAAATGTAACGTCAAAATTATGCAAAATTATTTGTTCTTGATATAGTCATAATTATTTTTACTATGCACCGAATCGCAATTTGCGTCGGAGCGCCGCATGTTATATAACCGCGTTACTTTTCTGCCTATCCTTGCACTGCTTGCAGTAATTGGAATTCAGCCCGCCCTGGCCGATTGCACAGTTCCCCATGTGCTTGCGAATGGTCAGATTGCAGATGCTTCTGCGGTCATGGAAAACTTCAACACTGTTGCAAATTGCGTCAACGGAGTTGATGCCCAAGCGGTTACCACGCCAGGTTCAGCTACGCCCGGTGGCGTGGCCGTGTTTTCGAGTCCAAAGAGCATAACATCTGGAACCCTGACTGGAGATGTAAGTACGGCTAACGGAAGCTTGACTACCACGCTCGCGCCGACGGGCGTGACTGCAGGCACATATATCAATCCAACCATTTCTATAGATTCCAAGGGACGAATAACCGCGGCTAGCGGCGATTCAACAAGCGGCGGCTCTTCTTCGACGTTCAACTATTTTAACGCATATAACCTTCCTATTCCGGCCGTTGATAACTTCACAGTTAGCGCCGACTCTAGCTTTGGCTCCAACTACGGATTGCAACCAGCGGGTCTGGGGGTTTCGCTCTACGGCCGGAACGGAGGCTTCAGTTTTGCATGGGCAGATCAAGCGGTTGCTGGCGGGGGTACGACTGGAGACTTCGCAGTGACGGGCCTGATCAAGCTTGCTGCTCTGAGTAATGGTAATTACGCCATTGGCATTACTTTGGGAGACGGCACGCGTAGGATTACCTGGGGCTTTAGAAATACCCAAACATGGATGAGCCACAACAGCGGTACCAATGGCAACGACGGTTTCTGGTCATATGGCGGGGACGTCGGGGCAATCTCCTCTCCAACGTTGTTCAGGATACGCAAGACTGGCGGAACAATTTATTTTGAAGTTGCGCTAGATGGAAAGAACTTTGATGTGATTTCTTCAGAATCAGCGACCGCATATTTGTCTGCAAATATCACTACGTACGGTATCGGCATATTGCCTAACGGCACGTATCAGAGAATTGTGTGTTACGGCCTTCAAGGAGGGTAAGGAAGATAACATTTTTTCCGACCTTATCTCACAAAATCACGAAAAATAATTACACTTGGCACGAACGTATTTGTTCAATCAATCGGGGTTGGTCATGCAATTCAATATATCTTCTCTTCTGACATGGCGGCATGCATGGCTGGTGCCACTCGCCTTGTCTTCGATCTCTCCGACTTCGGCACATGCCCAAGGAATAGTGCTCGCGTTGGATACGCAACTGTCGGAGGCGATGCTTGTCCTGCTGAGTTCAACAAGCTTTTGTACAAGCACAAATTATGATCTCAACGGAAATAGAACGACACAGAGCGTGTCTAGCCTGGGAACCAGCGTCGATACCTGGGGAACCGCAAGATTTGGATGCTTTATGTGGAATTCTCAATGATTGGATTCCGCCTCGGATGAATTTTCAAATCTTCGACGGACACCTGTTCAGGGATTGTCACTTTATGCTCAAACGTTTTCACTTGGCATTACGACAGTTTCTGTTTGTCGCTGCGCTTTTAGGACTGGCCTGTTCGACGACAGCGAACGCCCAGAGCGGCGATGGTGTAATAGGATGGGTCCCAGTTGGAGCTAGCGGCACCTATTCGACTGCTTATGAGGCCTGCCGCGCCGAATGGCTATATTACACCGGTGGCGGCCCGCAAACCCATTTCTACGGCGCTACGCCGGACCCCGACAATTGGGCCGGAGCACAGTGCGAGTGGGACGGCGACCTGATCTTGCCAGCAGGGACATCTTTTCTCTGCGCTTCGGGCTACACTCCTACCGTCGATGGCCACTGCCGTAAGGACCCGCCAGTCGAACGTCCCTGCGGCTGTCCTCAGGAAGTTGGGCGCACAAACCCCACCGTTGGCAATCCGATAGTGCTCTCCAGCGGAGCAAAATATCTGACGGCCGAGGACTATAGTACTGTTGATGGTAAATTCAGCATTGGCCGAGAGTACCGCAGCTTCCAGGTGGGCCGTCCCATCGATGCTACAAGGCTTCCACGGTCGTTGCCCAGATGGCTCGCAGGCGGATGGAATTTCGATTTTGGCTACGAAATCCAACTCGGAACCTTTTCCGGTTCACCGTCAGCGCCGAACGCGAAGGTAGCGGTCCTCGCACCTGATGGGACGGGCTTTGGCTTTGTTCTTCAGGCGGACGGCCAATGGATTCCGGATCCCTCTGCGGGTGCAGCGAACACGCCCAATTATCTCAAGCTCGAATTCGTCGGAACTCTCCCCTCAAACCTTTCCACCATTAAGTCCGCGGTTAGCAACTGGAAAATCGTCGACGCGAAAGACACCGCCTGGACCCTGCAGACCCGCATTGGTCCCAATGGTGGAAGCTACGATACGGCTTGGCCTACACAAAAAGTTGCCCGAGATGGGTATACATGGAATTTTGCCTATGATGCCGACAGCAGCTTGGCATCGATTACCGACAGTTTCGGCCGATCTGCCAATTTTATTTGGTATCAATTCTACATAAGAGCTTCGACGTCGCCACCGGCAGGCTCGCGACCGTATCCGCAGGCCGTTGCTTCGATAACATTGCCGGATGGAACGTCGCTCAAGTACACTTACGATCCTGAGCCGGCGACCAGTGCACCTTCGACCTCCGTCATTAAAAGACTCATCAAGGTTGATCGACTGAGCGCGGCCAATGCAGTGCTCGATTCCACCACCTATTTGTATGAAGACCCGCGATTTCCGACCCATATAACGGGCGTCATCGACAATCGGGCGATCCGGGTCAGAACCTATGCCTACGATTCTCAAGGGCGTGCGACGACAACCCAATTGGCGGACGAGGCCGACGCGTACACAGTTGAATATGGCGTCGACGGGACCGCGCGCACACGGCGGGTAACCAATGCGCTTGGCAAGGCTCAGACTTACACCTTCTCGGCATTCAGCGGCGGGCCTGCGGATTACCGGCTGACTGGGATTACCGGAGAGGCCAGCGCCAACACTGCAACCAGCACCAGTTCGACTAGCTTCGGCACCGACACGTTCGTGTCCAGTGAGACGGATGAAGAGGGCCATGTCACCACCACCACGCGCGATGCGCGTGGGAGAGCAACGAGCGTGGTCGAAGGCTATGGCACGCCGAGTGCCCGCACCACGACGACGACCTGGCATTCGACGCTCAACGTTCCGGTCAGTATTGCGCGTCCTGGGCTGACCGAGACGCGCACGTACAATACGATCGGGCAACTCACCGCGCTTACGTTGACCGATACAACGGCGCAGTCAGTCCCTTACTCGACCAATGGCCAGGTTCGCACCTGGACTTACGGTTGGGATACAAGCGGCCATCTCCTATCCGCCAATGGCCCGTTGGCCGCCGATGCTCAGAACAATGATGATGTGACTAACTATATATATGGCAGCCAAGGTAACCTCCTGACGGTCACTGATGCCCTCGGTCACGTCACGACTTTCGCGAGCTACGACGCCAATGGTCGGCCGGGCACGATGACCGATGCCAACGGCATCGTCACTGCGTACACCTACGACGGTATGGGACGGGTGCAAACTGTGACGGTTCAGCATCCCAGCAACCCGGCGCTGAATGCAACCACGTCTATCAGCTACGACGCGGTAGGCAACGTCACCGGCGTGACCCTGCCGTCGACCGACGCGCTGGTAATGGACTACGACGATGCGAACCGGTTCGCCAGCATGCGTGCCGCGAGCGGTGAGCGATGGGATTATTCCTACGACGCCATGGGCAACGTCGCCAGCGAAACGGTAAAGCGTAGCGACGGCTCGACGGCCCGGAACATCACGCGAGCGTTCGATGAACTGGGCCGCCTGATCCGCCAAACGACCGGAGCCGGACACACCGCGCGGTGGAGCTACGACAAGGTAGGCAACGTCGTTTCATCGATTTCACCCAATGGACAAGCAACAACGGCGGCCTTCGATGCGCTCAATCGCGTGACTAGCGCGGTCGCGCCGGATACGGGTACGACCAGCCTAGCTTATGATGCCCGCGACAATCTGATCAGCCATACTGATCCCATCACGGTGACGACACAGTTTACGTACAACGGCTTTGGCGACGTGATCCAGGAAGTCTCTCCCGATCGCGGGACGAGCATCTATATCTATGATGCCGCAGGGCGAGTGACTGAGTCGACCGATGGACGCGGTCAGGTCGTCGACTACACGCGCGACTATCTCGGGCGCGTGATCAGCAAATTGCCGCAGGGTCGCGCTGCTTCTGAAGCCGTCACTTACTTCTGGGATGCTGATGGCCTTTCCAATTCCTATGCCATGGGGCGCCTTGCGAAAGTCGTCGATGGATCAGGCACGACGCTGTTCCAGTACGATCATCGCGGTAACCTTTTGACCAAGCAGCAGACGATCGGCGCGACCAGCGGGGCACAGCTTGCCTACCAATACGACCTTGCCGACAGGGTCACGCAGATCGCTTATCCGTCAGGACGGCTCGTCCAATATGGCTACGACAGCAAGGGGCGGGTGAACCTGGTCGAAACCAAAGCATCGGCTTCGACGGGCAGTTGGACAACGTTGGCGAGCGGCCTCAGCTATGAGCCGTTTGGTTCGGTCAAGGCGATGACCCTGAGCAACGGCCTAGCGGTGGCGAATGATTGGGGCGACGATGGGCGCCTTGCTTCGCGCCGGCTTTACAAGACGGCCGACGGTACAAACCTGTCCTATCTGTCGTATCGCTACGATGCGGACGATAACATCGCCGCGATCACCGACAACGTCACGCCCGCCAACTCGGTGCTGCATGGTTATGACAGCGTCGGGCGCTTAACCCAGACCGTGGCAGATGGCGGCACGGCAGGAACGGAAAGCTATGCCTACGCATCGGGTACCAACCGTCTGGCATCCGTGACCAATGCTTCCGGTACGCGCACCATTGCTTATGATGCGCGCGGCAACACAGCATCGGAAGCACGTCCTAACAGCGTGAGTGTCGCGACCGACTATGATGGTTATGGTCGGCTGACCGGTTACAATCGCAGCAACGTCGATGCATTGAGCTTCGCCTACAACGGTCTCGATGACCGCGTGGCGATGGCGCACAGCACGGATACGCGGCACTTCGTCTACGGGGCTGATGGCCGAGTTCTGGGCGAGTATGGCAATTCGGTTGCCGACGCCAAGGCAGAGTTTATCTGGCTTGACCCCAGCGCGGCAAGCCACAATGTGTTTGGCGGTAATGACGGCGTGGGCGGTTATGCGCCGCTAGCCGTGGCGACGCCCGATGCCTTGGGAGCAATCCAAGTCAATTGGGTGCATGGCAACCATTTGGGTGTGCCGCTCGTCACGACGGACTCCGGAGGGAACCTCGCCAGCACGCCCAATGACTACCGGGTTCCCGGCTTCCCTGGCCAAAGCCGGGTGTTTTCCGACCTCTATTACAATCGCTATCGTGATTATGACCCGACTACGGGGCGTTACGTCCAAGCTGATCCTATCGGGCTCGAGGGGGGATCCAACCCCTACCTCTATGCTGGCGGGAACCCGATACGGTTTATCGATCCCGACGGCAGGAATCCTGCCGCAGCGGGAGTTTTGCTCTGTGATGGGCCTCAAGCAGTCCTTTGTGCAGGCGGAGCGGCCATCCTCGGTTGCCTTGCATGGGAGCCTTGCCGCAACGCTTTCGTGCCAAAGGATCCTCCGCGACAACCACCAAGATACCCGCCGAAAAATCCGCCACGTAACCCCTCATGTAATCCAGACGACGAGGATCCCTGCGAGATTCAACACGACGAAGACATCGGTCGCTGCACGAAGGCTCGAATCATGTACGGGCCGGCAGGCTTTGCGCAGTGTGCGAGTTCAGCATTGCGTCGTAGAACTCAGTGCAAAAAAGGGCAACAGTTGGAGCCGCTGACGGGCGTTGATCGCCCTCTCTATCGGGATTGAACACTATGAACTGTGTTGAAGTGGAATTTATTCCAGAATTAGGTCTTATTTTTAGGCGAGTAGATAAGAAAGAGAAAGTTAAGATTCACGAGGTAAAAATAGAAACTTTAGAGGTCATGTCCCTGTTAGACCTTGAACATTGCTTGTCAGCCAATTCATTTATGGAATTGGAGGGGATGCATTATCTGTTTTCAGATTATCTTTGGGGGAATGATGGAAAGGCCGAACCCATAAAGAAAAGGGATGAGCCGAGATGATTGTGGTGGAAAAATTTCGTCATTGTATTCTTATGAGTGTAATGTTCATCCCCCTTCCAGCTCGCGCCCAGAGTGTAGCCGATCCGGCCGGTTCCGGCGTGCTGGTCGGCGCGGCGAACTGGCTACAAGGCACACTGCTGGGCACGGTTGCGACCACCGTCGCGGTGATTGCGATTGCCGCGGTGGGTTTCATGATGCTTGCCGGCCGGATCAACTGGCGCCACGGCGCAGTAGTGATCCTAGGCTGCTTCGTGTTGTTCGGTGCCGCCTCGATCGTCGCCGGTATCCGCTCGGCCGCCACGGGCATGTAACGCCGAACGATGGCCTCGCACCTCCAACGCACCACCGTCTTCACCGCGCTCACGCGACCGCAGATGTTCGCGGGTGTGACCTACACTTGGTTCGTCGCCAACGGAATTTTGGCGGCTGAACTGTTCCTGATCTTCAAGTCGTTCTGGGTGATCCCTATCGCGGCGGTGATGCATATGGTTGGCGCTGTCCTGTCCCTGCGCGAACCGCGCTTCCTTGACCTGTGGATCGTGCGCGTCAGCCGCTGCCCGCGGGTCAAGAACCATGCCTTGTGGCAATGCAATTCCTACCGCCCCTGACCTCTGATCCTAAAGTCATGGCACGCGAGAAAGCGGCAGGTGATCATCTGCCCTATGCGCGCCATGTCGATGACGTCACGCTCGAGACACGCGATGGCCTGCTGATGCAGACCATTCGCCTCGGCGGGCTGCTCTTCGAAACCGCCGATACCTACGAGCTCAACTACCGCGCGGAGTTGCGCGATGCGATGTTGCGCGCAATCGGCAACTCGCAGTTCGCGCTCTATCACCATGTGGTGCGCCGCAAGGCGGAAGCGGCGCTCGAGGCGCGCTATCCCGACGCCTTTTCGCGCGATCTCGATGCCCGCTGGCGGCAGTGCCTGGCTGGCCGCCAGATGTACGTCAACGAACTGTTCGTGACGGTGGTGCGCCGGGGGATGCAGGGACGCCTGGGCTGGGCCGATCGCCTGCGCAGCTGGGCCTCGCGTTCCAATACGGACCGCCAGGCCGCCTTCGGCGCGGAGAAGCGCGGGCTCGATGCCGCCACCGAAGCGCTGGTGGCCGCGCTCGGCAGCTACGATCCGCGTGTGCTCTCGGTCTACAGAAGCGAGCAGGGCACCCGCTCCGAGCCGCTCGAGCTGCTTTCGTATCTCTACAATGCCGAGATGCGCCCGGTCGGCCTTCCGCATGGCGATCTTGGCCAGCACCTGCCGTTCCGGCGGGTGAGCTTCGGCCAGGATGCCTTCGAGCTGGCGCCTGCTGGTCATAGCCCGCGCCGGTTCGGCGCGCTCATCTCGATCAAGGACTATCCGGCACAAACGCTGCCCGGCATGTTCGACGAGCTTACCCGCATGCCTTTCGAGATGACGGTGAGCCAGTCCTTCGCCTTTGTCGAGCGCGGCGCGGCGCTTGGCCGGATGAACCTGGCGCTGCGCCGCATGCGCTCGGCCGAGGACGAGGCACTATCGCTGCGCGATGAACTCACCCGCGCCAAGGACGACGTTGCGGCAGGGCGCGCTTCGTTCGGTGAGCACCACGCGTCGATTACCGTCCATGCCGGAAGCCTGGAGGTGCTCGACGCGCAAGTCGCCGAAGTGACGGCAGTGCTGGCCGATCTCGGCATCGTGGGCGTGCGCGAGGATATCGCGCTCGAGCCCGCGTTCTGGGCGCAGTTTCCGGGAAACTTTAAATATATCGGGCGGCGCGCGCTCATCTCGAGCAAGAACTTTGCGGGCCTTGCGAGCTTGCACAACTTCCCGGTCGGAAAAGCGCGTGGCAATCACTGGGGCGACGCGGTAACGCTGCTCGAGACGACGGCGGCAGGCCCCTACTTCTTCAACTACCACCATAACGATCTCGGCAACTTCACCGTGATCGGCCCCTCGGGCTCGGGCAAGACCGTAGTGCTCAATTTCCTTCTCGCCCAGGCGCGCAAGTTCGACCCGCGCATTGTGTTCTTCGACAAGGATCGGGGCGCCGAACTCTTCATCCGCGCGATTGGCGGCCAGTACGACCGCCTGCGCCCCGGCAGCGTTTCCGGGCTCAACCCGCTCCAACTTGCCGACACCCCTGAGAACCGGCAGTTCCTGATGGAATGGCTGACGCTGCTCGCCGGCACTCTCGATCCCGACGAGGCCGAGATCGTTGCTGATGCGATCGATGCCAATTTCAGCCAGATCAGGCCGCGCCGGCGCCTTACCTATCTGGTCGAACTGTTCCGCGGCCATGCAAGGCCTAAAGCCGGCGATCTCTATTCGCGCATGCGCCCCTGGTGGGGCGAGGGCGAACGCGCCTGGCTGTTCGATAACGAAGAAGACCTGACCGACCTCAGTGCCACAACCGTCGGCTTCGATATGACCGCCATCCTCGATGATCCCGTTGTGCGCACCCCGGCGCTGCTCTATTTCTTCCACCGGGTGGAAGAACGCCTCGATGGCAGCCCGGCGATCATCGTCGTCGATGAAGGCTGGAAAGCGCTCGACGACGAGGTGTTCGTCCGCCGGATCAAGGATTGGGAAAAGACCATCCGCAAGAGGAACGGCATTGTCGGCTTCGCCACGCAAAGCGCGCAGGATGCGCTGGAAAGCCGGATCGCCAGCGCCATCATCGAGCAGGCGGCAACGCAGATCTTCATGATCAATCCCAAGGCGCGAGCCGAAGACTATATCAACGGCTTTGGCCTCACCCCGCACGAGTACGACCTGGTGAGGAGCCTGCCCGACAGCTCGCACTGCTTCCTGATCAAACACGGGCAGGACAGCGTGGTCGCCCGGCTCAACCTGTCGGGCGAGAAGGACATGCTTACGATTCTCTCGGGCCGCGAGGCGACGGTGCGTCTGTTCGACGAGCTGGTCGGCGAGACCGGCATCGATCCCGAGGGCTGGATGGCCCCGCTCCTGGCGCGCGCGTGATGGCATGCCCGATCATCCATACCGGACAGGATTTCCTGGCAAGTGCGCTGGCGCATATCGACTGCCAGGCCGCGAGCATCGGTGCATACGGCTTTGGCGCGCTCGCCAGCCCCGGCTCGCCGGTTGCGCTGGCGCTGACCAGCCTGCTCACGATCTTCGTGGCCCTGTTCGGCATTCGCCTGCTGCTGGGCTATCAGATACAGGCGCGCGATGTGATTGCCGATGTGCTCAAGGTCGGCATTGTCCTGACGCTGGCCACCAGTTGGCCGGCCTGGCGCGTCATCGGCTACGATCTCATTATCCGAGGCCCCGCGCAGATCGCCCAAGTGATCGGCGCCAGCGCAGGCCTGCCGGGCAGCGCGGGCGATCTTGCCGACCGGTTGCAGAACCTAGACAAGGGGCTCGCGGCCTTGGGAGAGTTCGGCAGCGGCCGGCTTGGCGCCGCGCAAGGCGACTGGTTCCAGCTCGGCTTTGCTCGCAGCGCGTTCCTCACCGGGACGCTAGGTCCGCTAGCGCTGGTGCGGCTGATCGCCGGCTTCCTGCTCGCGGTGGCACCGCTGATGGCGGGCTTGCTGCTGTTTGGCGTGACGCGCGGCGTGTTCGAGGGCTGGGTGCGGGCACTGGTAGCGACCTTCCTCGCCTCGATGCTGCTCAGAGTCATCTACGGCGCTGAGCTTGCCATGCTCGAACCCTGGCTCGAGGATGCGTTGCAGCAGCGCGTTAACAAGGAGCAGGTGCTCGATGCGCCGGTCGAGATTCTGGTCGCGACATTGAGCTTTGCGGTTGTGGCGATCGCCGCGGTGTTCTTCATCGCACGCCTCGCCTTCCACCGGAGCACTCATTTCCCCGCCACGCTCCAGTTCGCGCCTGGCCGCACCGAACTGCCCGCAGCAACAATGCGAAGCAGGGTATTCATGGCCTCGGGCGAGGAGCCGGCGCGCGCGCATATCGTCGCCCATTCGGTGGCCGAGAACCTGCGCCGCGAGGAGCGCATCGCCGAGATCATGCGCATGGAAGGCCGTCGGTCGCAAGCGAATGCCGGCACGGCCCCTTCGGTGCTCGCGGCTGAGGCCGCGCGTCATGGCGGCGATGAGGCGCTCGGCAGCACCTGGCGCCGGCCTTCCGCGCGTGCCTCTCGCGCCTCGCAGCGTCGGGATAGCAGCAGATGAACGATATGAGCGACGACGATCTCAAGAGCTATTACGAAGAGGCCGGTTCTTGGTTCGCCGACCGGACCCGCGCGCTAGTTACCTCAAGGCGCATTGCCTGGATCCTGGCGGGTATCGCCACCGGCATTGCCGCGCTCGAGGCGATCGCCTTGGCAGCGATGCTGCCGCTCAAGACGGTGGTGCCTTATACCTTGCTGGTCGATCGCCAGACTGGCAATGTCCAGGCGCTCAAACCCGCCGAGCAGCAGGTCATCACCCCCGATGATGCGCTGGTGCGCTCGATGCTCGCCCAGTACGTGATCGCCCGGGAAGGCTTCGACATCAACTCCCTGAAGGACGATTATCGCCGCGTCGCGCTGTGGTCGGCCGGGGAAGCACGTGATCGCTACCTTGCCGCGATGCAGGCCAGCAATTCCGCTAGCCCGCTGGCGACCCTGCCGCGCCAGGCGCTGATCGAGACCGAAGTGCGCAGCATCTCCTCGCTCAGCAGCGATACCGCGCTGGTGCGCTTTGCCACCACCCGCGCCGATCCCGGCGGCAAGCGCGGCGATCCGCAGACCTGGGCCGCGGTGATCAACTACCGCTTCACAGGCGCGCAGATGAGCGCATCCGATCGCCTGCTCAACCCGCTCGGCTTCCAGGTGCTGCGCTACCGGCGCGATGCGGAGATGGTCATGCCGGTGGCACCTCCGACCTCTGCGTCGGCTTCGCAGGCAGCGCCGGGTCAGATACTGCCGAATGACTCGGCACCTCTTGGGACGACGCAAGGCGAGGCGCGACCGGTGCCGATGAGCGTGCAAGGGTATCAGCCATGAGAGCGCTGGCCATCGCGCTCGCGGCCCTCGTCGCAGGCCCGGCCGGCGCGCAGCAACTGCCCGCGCTCGATGCACGCATCATCTCGATCCGGGTGCGCGAGACCGGTCTCATCCACATCGGCACTTCGCCCGAGGTCATTCAGACCATCCTGTTCAGCCAGAGCGAGCGCATCGCTTCGGTGGTGCTGAGCGATCCCACCGCGTTCATGGTCAATGTCGCCGGGACCAGCGACAGCCTTGCCTTGCGCACCGCCGGCCCCTCGGCCCACGCTGTGATGACGGTGCGCACCGACGTGCGCACCTACGACTTCGAGCTGGTCTCCGGCGAACTGCGGCTGGCCCCCCCCGTCATACGCCTTACCCGCTACCAGGAATACAAGCTTCCCCAGCAGCGCACGCCGGTCGCCCAGACCAGCTACCGGCTCTCGGGCAGCAAGGCGCTGCGCCCCACCGCGATCAGCGACGACGGCGAGAAGACCTTTATCGAATGGGCTGGAGATCGGGCGATGCCGGCCACCTTCGCGCTGGGGCCGACGGGCGCGGAACAGATGGTCGACGGCTATATGCGCGATGGCAAGTTCACCATCGACCGCGTCTACCCCGCGCTGATCTTCCGGATCGACAAGCAAGCGGCGAGGGCCATCCGGCTTCAGAAGAAGGACCGCCATGGCTGAGAGTGTCCAGCAAACGCCTCCAGCGCCGCACGACGTGCGCCCGCTTGTCGCCAGGGCGAGTGGCAATCGGGCAATGTGGATTTTTGCCGCGATCCTTGTCGCGGGTAGTGGCGGCATGTTCTACGCGCTGCAGATACGGCGCCTCGCGCTGGCCCCCCCCTCGCAAACCGGCGCGCAGGCGGGAGCGAGCGAGACCATGATTGCTTCCCCGCCCGAGCTGGCCATTCCCGCCGCGCCCGAGTTTGCATCGGGTCCGTTCCCGCAGGCGGGAGGGATGCCTGCGCCGACTCTGCTTACGGGAATGGCTGCGCCGCAACCCCTGCGCCAGCAGGAGCAGACCGTCTATCAAACGCCTCCCGCCAGCCCCTTGCCGCCTGCCCTCGCGGCCGATCGCCTGGCTTCATCCGGACCGCTTGGACCATCGGCGTCCGCCACGCCAAGCCCGGCTTATGCCTACCAGGGCCCGACGCAGTCGGCGGCGGTTGAGGCCGATACCGGTGGAGGGAGCGGCGCGGACAAGAGAAAGGACAAGCGCGCCGAGGCGGGGCATCTGCGCAATCCCTCGACCACGGTTCCCCAAGGTAGCGTGATCCAGGCGGTTATGGAGACCGCGCTCGATTCAACCCGCGCCGGTTTTGCCCGTGCGATCGTCTCGCATGACGTGATGGGCTTCGATGGCAGCCGCGTGCTCATTCCCAGGGGAAGCAAGCTGTTCGGCGCTTATCAGGCCGATGTCAGCCTGGGGCAGAACCGCGCGCTGATCCAGTGGCATCGCCTCACGCGCCCCGATGGCGCGATTATCGACCTCGATTCCCCCTCGGCCGATCCGCTGGGGCGCGCTGGCCTCAAAGGCCGTGTCAACACCCATTTCTTCGAACGCTTCGGCGGCGCGATCATGCAATCGATGCTCGACATCGGGGTGCGGCGGGCGACTCGGGAAGCGGCGGGCAACACTTATGTGCTGGCTGTGCCGAGCAGCGCGATGCAAGTGGGATCGACCAGCCTGCAGAACCAGGCCGATATCAAGCCCACGCTCAAGGTGCGCCAGGGCGCGAGCGTCTCGGTCTTCGTCGCGCGCGATCTCGACTTCACCACGGTCGGAGGCTGAGTCCATGCTGGCGGAGGAAGTCTATCTCGGCAGCTATTTGGAACCACTAGCACCGTTCCTAATCCGGAGCGATGTCACCGACATCTACGTCAACCGGCCCGGCGAGGTCTGGGTCGAGGCGCTGGGCGGGGTTCCCGAGCGCATCGAGGTGCCGGGGCTCACGGCCAGGGTGATCGCCCGCCTCGCCCGGCAGATCGCCGCCATCAACGCGCAAGGGATCAGCCGCGCGCATCCGCTGCTCTCCGGCGCACTTCCCGACGGCTCGCGCGTCCAGATCGCGCTGCCGCCCGCCACGCGCGGGGAGACCACGATCGCCATCCGCCGGCATGTCTCGGCGGGGCTCAGCCTGCAGGACTATCACGAGGCGGGCATGTTCGCGCAGACGAGCCGCGCCGCCGACTCGCCCCCACCGGCGATGGCGCCCGCCGATGCGGACAGCGCGGACATCATGGGCCTGCTGCGGGGTTCGGTACTCGAGCGGCGCAACATCCTGATCTCCGGCGGCACCTCGAGCGGCAAGACCACCTTTCTGGGGGGGCTCATACAGGAAATACCTCGCCATGAGCGCCTGATCCTAATCGAGGATACCGCCGAGCTTCAGCTTTGCCATGACAACGCGGTCGGGCTTCTCGCCGCGCGCGGAGGGCTGGGCGAAGCCGATGTCACGGCCGAGGACCTCCTGATCGCCTCGCTCAGGATGCGGCCGGACCGGATTATCCTGGGGGAGATGCGTGGGAAGGAAGCGATGACCTTCTTGCGTGCCGTCAACACCGGCCATCCCGGCTCGATGAGCACGATCCATGCCGACAGCCCCGAGCGCGCCATCGACCAGCTTGCCCTGCTGGTCCTCCAAGCCGGCGCCAACATGGGGTGGGACGACATCGTGCGTTATGTCACCCGTTCGCTCGATATCATCATCCAGCTCAAACGGGAGAATGGAAGGCGCCTTGTCGAGCGGGTTTTGACATTGAAGCCGAGAGAATGATCGAAGGTTAAATCGGCTCGCCAGATCGAGGGAGCCCAGCGCAGAGTGATGGGTCAACGATGATCCAACGTGGTCTGAGTCCGTGGATTTCCTCCAGATTTGAGTAGAGTCCGGCCCTTGAAGGAGTTGGACGGATATGAAGCGCAGCAGGTTCAGCGATGAGCAGATCATCGCGGTGTTCAAGGATCAGAAGGCTGGCATGGCGGCGGCGGATGTGTGCCGGCGCCATGGGGTCAGCTCAACGACGTTTTACAAACGGAAGGCCAAGTACGGTGGCCTGGAGGGTCTCCGAGGCCCGGCGTCTGCGTCGCTGGTAGAGGAGAACGCTCGGCTGAAGCGTCTTCTGGCCGGCGTGATGCTGGATAACGCCATGCTCAAGGAGATCGGTCTAAAAAAGTTCTGATGCCTGGAGCGAAGCGTCAGGCGGTGGCTCATCTCCAGGAAGTTTTCGAGGTGAGCCAGCGCCGGGCTTGCGAGGATCTGGGCGTGGATCGAACGAGCGTGCGCTACGTCAGCCGCCGGCCGGACGATACTGCGGCACGGGTACGTATCCGCGAGTTGGCCGGGCAGCGGCGCCGTTTCGGCTATCGCCGCTTGCACTGGCTGCTGTGCTGGGATGGATGGACGATGAACCACAACAAGTTCCGACGATTGTATCGCGAAGAGCGCCTGCAGGTCCGCCGACACGGTGGATGTAGAAAGGCTTTGGGCACCCGGGCGCCCATGGCGATCACTCAGGGGGCGAACCAGCGCTGGGGTCTCGACTTCGTGTCCGACGCCCTCGTCTGTGGGCGTCGGTTCAGGATCTTCGCTCTGGTCGATGACTACAGCCGGGAGTGCTTGGCTCTCGTCGCCGACACGTCGATCTCAGGCTTGCGTGTTGCCCGCGAACTCGATCTCGCCATTCTCGAGCTTCAGGATAAGCCCGCCATGATGGTCAGTGATAACGGCAGCGAGCTGACCAGTATGGCGATCTTGCGATGGTCGCGGGATCGCGACGTCGAGTGGCACTACATCGCGCCGGGGAAGCCGCAGCAGAACGGCCTCATCGAGAGCTTCAGCGCTCGATTGCGTGACGAATGTTTGAACGAGACGCTGTTCACCAGCCCTGGCCATGCTCGCCAGGTGCTGGCTGACTGGCGGCACGACTACAACCACTTCCGGCCTCACTCGAGCTTGGGGAACAGAACTCCGGCCGAGATAGGAGCCAGTTCAGTCGGCAAGCCGGGTTGGGGGTTAAACGCCAACCCGGCTGTTGCCATCACGCCCTCGCTTGGGCATCAAACCGGGCTCAGACCACTGCGGCGCCATTGGGTCGTCGAGCGCACGTTTGCATGGCTGGGGCAGTGCCGCCCCCTCGCAAAGGACTGGGAAGCGTCCATCGCTTCCTCAACCGTTTGGGCTACGATCGCTTCTATCCGCATGTTCATACGCAGAACCGCAGGGTATCGCTACGCTTGAGGAACTTCTGAATCGGGCTCTTAAGATAATATTTCCCAATGATTACAGTGCCCATCTTCACCACCTGCGGCGCGCCATCTGTTCAATGATTTGACGTAACTGGTAGATCCGGCTCGAGACAAGGTAACGCATAGGAAATATGACGCGGCTCGCAGGGGATATCGATATCGCGGCGATTAACCCGCATATTCCCCGAAGAGTGAAACTGCGTCTGCTGGAAGTGGTTCTTGCCTGGGCGCGATTGGATGCCGCAATCGCGCAATTTGCGGCAATCAGCTTCGGCCTCGACTTGTCGGTCGGAGCCATTATTTTCGGAAAGATGGGCGTTCCTGATCGTGTGAATCGATTGCGCGAGTTGAACAAACAACTTGGCCGGACTGATAATGCAGCGTCCCTTAAGAAGCTCAAAGCTGACTATGAAACTCACAGCCAAGTGAGAAACAGCATTGCCCATGCCACGTTAGCTGGTCAACTACCGGACGGACGCCTTGTCTTTTTGCCTTACCAGTCCACGGGAAAAGCAGGCGTATTGCCGATCGATGCCGTGACGTTAGAAGACATCGCCGCTGCGGAACTTTGGGGAAAGCGGTTGAGCATCAGTATCGACCAATTGATCGACAATCACCTGCAGAATGCGGAGGACGGCTTCGCAGATCATAGTGCGCAATAAGCGGCTTGCATTGATGCTGGGTAAGCAGTCCCGTTTTCATTAATAACGAAAAGGTTCAGGGGCTTTCCTAGCGCTACGGTGAAGGTGATGGCGCATCATAGGTTTCTTGGCTGTGAATTGTCCACCAGCCCCCTTTAGACGGGACAAGCGCCTCTGCCGCCTCAGCCGCGCCTGACGGTGGCCATGGGCTGCCCTTGCACCGGATAGCCGTGGCCATCGCGGATGACGAGCCATTCCGCCCCCTCACGCTGCTCAATGGCGGGGTGAACGCGGCGGACGGGGTGGGCGGCTATATCCGCCAGCGCGTCGGAAAAGTTCGCGTATTGTGAGAGTCGTTCCAGATTGCGCTGGGTAGGGAAGATGACGCTGATCTCTCCCTGCCGCGCCATGTCCAGCGCATCGGCGGCGCTGGCCCAGAACAGCCGGGTATTTTCGGTGGAATCCACGGCGATGTCGACCGCGCCGGTGCCGATGTCGAAGACGAAGAACCGGGTGTCGAAACCGTTGACCCATATCGGGCACCAGTGCGCGTAAAAGACGAGAGCTTCAGGCCGCAGTTGCCATCCGAATGCGTCAAGGACCGGCGCCAGTGCCTTCGCTTCCAACAACATGCGCCGCCCCTCCGCTGCCTGCGCCGCCGGGACGGGCGCGCGGGTGGCGATCATCAGGCCGGTCTCCTCCAGAGTTTCGCGCACCCCCGCTATCCGTGCGGCGGCCATTTCAACCGGCTCCCCCGGCAGGAGCGCCTGTGCGAGTTCGCGGTCCTCCGGGTCGACGCGGCCACCGGGAAAGACCGCCGCGCCGCCGGCAAATCGCATCTCGCGAGAACGCTGGACCATCAGCAATTCGGGCGGACCGCCGCCAGCCGCCCGTCGGAAAATGATGACGGTCGCGGCCGGGACGACGGCGGGTGCATCGCCGGGCATGGGCAGGTGGGAAGGCGCGGTCGGGATCATGGCATCCCGTGTTGCCGGTGCCGTACCGACACACAAGGGCAAAGTCGGCAGTTTGGGGCCGGAAAATGTCGAAAATCCTTACAGGCCGTGCCGCTCAACCGCGGGGCGGGATAGTTCAAACGGCGAAAATCCGGGAGTAAACGATATTGGCATGGCTCATGCTTAGTATTCGCCATACCCGAGAACAGTCTCGAAAGAGGCAGGGCCGAGTGTCTCCGGCCCTGCCTCGCCCGGGTTTCCTTACATTCAGTGCCGTTTACGATCGTTAGCGGTGCGTTCGGCGCGCAAAAAAGCCCGGGAAAGACGCTGTCTTCCGTCCCGGGCCCTGCGACAGGTTCGGCGGCAATCCGCCGGTAACGGTCAGCTCTGCGCGGCGATCCCCGAATCGGTGATGAGCTGATGCAGTTCGCCCGCCTCGTACATTTCCATCATGATGTCGCTGCCGCCGACGAATTCGCCCTTCACGTAAAGCTGGGGGATCGTCGGCCAGTCCGAATAGGACTTGATGCCCTGGCGGATTTCCATGTCCTGCAGCACGTCCACCGTCTCGTATGGAACGCCGAGATGTTCGAGGATGGCGATGGCGCGGCTGGAGAAACCGCATTGCGGGAAAAGCGCGGTTCCCTTCATGAACAGCACGATATCGTTCTTGTTTACTATCTCGCCGATGCGGGCGTTGACGTCGGACATGACTTGGGGGCCTTCTTGGGTGTTCGCTACGTCAGTTGGGTACGGCGGTGGTCAGTTGCAAGGCATGGAGTTCACCGCCCATCCGCCCGCCGAGCGCCTCGTAGACCATCTTGTGCTGGGCCACACGCGGCTTGCCGGCAAAGGCCGCCGACACGACGTGGGCGGCATAGTGGTCGCCGTCCCCCGCCAGATCGGTGATCTGCACATCGGCATCGGGCAGGGCCGCGCGAATAAGGTTTTCGATCTCGCTTGCGGGCATGGCCATGGGCGGTCTCCGGGATTTCCCGGCTTCCACGGGGAAGCCGAAGGGTAGGTGTCAGGCTTCCCCGAGGAAAGCGCGGCGGGCCTCGACCTGCTTGGCTTCCAGGGCGGCGCGCACTTCGGCTTCCGTGGTATCCACGCCGGCGGCGGTGAGGTCGCCGAGCAGCTTGCGGATGACGTCCTCGTCGCCTGCTTCCTCGAAATCGGCCTGGACCACGGCCTTGGCATAGGCCTCGGTCTCGGCCTGCGAAAGGTTCATGCGGGCGGCGGCCCATTCGCCGACGAGGCGGTTGCGCCGGGCCTGGATGCGGAACTGGGTATCGGCATCATGCGCGAACTTGGCTTCTTCGGCGCGCTCGCGGTCCTCAAAACTGGTCATCGAATATCCTCGAATGATCAAACCCGGACGGCCCGGGCCCCTATGCGTTAGCTTGCCGATACGGTGCGCACGGACCGGGTTCAATCCCGATTCGCATTTGCGCCTTGATTCGTCACGGGCGCATCGGGCGCAGATCAGTCCGCAGTGGCCGGCGTGCGCGCCAGAAACGGCATCTCGCTCTTCGCGCGTGCCTCGTGCCGGGCGATGGTTTCGCCCTGCGCCATCGTCAGGCCCACTTCGTCCAGCCCGTTGAGCAGGCAGTGCTTGCGGAAGGCGTCGATGTCGAAGGCGAAGCGGTCCTGAAACGGGGTGGTCACCGTCTGGGTATCGAGGTCGATGTCGATCGGATCGGTCTTCGCCACTTCCATCAAGCGGTCGATCGCGTCCTGCGGCAGCGCGACGGTAAGGATGCCGTTCTTGAACGCATTGCCGGAGAAGATGTCGGAAAAGCTGGGCGCGATCACGCAGGTCACGCCCATGTCGAGCAGGGCCCAGGCGGCATGTTCGCGGCTTGAGCCGCAGCCGAAGTTGTCGCCCGCGATCAGGATCGGCGCGCCTTCGTATTCGGCATCGGTGAAGACGCTGCCCGGTTCCTTCTTCACCGCCTCGAACGCGCCGCGCCCCAGCCCCTCGCGCGTGACTGTCTTGAGCCAGTGCGCGGGAATGATGACGTCGGTATCGACGTTCTTGCGTCCGAAGGGGATGGCCCGGCCCGAGACATGCTCGATCGGCTGCATCAGTCGGTTTCCGAAGGGAAGCGCGGGGCCTTGCCGGTCACGGGCGGCTGTGCGTCCTGCGCCTTGCGGTCCTTGCGCCGCTTCACGAACAGAAGGGCGGCGGCGATCGCGGCGGAGCCGATGGCGGCGCCGGCGGCGATGGCGGCCTTTCCGGCCAGCGAATTTTCGGTTTCGTCAGACATGTTTCTTATCCTACCAGTTCGCGCACGTCCGTCAGCCTGCCGGTGACGGCGGCGGCGGCGGCCATCGCGGGGCTCATCAGATGGGTGCGGCTGCCCGGGCCCTGGCGCCCGGTGAAGTTGCGGTTGCTGGTCGATGCGCAGCGCTCGCCCGGGGGAACCTTGTCCGGGTTCATGGCGAGGCAGGCCGAGCAGCCCGGTTCGCGCCATTCGAGGCCGGCTTCGGTGATGATCCTGTCCAGGCCTTCCGCCTCGGCCTGGGCCTTCACCAGGCCCGAGCCGGGGACGACGATCGCCCACTTCACGTTGTCCGCCTTCTTGCGGCCCTTCAGCACTGCGGCGGCGGCGCGGATATCCTCGATGCGGCTGTTGGTGCACGATCCGATGAAGATGTTCTGCACCTCGACGTCGGTCAGCTTCGTGCCCGGCGTCAGGCCCATGTAGTCGAGGCTGACTTTCACCGCATCGCGCTTGGATGCGTCCGAGAAGTCTTCCGGAGCCGGGACGATGCCGCCGATGGCCGAGACGTCTTCGGGGCTGGTGCCCCAGGTGACGGTCGGCTCGATGTCCTCGGCACGGATCGAGATGGACTTGTCGAACGTGGCGCCTTCGTCGGTGGCCAGGCTCTTCCACCATGCGACCGCCTTGTCCCAGTCCTCGCCGACCGGGGTGTAGGGGCGGCCCCTTAGGTATTCGATGGTAACGTCGTCGGGCGCGACGAGACCGGCGCGGGCGCCGCCCTCGATCGACATGTTGCACACCGTCAGGCGCCCTTCGACCGACATTTCCCGGAACACGTTGCCGCGATACTCGATCACGTAGCCGGTGCCGCCGGCAGTGCCGATCACGCCGATGATGTGCAGGATCACGTCCTTGGCGGTGACGCCGGCGCCCAGCTTGCCCTCGACGCGCACTTCCATCGTCTTCGACTGCTTGAGCAGCAGCGTCTGCGTGGCCAGCACATGCTCGACCTCGGTGGTGCCGATGCCGAAGGCCAGTGCGCCGACGCCGCCGTGGCAGGCGGTGTGGCTGTCCCCGCACACGATCGTGGCGCCGGGCAGCGAGAAGCCCTGTTCCGGGCCGACGACATGGACGATGCCCTGCTCGGCGTCGGTCGCGTCGATGTAGCGGATGCCGAATTCGGGGGCGTTCTTCTTCAGCGTGGCCAGCTGGTTGGCGCTTTCCGGGTCGGCGATCGGCAGCACCTTGCCTGCCGCGTCCTTGCGCGCGGTGGTCGGCAGGTTATGGTCGGGAACCGCGAGGGTAAGATCGGGCCGGCGCACCGGGCGGCCGGCGGCGCGAAGCCCCTCGAACGCCTGCGGGCTGGTCACTTCGTGGACGAGGTGACGGTCGATGTAGATCAGGCAGGTGCCATCCTCGCGGGTATCGACGACGTGGGCATCCCAGATCTTCTGGTACAGCGTGCGCGGTTTAGTGGTCATGATAGGGCGCGATTAGGCGCGGGCGAAGCGCTTTTCAAGCATCTGTGCCATTTGGCCGAACAGCGCCGCAGTTGCGCGTCTTTCCCGCGCGGGTTCATCAATCTTGCGCGCGGCGTGAATGTCGCAAGACGATTCCGTCAAAGAGCTATCGGGATTTGTCACTTCGATTCGCCGCGGGGAACCCTAAAGTGCCGCTGCGACCCGTGGGAGGGGAAGCACGATAGGCAGGAATGCAGTGAACAGGCCTGCGCCATTCGGGGCAGGCCTGTTTTTCTCCGTGATGCGTGCCGGTGTTTTCCAGTGTCCATCGTGCATAACCGCGCTGACATTCGCCGCCGACGGGTCTATGCAGCGGGCATGTCGACGCCTGCCGCCATTCTGATCGTGCTGGCCACTGTCGCGGCGATGGAATTCGTCGCCTGGTCGAGCCACAAGTACATCATGCACGGCTTTGGCTGGGCGTGGCACCGCGACCATCACGAGCCACATGACAACATGCTGGAGAAGAACGATCTCTACGCGCTGGTCGGCGCCGCGATGAGCATCTCGATGTTCGCGGCCGGATCGCCGCTGGTCATGGGTGAGCGGGCGTGGGAGCCGGGGACGTGGATCGGGCTTGGCATTCTCGTCTACGGCGTGATCTACACCCTGATCCATGACGGGCTGGTCCACCAGCGCTATTTCCGCTGGGTGCCCAAGCGCGGCTATGCCAAGCGGCTGGTGCAGGCGCACAAGCTGCACCACGCCACCATCGGCCGCGAGGGCGGGGTGAGTTTCGGTTTCGTCGTCGCCCGCGATCCCGCCGCGCTCAAGCGCGAGCTGCGCGTGCAGCGCCAGGCGGGGATCGCCGTCCTGCGCGAGGCTGTGGACGACTGAGCGGCGGCCTGCCGCAACTTAACGACCGGCCTGCGGTTTACGAGCCAGCGGATCGGAGAACGTCATGGAATCCCCATCGGAGACTGCCGCCACCAGGCGGGAAGAGCATACCGCCGGCGAAAAGGCGCGCCGCGAGGATGCGGAGCGCGAGATCGACGACAGTGCCGCCACGCTGACCCGCAAGGAGCGGCGCAAGGTCAACGAGGCGACGCGCCTTTCGGCGCTGACCGTGTTCGAGATCATCCGGCGCGAGGGCGAGGAGGAACTGCGCCGTCCGGCGATGTCGCTGTGGTGGTCGGGCGTCGCTGCCGGGATCGGCATTTCCAGCTCGGTCTTCGCGCAGGCGCTGCTCTACGATGCCTTTGCCGACAGCCCCCACCGCCAGCTCATATCGTGCCTTGGCTATACCGTCGGTTTCGTGCTGGTGATCCTCTCGCGCCTGCAGCTGTTTACCGAGAACACGCTCTCCGTCGTGCTGCCCACCTTGTCCGAGCCGACCTGGGGCAAGCTCGGGCGATCGGGAAGGTTGTGGTCGATCGTGCTGACCGCGAACTTCATCGGCACTTTCCTTACCGCGCTGCTGATTTTGGTGATCGACCGGTCGAGCGCGGCGATGCCCGGCGGCGGACACGTCGAGGCGATGCTGGCGGTCTCGCGCCACGCCGCCGAAACGAGCGGCTGGGCGGCATTGGTAATGGGCGTGCCGGCCGGGTTCTTCATCGCCGCGCTGGTGTGGATGCTGCCCAGCTCGCGCGGGTTCGCGATCTGGATCATCATCCTGTTCACCGGGCTGATCGCGGCGGGGGGCTTTACCCACATCGTCGCGGGGTCGACCGAGATGTTCCTGCTGGTCGTGGCCGGTGAAATGGGCGTGGGCGAGGCTCTGCTCGGCCATCTGGCGCCGATTTTCGCGGGCAATGTGATCGGCGGCACCGGGCTTTTCGCGATGCTCGCCTATGGCCAGATTCACGCCGAGATCTGATCCCCTGCAGGCACCGGGCAGGCGCGGTGGAGAAGCGGGCGGCCTGCCCTATTCGTTGCGCGTCCAGATCCACGGTCCGATGATGGCGAGGACCGCGACCGGGATCAACAGCCATGGCCAGCCCAGGGTCAGCGCGACGAAACCGATGCTGCCGGTCATCGCCAGGATCGCGGCGACCTTGCCCTTGCGGCTGACCGCGCGGCGATCGCGCCATTCGCGCAAGTGATGGCCATGCGTCGGGTGGTTGTAGAGCCGCTCCGCCCACACCGGATGGCTTTTGGAAAAGCACCATGCCGCGATCAGGTAGAACACCACCGTCGGCAGCAGCGGCAGGAAGATGCCCAGCGTGCCCAGCGCGACGAAGAATACCCCCGCCGCCATCCAGACCGGGCGGCTGAGCTTCTTCATCGAGTGGCGCCCACTTCAGTCCGCATAGCGCGCTGCGGTCTCGCGGATCAGCGCGATCATGTTGGGCACGCCCTGCGTCCGGTTGGACGATAGCTGCTTCCTGAGCTCGAACGGTTCCAGCGCGGCGGCGATGTCGGTTTCCGCCACTTCGCGCGCCGGACGGTCCTGCACGGCGGCGATGACGAGCGCGACGATGCCCTTGGTGATCGCCGCGTTGCTGTCCGCCAGGAAGTGCAGGGTGCCGTCGTCCTTCGCCGCCGGATAGACCCACACGCTGGCCGAGCAGCCGCGCACCCTGGTGGCATCGGTCTTGAGCGCATCGGGCATCTCGTCCAGCTCGCGCCCCAGTTCGATCAGCAACCGGTAACGTTCGTCGCCGTCCAGGAATTCATATTCTTCGCGGATATCGTCGAGGCTGCGCATGGCACCGCATTTAAGCGCAGGCGCGGGCAGGGCAAGGGGCTTTGGCAGGAACTGCAACGCCGGACGGAGCATTGAGAGGGGATAGCCAAAGGGCAGAGGAGCAATCAGATGGCGCAGGCAGAGGCGCTCGAACCCGCACTTCCCGACACGATAATCGCCAAGGCGGAGGCCGTGCTGGCATTGGCCCACGACCGCGATTTGAAATTGGTGACGGCGGAAAGCTGCACCGGCGGCATGCTCGCCGCGCTGCTGACCGATGTGCCGGGGCGCAGCCATGTGTTCGAGCGCGGCTTCGTCGTCTATTCCAAGGCGGCCAAGTGCAGCCTGCTGGCGATCGAGCGCAACATGGTCGAAAGCTGCGGCGCGGTCAGCCGCCCGGTGGCCGAAGCGATGGCATCGGGCGCGCTTGCGGCATCCGAGGGCGACGTCGCGCTTGCTGTCACCGGTTTCGCCGGACCGGGAGAGGACGACGACGAGGAAGGGCTTGTGCATTTCGCCTGCGCGCGCCACGGCTTTGCTGTACTCCACCGCGAGGCGCATTACGGTGCGGCTGGCCGCGCCGAAGTGCGGCGGGCTTCGCTGGAGACCGCGCTGGAACTGTTCGAAGAGGCCCTGAAGCTTTGACCGATACCGCTTTTTCCTCAGCCCATCCCTTCTACGTCATGCACGATCACGGGTTCGTGCGCGTCGCCACCTCCACCCCGCATGTCCGCACCGCCGATGTCGCGTTCAACCGCGATGCGGTGCTGGCCGAGGCGCGCCGGGCGCATGAGGCGCATGTCGACCTGCTGGTCCTGCCCGAGCTGTGCCTGTCCTCCTACGCGATCGACGACCTGCACCTGCAGTCGGCGCTGATCGAGGCGGTCGAGCGCGCGGTGGCGGACATCGTCAAGGCGAGCGCCGAGCTATCGCCGGTGCTGCTGGTCGGCGCGGCGCTGCTGCACAAGGGGCGGCTCTACAACTGCGCGCTGGCCATCGCGCATGGCCGGCTGCTCGGTGTGGTGCCCAAGTCCTACCTGCCCAACTACCGCGAGTTCTATGAGAAGCGCTGGTTCGCCAGCGGCAAGCTGGTGCGCGGGCAGACGATCACCATCGCCGGGCAGGAGGTGCCGTTCGGCGTCGATCTGGTCTTCGCCTCCGACGTCCTCGCGCACTTCCGTTTCTTCGCGGAAATCTGCGAGGATTTCTGGGCGCCGACGCCGCCCAGCTCGCTTGGCGCGATGGCCGGGGCGACGATCCTGTGCAACCTGTCCGCCTCCAACATCGTCATCGGCAAGTCGGACGAGCGCCACATGCTGTGCCGCTCGCAATCGGCGCGCACCGCCTCCGCTTATATCTACTGCGCGGCGGGGCATGGCGAGAGCACGACCGACCTGGCGTGGGACGGGCAGGGCGTGATCTACGAACTGGGCGACCTCCTGGCGGAATCGGAGCGCTTCTCGCTCGATCCGGAACTGTGCGTGGCGGACGTCGACTGCGAGCGGATCGTCATGGACCGCGTGCGCATCCCCACCTTCAACGACGCCGCCGAAGCAGCCGGACGGCCCGAGGAAAGCTTCCGCACCGTCCGCTTCCACCATGCCCCGCACGAGGGCGACATCGGGCTCGTCCGCCCGCTGCGCCGCTTCCCCTTCGTGCCCAACCGCGCCGACCGGCTCGATGCCGACTGCTACGAGGCGTTCAACATCCAGGTCGACGGGCTGATGCGGCGGCTGGAATCGACGCGTTCCAAATCGATGGTGATCGGCATTTCGGGCGGGCTCGATTCCACCCATGCGCTGATCGTGGCGGCCCGCGCGTGCGACCGGCTGGGCCTGCCGCGCAGCTTCATCCGGGGTTATACCATGCCCGGCTTCGCCACCAGCGATGGCACCAAGTCCAACGCGTGGAAGCTGATGAACGCGGTGGGCATCACGGCGGAGGAGATCGACATCCGCCCCGCCGCGACGACGATGCTGAAGGACATCGGCCATGCTTTCGCAGATGGCGAGCCGGTCTATGACGTGACGTTCGAGAACGTGCAGGCGGGCCTGCGCACCGATTACCTGTTCCGCCTCGCCAGCCAGCATCGCGGCTTCGTGATCGGCACCGGCGACTTGTCCGAGCTGGCGCTCGGCTGGTGCACATACGGCGTCGGCGACCAGATGAGCCACTATGCGGTGAACGCGGGCGTGCCCAAGACGCTGATCCAGTACCTGATCCGCTGGTGCGCCACCACCGGCGATTTCGACGAGCCGACGAGCAATGTCCTGCTGTCGATCCTCGACACCGAAATCTCGCCCGAGCTGGTCCCCGCGGATGCCGAAGGCGCGATCCAGAGCACCGAGGCGAAGATCGGGCCCTACGAACTCAACGACTTCTTCCTCCACCACGTGATGCGCTTCGGGCAGAAGCCCTCGAAGGTGGCATTCCTAGCCTGGCACGCCTGGCGCGATGTGGCCGAGGGCGAATGGCCCGCCGGCTTTCCCGAAGGGCGCAGGAACCACTACGACCTGGCGACGATCCGGGGCTGGCTGGAAAAATTCCTCCAGCGCTTCTTCGCCTTCAGCCAGTTCAAGCGCTCGGCCATCCCCAACGGCCCCAAGGTCTCCTCCGGCGGCGCCCTCAGCCCCCGCGGCGACTGGCGCGCCCCCTCCGACGCCAGCGCGGCGGTGTGGCTGGCGGAACTGGAAGCGCGCGTGCCGAAGAGGTGAGGGGGACTGGCGCTCGGGCTCCCAAGCCGGCGGCCCAACGCACTGGATTCCCGCCTTCGCGGGAATGACGAAGGTGTGGGGGCGGCGAGTTCTTGTGGGGGACTTGAAGGCACTTGGGCGACTCCCCTAGACGCCACTTGGCCCCCTATTCTTCGTCATTCCCGCGA
>Ga0065704_10070363_pt1 | contig 29943 bp, 19 predicted proteins | sample SwiRhicommuniRL2_FD_59091 | JGI IMG/M metagenome (GOLD analysis project Ga0065704, IMG submission 59091) | Switchgrass rhizosphere bacterial communities from Rose Lake, Michigan, USA - RL2 v2 (version 2) | ecosystem: Host-associated > Plants > Roots > Rhizosphere > Soil | place: East Lansing, MI | reverse complement strand
CAGCCGCTGGTCATGGCCGATCTGGCCCGCGCGGCGGCTGCGGCCAAAACCCAGGGCCGCTGCGTGTTCATCACGCCAGACGACACGGCCCTGCGCGCGGTGATGGAAAGCGCCGGCTTCTTCGCGCCCGAGCTGGACGTGATCGACTTCCCGGCGTGGGACTGCCTGCCGTTCGACCGCGCGTCTCCCGCGCTGTCTATCAGCGCCCGGCGGATGGCGGCCCTGCAAAAGCTGCAGCACAAGCGCGATGGGCGGCCGCAACTGCTGGTGACCACGATCAACGCCGTGCTGCAACGCACGCTCACCCCGTTTCGCATCCGCGAATCCACCCGGCTGCTGACGCCCGGCGTGGAAATCGGGCGGGAAAGCCTGATCGCCCTGCTCCAGCGCCAGGGCTATTCGCGCACCGACACGGTGGTGGATGCGGGCGAATATGCCGTGCGCGGCTCGGTCTTCGACATCTTCCCCACCGGGCTCGACCACGGGCTGCGGCTCGATTTCTTCGGAGACGAGCTGGAAACGCTGCGTCTGTTCGATCCCACCACGCAGCGTTCGGTGCAGCCAGTGGAAACCCACCTGCTGCTGCCCGCCAGCGAAGCATTGCTCGATGAAACGTCGATCAAGCGCTTCCGCAGTCGCTATCGCGAGATCTTCGGCGCCAATGCCACCAGCGACGCGCTCTACCAGGCCGTCAGCGAGGGCCGGCGCCTGGCCGGCATGGAGCACTGGCTCCCCCTGTTCGAAGAGCGGATGGTTACGCTGTTCGACCATCTGGGCGAAAGTGACCTGGTGGTGCTCGATGCCGCCGCCGCCAAGGCCGCCGAAAGCCGGCTGGACGACATTGCCGATTACTATGCCGCCCGGACAGAGGCCTCCGCGCGGCAATCGGGCAATTATCGCCCGCTCAAGCCCGACGTCCTCTACCTGACGCGCGAGGAGTTCGACCGCGCGCTGGCTGGCTGGCCGGTGCATCGCGCCACGATCTTTGCCGAGCCGGAAAGCGCCAGCGTCATCGACTTCGGCTTTGCCAGTTCGCGCGATTTCACGCCCGATCGCGCGCAGGGCGCCAACATCTATGAAGCGGCGGCCAAGCACTTGGCTGCGCTGGGCACGCGTGGCCTCAAGCCGATCGTGGCGGCCTATACTACCGGCTCGCGCTCGCGCCTGGCCTCGCTGCTGGCCGAAGCGGGCAAACAGGCGCCGGCCCTGGCCGATAGCTGGCAGGAAGCGCTGGGGCTGGCTGCCAGTGGGCGCCCTGTGGCCGTGGTGCTGCCGCTTGAGCAGGGCTTTGCCACCGATAGCCTGGAACTGCTGACCGAGCAGGATATCCTGGGCGACCGCCTGGTGCGTCGCAAGAAGAAGCGCAAGGACGCCGACGCGTTCCTCGCCGAGCTTTCCGCACTCTCCCCCGGCGATCTGGTGGTCCACATGGACCATGGCATCGGCCGCTACGAAGGCCTCGAAGCGATCACCGTGGGCCAAAGCCCGCACGATTGCGTGCAACTGACATACGCGGGCAACGACAAGCTCTATATCCCGGTCGAGAACCTCGACGTGCTCTCGCGCTATGGCAACGAGAGCGAGGGCGTCAGCCTCGACAAGCTGGGCGGCGAAGGCTGGCAGCGGCGCAAGGCGCGCATGCGCGAGCGCATCCTGGAAATGGCCGGGCAACTGATGGCCACGGCCGCCGTGCGTGCGTTGCGGCAGGCCGATGTGCTGGCGGTCGATCCAGCCAGCTACGGCCCGTTCGTCGATCGTTTCCCGTGGGAAGAGACCGAGGACCAGGACCGCGCCATCGACGATGTCCTGGCCGACATGGCCGAAGGCAAGCCGATGGACCGCCTGGTCTGCGGCGACGTTGGCTTTGGCAAGACCGAAGTGGCCCTGCGTGCCGCATTCGTGGCGGCGATGGCCGGGCATCAGGTGGCGGTCGTTGCCCCGACCACGCTGCTCGCGCGCCAGCACTACAGCAATTTCCTGGAGCGGTTTTCGGGCTTCCCCATTCAAATCGGGCGCCTGTCGCGCCTGGTTCCGGCCAAGGAAGCAACGCAGACGCGTGCCGGCCTGACCGATGGCACGATGGACATCGTGGTAGGCACCCACGCGCTCTTGTCCAAGTCGGTCGAGTTCAAGCGTCTGGGCCTCGTCATCGTGGACGAGGAACAGCGCTTTGGCGTGACGCACAAGGAAAAGCTCAAGGAGCTGAAAACCGACGTCCACGTCCTGACGCTGACCGCCACGCCCATCCCGCGCACCTTGCAGATGGCGATGTCGGGCCTGCGCGAATTGTCCACGATCCAGACCCCGCCGGTCGATCGCCTGGCCGTGCGCACCTATGTGATGCCGTGGGACGATGTGACCATGCGCGAGGCGCTGATGCGCGAGCACCAGCGCGGCGGGCAGAGCTTCATCGTCGTGCCGCGCATTGCGGACATGGCCGAGGTGGAAGACTGGCTGCGCCTGAACGTGCCGGAAATCCGCTTTGTCACGGCGCACGGCCAGATGAGCCCGACCGAAGTGGAAGACCGCATGAGCGCCTTCTACGAAAAGAAATACGAAGTGCTGCTCTCGACCACGATCATCGAAAGCGGGATCGATATCTCCAGCGCCAACACCATCGTGCTCCACCGGGCAGACCGCTTTGGCCTGGCCCAGCTTTACCAGCTGCGCGGCCGCGTCGGCCGGGGCAAGCTGCGCGCCTATGCCTATCTCACCTATCCGCAGGACCAGGCCCTGTCCGAAATCGCGGAAAAGCGGCTCAAGGTTCTGGGAGACCTGGATTCGCTGGGCGCCGGGTTCCAGCTGGCCAGCCACGACCTTGACCTGCGCGGCGCGGGCAACCTCCTGGGCGACGAGCAATCGGGCCATATCAAGGAAGTGGGCTTCGAGCTTTACCAGTCGATGCTGGAAGACGCGATCCTGGCGGCAAAGGCCGGCGAAATCGGCATGGCGCGCGAGCGCGATGCCCTTTCCCCGCAGATCACGCTCGATGCACCGATCATGATCCCCGAAGAATACGTGCCCGATCTGGCCGTGCGCATGGCGCTCTATCGCCGCATGAACGATGCCGAAGGCGCCGATGCAGTGGAAGCCCTCGCCGCCGAGATGATCGACCGGTTCGGGCCCCTGCCCCAGCCGACGCAGAACCTGCTGCAACTGATCGAGGTGAAGCGCCAGGCGATCGAGGCGCGCATTGCCAAGATCGACGTGGGTCCAAAGGGCGTGCTCGTCTCGTTCCACAACGACGATTTCCCCGATCCGATGGGGTTGATCGCCTATGTCGAGCGGCTGAAAGGCACGGCCAAGCTACGCCCGGACAACAAGCTCGTGATCCAGCGCGCCTGGGGCGATGCCCAGGGGCGCCTCAACGGGCTGGTACAGTTGACCAAGGGCCTTTCGGCCATTGCCCGCCGCGCGACCAAAAAGGCGGCCTGAGCGGCGCGCCTGCGCTCCTCCACAGAAAACCCGCATTATGTGGTTGTGTTGGATCGCTTTTGTGTGAAAGACGATTGGGAACGGCGTCGCGCCCGCTGCAATGCGGCATTTTTGCAACATGTTATAGTACAGTGTGTTACACTTCATGACATGGCGTTGACGATATCATCAAACTGGAACTAGTGGCGCGTCACGGCCACATCTCGATGATGTTGTCGGCGATATAAAATTCAGTTTGCAGGATATAAAAACATGAAGAAGATCTTTGCCCTTGGCGTTGCCACGGCCGCTGTTGCTTGCGCGACTCCCGCTGCTGCTCAGGATGTTGCCAATCGTGGTGGTTTCTCGGTCGGTGTTGTTGGCGGTTACGATCACGTGACCCTGGCAGTTCCGGGCGACAAGGGCAGCAAGGATGGCTTCGTTTACGGCATCGTCGCTGGCTACGATTACAATCTGGGCCAGGGCAGCCTGGGCGTGGAAGCCGAAGTCGACGGTTCCACCACCAAGGAACGCAATGGCTCCGTGGCGCTGAAGGCCGGCCGCGATCTCTATGCCGGCGTGCGCGCAGCCTATGCCGTGAACCCGCAGGTTTCGGTCTACGCCAAGGGCGGCTACACCAACGCCCGCCTGAACCTTGAAGACGGCAACACCAGCTACGGCTTCAACAACGGCGGCTTCCGCCTGGGCGGCGGTGTGGAAGTGGCCGTGAGCCAGCCGATCGTGGCCCGCTTGGAATATCGCTATTCCGACTATGGCCGCACGCACATCGAAGGCCAGGACACCGGCATTTCGATTCGTCGTCACCAGGTCGTTGCTGCGCTCGTCACGCGCTTCTGATCGGATCGGCCGGGGGGCTTATCGCGCCCCGGCCGCCATCTGGGCCATCGCCGCGCCGTCGAGTGGGCCGGCACGCAGGAATCCCTGGAACAGGTCGACGCCTTCCTGCGCCAGCACGGCAAGCTGCTCTGCGCTTTCCACACCTTCGGCCACCACGCCCAGCGACAGCGCGCGGGCCATGGCGACCATCGCGGCCAGGATCGCCCGGTCCCGCCGATCATGCGCCACGTCGCGCACCAGCGACCGATCGAGCTTGAGCGTATCGAGCGGCAACGCCTTCAACGTGCGGAAGTTGGAAAAGCCCGTCCCGAAATCGTCGAGGGCAACGGCCACGCCACTGTCTGCCAGCCGGCGCAGCGCCTGCGCGCATCCGTCGAAATCGTCAATCAGGGTCTGCTCGGTAATCTCGATCGTCAGCCTGTCGGGCGCAAATCCGGCATTGGCGACCCTTGCCAGCAAGCTTTGCGCGAAATCGGGCAAGGCAAAATCCTGCGCCGTGACATTGAGCGACAGGCGCAAGGGTGCAGGCCATGCGCGCGCACCGGCGAGAGCGGCACCGGCCACGGCCTGGGACAGCGGCGCCATCTGGTCGGCCCGCTCTGCCACGGTGAACAGAGTCTCCGCCCCGATCCGGCCAACGCCGGGATGCTCCCAGCGGGCAAGCGCCTCTGCCCCCGCCAGCGTTCCATCACCCACGCGGAACTGCGGCTGATAGAGCACGGCGATTTCCTGCCGGTGCAGGGCGCCAATAAGGTCAGCCTCCAGCCGGGCGACACTGAGCCCGCGTGCACGGTGACTGCCATCGACCCAGCCGAGACGGCGCGCGCCACCCTGCAACAGCTGCGCCAGTGCCTGGTCCAGCCGATCGAGCAGCCCTGCCCCGCTCTCCCCGGATTGTTCGTGCAACAGGGCCATGCGTGGCAACAGGCGCACCACGCCGCCTTCCAGCGCCAGGGGCCGCGCCACGCTGCGCACCAGCCCCTCTGCCAAGACCTGCCACCGCTCCGGCGTCAGCGACATGGTCGAAGCGACCAGAAACTCCCCGCCCGAAATGCGCGCAACCAGCAGCGCGTTCTCACGCCCTTCGCCTGGCGCCAATTCCTCGATGGCAAAATGGGCAATGCGCCGCGCCACCTCTGCCAGCACCCGATCGCCGCCGCCGTGGCCAAAAGCCATGTTCACCGCCTGGAAGCGATTGAGGCCGATCAGCATGGCGTGCACCGGACCAACCAGCGCCGCACGATCGAGCCAATCGCGCGCCGCTGTCGCGTCGGCCAGACCCGTCAACCCGTCTTGCCCGATGCATGTCTTTGAATCGCGAAAGGTTTGGGGCAGATCTGTGCGGGCGCGCGTTGTCATTGTCGCGCTGCCCTAGCAGAGACGGCGCGTGCTTGTCTGCCCGTTGCCGCACCTCAGGCATTTTCGCGTTGCGTCATAATGGGTCGGCCCATATCAGGCCATCGGGTTGGCTGCGCACCAAGCGACACGTCGATCACCGCGCCCGTACGCGGCCAGGGATGGATGAACATGGCATCGAATGCACCGGCAAACAGGGCCAACTTCGAACGGCTGGCACTCGTCGCCTCGCCCACGGAGCGCGCGCAGGAAGCGGCCAAGGCACTGTCCGAGACGCACGCCTGGGTGCCGTTCGAGGAAGCGGAGGCAGTCGTCGTGCTGGGCGGCGATGGCTATATGCTCCAGGTGCTGCACTACATGCTCGACAACGATCGTGTGATGCCGGCCTACGGCCTCAATCTGGGCACTGTCGGCTTTCTCATGAACAGCCAGAAAAGCAGCCGGGCCTTGCTTGAACGGATAGCCAAGTCTCGGCCCGTGGCCATCAGCCCGCTGCGCATGGAAGCCGTGACGGCCGGTGGGGAAACGCAAAGCTGCTATGCCATCAACGAAGTGTCGTTGCTGCGCGAAACCCGCCAGACGGCCAAGCTGGAAGTGATGGTGAACGGCAAGGTGCGCATCCCCGAACTGTCGTGCGACGGGGTATTGGTAGCAACGCCGGCAGGCTCGACCGCCTACAACCTCTCGGCCAATGGACCGATCCTGCCCCTGGGCGCCAACATTCTGGCACTCACCCCGATCAGCCCGTTTCGCCCCCGGCGCTGGCGCGGCGCGATCTTGCCGGACACGGCCGAAATCGTGTTTCGCGTGCTGGAAGCGGACAAGCGTCCGTTGCTGGTGGTGGCCGACCAGAAGGAAGTGCGCGACATCAGCGAAGTGCGCGTACGCGCTTGGCGCGACCACCAACTGACCTTGCTGTTCGATCGCGGGCGCAGCCTGGATGAGCGAATCTTTGCCGAGCAATTCCTGAGTTGAGCACAGCCCGCTGTGGAAAAATTTGCACGGCGCGCGCTTGCCATGAGCGAAATGAATGCTATTAGCGCGCACCTGTCCTGGGCAACCGGGACTGCTCCCTGATAGCTCAGCGGTAGAGCTCTCGACTGTTAATCGAGCGGCCGTAGGTTCGAATCCTACTCAGGGAGCCATTTTCTTCCGCCCTGGTGGCGCAAGAACGCACATAACCGGCACGCCGGCCTGTTCCCTGATAGCTCAGCGGTAGAGCTCTCGACTGTTAATCGAGTGGCCGTAGGTTCGAATCCTACTCAGGGAGCCACACAAATCGTCAGTGAGACCGACCCGTCTGGGCAAGGCCGTGCGTTTCAGCACGCGCTTCCTGGTCGTCGGCTCGGGCGCCGCCCACGGGATCGCTGTTCAAGCAGGTCCGCGCAGAGCGGCTCCCCACCTCATTCAGAACGGAAAGAAAGCGCCGACACCTTCCGAGCCAGTTTTATGTCTCGCTGCGACAGTCCGCCGGCGTCGTGGGTCGTCAGCAGCATGGAAACGCGCCCGTAGACGTTCGACCATTCCGGGTGATGATCGGCTTTCTCGGCTTCGAGCGCGACGGCCGTCATGAAGGCGAACGCGGTCACGAAATCGGGAAACTGGAACGTCCGCACGATTGCGTCACGATCCGGTTCATGCGTCCATTCCGGAAGCGACGCGAGCGCCTCGGTTCGTTCCAGGTCGGTCAATCGTTGCATCAGATGGCCTCCACGCTCTGGTCGATCGCGCCGAAGATGGCGTGTCCCTTGTCATCCTCCATCCAGATCCGCACCCTGTCACCATAGTTGAGGAAAGGCGTTGCGGGCGCGCCATCGCGGATCGTCTCGACCATGCGCACTTCGGCGATGCAGCTGTAGCCCAGGCCGCCATCGGCAACAGGCCGGCCGGGGCCACCGTCCGCGTCGCGATTGGAGACGGTGCCGGAACCGACGATCGTGCCGGCTGCCAACGAACGAGTCTTCGCCAAGTGCGCGATCAGGGTGCCGAAGTCGAAAGTCATGTCGATGCCGGCGTCGGCGCGGCCGAACGGCTGACCATTGAGATCGACATGCAACGTGCCGTGCAGCTTGCCATCCCTCCACCGTTCGCCCAGCGTGTCGGGCGTCACGAAGACGGGTGACAGCGCGCTGGCCGGCTTGGACTGGTAGAAGCCGAAGCCCTTGGCCAGTTCGCCCGGAATCAGGTTGCGCAGCGACACGTCATTGACCAGGCCGACGAGCCGGATGAGGCAGCGTGCGTCTTCCGGCGTGACGCCCTGGGGGACATCGCCGGTGACGACGACGACCTCGGCTTCCATGTCGCAGCCCCAAGCCTCGTCGGCCAAGGGGATGGCGTCGCATGGCCCCAGGAACCGGTCGGAGCCGCCCTGATAGACGAGCGGGTCGTGCCAGAAGCTTGCGGGCAGTTCCGCCCCGCGCGCACGTCGCACCAGTTCGACATGGTTCACGTAAGCAGAGCCGTCCGCCCACTGATACGCGCGGGGCAAAGGCGCCGCGAGCATAGCGGGATCGAGCGGCTTGCCCGCAGCCGATCCGCTCGCCAGATCGCCGGCGAGCGCCCTGAGCTTCGGTTCGACAGCGGCCCAGTCGTCGAGCGCCGCCTGCAAGGTCGGGGCAATCTCCCCAGCCTCGGCGTAATGAGAGAGATCGTCCGTCACAACGACCAATCGGCCGTCACGGCCGTTCTTCAGGCTGGCAAGCTTCATGCATTGGGGTCCTTGTGCAGCCATTCAGCATGGCGGGGCGCGCGCTTGGTCTGGCTCCATTCCTCCAGCATCAGCGGCGCGACGCGCCTGAGTTCGGCATATTGGGCGTCGGTGCCGATATTGCAGGCCAATTCAACGCGGTGACCATTGGGATCGAAGAAGTAGATCGAGCGAAATACGCCGTGGAAGGTGGGGCCGAGCACGTCGATCCCCTGCGCTTCGACATGCGCCTTGGCGGCGAGCAGCGCGGCTTCATCCTCCACCTCGAACGCCAGATGCTGGACCCAGGCCGGAGTATTGGGGTCGCGCCCCATTGCCGGCTGGTTCGGCAGCTCGAAGAAGGCGAGCACATTGCCGCCGCCACAATCGAGGAAGACGTGCATGTACGGATCGTCCTCGCCGGTGGAGGGAACCTTGTCCTCGGCGAAGGCGGTGGTGTAGGTCATGCCGAGCACGCGGTGATACCATTCCACCGTTTCCTTCGCATCGTTGCAGCGATAGGCAACATGGTGGATGCGCTTGAGTTCCGGTGCCGTTGTCATGCCGGTTGTCCCACGTCGAGCGCGCCGCGCTGCAGTTGATCGCGTTCGATGCTCTGGAACAGGGCGGTGAAATTGCCCTCGCCAAAGCCCTCGTCCTTCTTGCGCTGGATGAACTCGAAGAAGACCGGGCCAATCTGTGGCTGCGCAAAGATCTGGAGCAGCAGGCGCGGATCGCCGTCCTGCGTCGATCCGTCAAGCAGGATGCCGCGCGCCTGCAATTCGCCCACCGGCTCGCCATGGCCGGGGAGCCGTTCGTCCAGCATCTCGTAATAGGTGGCAGGCGGCGCGGCCATCAGCGGCACGCCTTGCGCTTTCAAACGATCCCACGCGGCGATCAGGTCGTCACACAGCAACGCGATATGCTGGATGCCCTCGCCGTTATAGGCGCGCAGAAACTCCTCGATCTGGCCGCCGCCGCCCTTCCCTTCCTCGTTGAGGGGGATGCGAATCTTGCCGTCGGGCGCGGTCATCGCCTTGCTGGTAAGGCCGGTATATTCGCCCTTGATGTCGAAATAGCGGATCTCGCGAAAGCCGAAGACGCGCTCGTAGAAGCTCGCCCAATGGGCCATCCGGCCGCCATAGACATTGTGCGTGAGGTGATCGATGATCTTGAAGCCCGCACCCTGGGGATGCCGATCGACGCCGGGTTCGTAAACGAAGTCGATGTCGTAGATCGACAGGCTACCGCTCTCGTCCTCATAGCGATCGATGAGATAGATGATCGATCCGCCGATGCCGCGCACGGCGGGCAGACGCAGTTCCATGGGGCCGGTCCTCACCTCCACCGGCTCTGCGCCGCGCGCGATGGCGAGTTCATACGCCTTTGCCGCATCCTTGACCCGCCAGCCCATGCCGCAGGCCGACGCGCCATGCTCCGCCGCGAAATAGGCAGCGGGGCTGCGCGGCTCGTAATTGGCGATGAGGTTGATGCCGCCCTGCCGCCACAATTGCACGTCCTTCGAGCGATGCCGGGCTATCCGGGTAAAGCCCATGGCAGCGAAGATCGGCTCCAGCAGGCCCTTCTGCGGCGCGCTGAACTCCACGAACTCGAAGCCGTCGAGACCGATGGGATTGTCGAACAGGTTCATATCGTCTTCCTCTCGCAAATTTGTGTCAGGCGGCAAGGCCGTCATGCTCCAGCCCTTGCGCGCGCGTAATCCTGGGTTCCTGCATGGAGAACGCGATCGGTCGGGAGCAGCGCTGCCACCTCGATCGGCTCGCGGCCGCGCAGGCGCTCGTAGATCGGGCCCAGGTCGGCATCGCGCGTCTGCTGCAACAGCTGTTCGAAGCTTTCGATGACGAAGTAGTTCTGCTGATAATCGTCGATCCGGTATTCCGAGCGCATGACCCGCTCGAGATCGAAGCCGATGCGGTGGGGCGAAGGATCGTCGAGCGCAAACAGGCTCTCGCCATAGGACGAGACGATGCCCGCGCCATACAGCTTGAGATCGCCGCCGTCGCGGATCAGTCCGAACTCGACGGTGTACCAATAGAGGCGCGCCAGCGCCTCGATCATGCCGAGCTTGGCCGCCCTGAGGCCGCCTTCGCCATAGGCCTGCATGTAATCGGCGAAGACCGGGTGAACGAGCAGCGGCACATGCCCGAACACGTCGTGGAAGATGTCCGGCTCCTGCAGGTAATCGAGCTGCTCGGGCGTGCGGATGAACCGGCCGGCAACGAAGCGGCGATTGGCAAGGTGGTCGAAGAACATCTCGTCGGGCACGAGACCGGGCACCGCGACGACCTGCCAGCCGGTTGCGCGATGCAGCCGTTCGTTCAGTTCGTCAAAGTCCGGAATGCCGGGTTTCGACATGCGAAGCACATCGAGCCCTTCCATGAAGGCGGGAGCCACGCGCGTCGGCAGCATCCCGGCCTGGCGCGCAAAGAGGCGGTCCCAGACCGCATGCTCCTGCGCCGTGTAGGAGGCCCAGTCCTGCGGAATGGTCCAGTCGGGCGCCGCACCAAGCGGCAGAGGGTCTGTGCTTGCCATGACGACAATCTATCATACCACAGTGAAAGATCGTTTCAGGCATCGGACTTATCGGGCAGCGTTTGAATGAAAGACATCACCAATCGCCAATCCGGGATTTGAATCGATCAGGTATTTCGTGCAACCATGCGCGGGTCGAGTCCGCAGCGGGCGACTCATCACGGCGGCCGAAGGTGAAGCAAATGACGATGACTCTCCATGGCTATTGGCGCTCATCGGCTTCGTATCGGGTGCGCCTGGCCGCCAACCTCAAGGGGCTGGCCTATGACCAGGTCAGCTACGACCTGAGACGAGGCGAGCAACGAATGCCGGCGCTGCGCCGGATAGCGCCTCTCGGCCTCGTGCCTGCGCTCGAAGTCGACGGCGGCAACCTGACGCAGAGCCTGGCGATCCTCGAATGGCTGGAGGAAACGCACCCGTACCCGCCGCTGTTGCCCGCCGGCCCGATGGAGCGCGCCGCAGTCCGGACCATGGCCTCGACCATCGCGTGTGACATTCATCCGCTCAACAACCTGAGGGTGTTGCAAGCCCTCCGGCAGGAACTGGGTGCATCAGAACAGGCGGTGCAGGAGTGGATCGCCCACTGGATCAGGGAAGGCTTTGCCGCGCTCGAGGCCATGGTCCGCACCCACGGACGGGGTTTTTGCTTCGGTGACACGCCGACGATGGCGGATTGTTGCCTCGTTCCGCAGATCTACAACGCCCACCGCTTCCATGTAGACCTGACCGATTTTCCAGAACTGCTGGCGGTGGATGCCCGGTGCGGCGAAATCGATGCATTTGCCCGCGCAGCGCCCGAGCGCCAACCCGATGCCGATGCAGATGGAGCACGCGCATGACGGTGGAACGCAAGATCGACGCGATCGATCGCAAGCTGTTGTATGAACTGCAGCGCGACGCGTCGATCAGCCATGCCGAACTCGCCGAGCGTGTCGGCGCGTCGACAGCCTCGTGCTGGCGCCGCATGCGGGCACTGGAAGCCGATGACGTACTGGGTCGCCAGGTCCGGCTCGTGAATGCCGCGCGGCTTGGCCGCGGCGTCAACGTGATCTGCCACATCAAGATCAAGAACCATTCCATCGAGACGACGGAAGCTTTTGAAAGCTTCATCGCTTCACGCGACGAGATCATCGAATGCTATTCGATGTCTGGGGATTGGGACTATCTGTTGCGGATTCTCGTTGCCGATGTGGAAGACTACAACCGCTTCCTGATGCGAACGGTGCTGCGGCACGCCTCCGTCGCGACCGGCTCATCCCACTTCGCGCTGTCCCAAGTGAAATACACAACCGCCGTTCCGCTTTGAGGAGATACTCGCGCGACCGATTGACGAACTTCCACCATTGAAAGCCGGAAATAACTCGAAATGTCTCCCATGACGGAAGCCAGTCTAGGCGGCGTGGAATTTGTCCACGCCGCCTAGGTCGTGAAGCCGTCTGGTTCCCTGCCCGCCTCTTGCACGCTCGCTGCTTTTGCGCCGGCCTGCGCGCGCCGGCGGTAGCCGCTCGGCGTCTCGTCGGTCCATTTGCGAAACGCGCCCCGGAAAGCGTCGGAATCGCAATAGCCCAGGCGGGTGGCGATCTGCTCTATCGAAAGGCTGGTTCCGCGCAGCAGGTCCAGGCCCAGTTCCCGCCGGCAGCTGTCGCGGATTTCGCGATACGAGTTGCCATCGCTCAACAGCTTGCGGCGCAGGGATGCAGCGCTCTGCCCGAAGTGGGCGACCATGTCGTCAAAGGCAGGAAGCTGCCCCTCCGTTCGAAGAACATGTAGCGCCCGGGCGCGCAAGCGGTGCGACAGCCCCGCGCCCGGCTGCCCTTCTCCCCCGCCAAGGAACAGGAGACTGGCGGGTCGCTGCCCCGCGCCGCGCTCTTCGGCGCCGCGCACCACCGGGTAATCCAGATAGGCGGACGGGAAGGCAAAGCCGCTCCACCCTTCGTCCAGCGCCAGAGCGAATGGCAATTCCGGCAGTTCCAGGCTGTGATAGACATCGACGGGATACGCGAGCGCGAACCCCACAACCGGTATCGGCTTGCCGATCAACCAGCTCAACTGGCTGTACATTTGGGGAATTCCGTTAAGGTCGATCAGGCAGTTGATCGCCGTCCGCCGCTGCCGCAGTGTGGCGAAGTGCAGTTCGGCCAGATCGCCACGCACCCGCAGCGTCATATAGCCGCACCGCCCGTCAATCGCTTCGAAACAGTCGCTGGCGCGCTGGATCGCTTCACGCAGAGTCCGGCCGCCATCCAAGCCATAGAGCACCACCCGCCAGTCGGCAGGCCTGAGTTCCGGCCGGCCCTCCAGAACCTGGGCCAGCCGCGACAGGCCCGCAACGGCGCCGCCGTAAAGCCTTTGCAGGTTGGCAGGCTCCAGATCGGCATATCCCGGCAGCAGAGCCGAAGGATCGCACGCGATCTCCAATTGTGCCGCCAGTTCGGCCAGCGGTCCGATCTCGCGGACGTATAGCGCCAGGACGCGATGCGCCATGGCTTCGGCCGCAGGCCAGCCGGCGCTTCCCTGGCGGGGCGGAAGCTTGGTTTGAAGACCGGTAATTTCGCTCATGTTTTCAGGTGGCCATGTTTGGCAGAACCGTTGCTTTACCACGCATTGCCATCGCCACAACGTCTGAAATAGCAGGGCTGCGTGATTGAAAATGGGGTGTTTCCCATCACCAAGGCATGTCATCCATCGGGCACAACAGCTTCAGGAAGGCTGCTCGGGAGACGGAGATGGGAAAGGGCAACCTTTGTCCGACATTGGCGGTTGCAATGCTCGGCTTGACGGCAGGCGGCACGGCGCTGGCCGCCGATGCGCCCACGGGCGGGCAGCCCGGTACGCGCGCGTTCGTGGCGACGGGCCTTTTTCTGAGCGGTGGTACGGATGCCAAAAGCGATGCTCCCCGCTCGCCCGGCAATTTCGAAGTCTATCTCAGCATGCTGCCACCCGCTGAGCGCGCCGAACTGTCCAGCCCGGGCAAGCGGCGCGATCTGCAGAAGCGGATGTGGGATCAATTCGGCTTTCGGCGACTGAGCCTGTGGCCGGGCGACTTCGGAGGACGAAGCCAGGTGGCCAAGCTGCCGCCCGATGTGAAGCTGCATCAAAAGCCGACGCCCGAGCAACTCCGGGCGATCGCCGCGCTGAACGGCTTTCCCAAGGATCGCGGCAGCCTGGCCTATCAGAACCAGACAATCGCCTATTCCAGCTGCACCAACCCGTATGATTTCCCTGCCCTTGCAAAGGGATATGTGCCCTACACGGGCAAGGTTTCCTATGGCATGAACCTCGACGGCAAAGTCGGCGCCAAGGATTTCACCGGTCCGGACGGGGAAAAGGGGATCGACAATCAGCTGTGGCGCGCGATCGGCGCCTACAAGCAGAGCCAGGAAATGAACGATCCTGCCGTCCGCGAGAAAGTGATGCTGTCCGCCCGCGCACCGATGCTGATCGAGGTGAGCGGGATCGACGATACCGTGAACGACCCGGATGTTACCGTACGGGTATTGACCGGTGCCGACAGCCTGGTGCGGGATGGAAGCGGCAAGCCCCTGGCGCGGGCCAGCTTCACGCTCGATCCCGACCCTGCCCTCGTCAATGTCACGCATGGCCGGATCGTGAATGGTGTTTTGACGACCGATCCCATCGACCTTCGCTTCGTCTTTCGGGAACAGATCGTCGACAACACCCGCCTGGTGCGCGGCGCGGTGATCAAGGCGACGTTCACACCTGATGGCAACCTCGATGGCGGGGTCTTTGGCTACACCACCTTGACCAGCTTTTACGACATGATCGAGCAGATGACACAGGATGGCGCCGACAATGTGGGCATGTCCTGCGTGGGCGTGCGCATGGCCATCGATCGGTTCGCCGATGGGTACCGCGATCCAAAGACCGGGCGCTTCACCGCCATTTCCAGCGCCATGAAGTTCCATGCGGTTCCTGCATTCGTGATCGACCCGGCCATGCGAACGGCCAACAGCAATTCCAGCCAGATGGAGGCCGCACGATGAAGCGCTGCCTATCGCGAATGGTGCTCGTCACGGCTGCTGGCGTTGCCGGCCTGAGCATCCTGTTTTCCTCTGCTTCTCCCGGCAAGCCAAGCCCCGCCACGGCGCAATCGAGCGTCCGCCGCCTGACCGAGGCGCAGTATCGCAACGTGATCGCCGATGTTTTCGGCCGCAACGTGGAGGTTGTCGGCCGGTTCGAGCCGGACCTGCGCGTCGACGGCCTGGCCGCAGTGGGCTCCAGCGCCGTTTCGATCACGCCGGCCGGGCTGGAACAATACGATGCGATTGCCCGCCATATCGTGGCGCAGGTGTTCTCGCCCGACAACCGGGCGCGGCTGGTGGGCTGCGCTCCCGGTCCGGGCGACCCGGATGGAGCGACTTGCGCCGCCACGTTTATCCAGCAAACCGGCCTGCGCCTTTTCCGCCGGCCGCTGGCCCCGTGGGAAGTGCGCGACGACGTTGCCCAGACCCTGGGTTCGGCACGCACGCTGGGCAGCTTCGATGAAGGATTGGCGGCCACGCTTGTCGGCATGTTGACCAGCCCCAGCTTCCTCTTCCGCATCGATACGCCTGCCCGCACCGGCCCCTCGGGCATGGTCGACGGCTATTCCAAGGCGTCGCGCCTCAGCTTCCTGCTGTGGAACACAACGCCCGACGATGCGCTGCTCGCAGCAGCCGCGTCGGGTGCGCTGGACCGCCCAGAAGGCCTGCAGGCCCAGGTCGACCGCATGCTCGCCTCGCCCCGCTTTACCGATGGCACAAGGGCGTTCTTCGATGATTTCCTGCAGTTGAGCGAGATAGACCATCTGTCCAAGGATGCGTTGATCTATCCTGCCTTCTCCACCTCGGTCGCGACTGCCACGCGCGAGCAGACACTGCGCACGATCACCGATCTGCTGATCGACCACCGGGGCGATTACCGCGACCTGTTCACGACGCGGCGTTTTGCCATGACGCGGGCGCTCGGCCCGATCTATGACGTGCCAGTGTCCAAGCCGGGCTGGTCGATCTACGAATTCCCGGAAGGCGACCCGCGAGTGGGCATCGTGACGCAAGCCAGCTTGCTGGCCCTGCACGCGCACCCAGGGCGGACCTCGCCCACCCTGCGCGGCAAGGCCATTCGCGAAGCCCTGCTCTGCCAGCAAATCCCCGCGCCGCCGGCCAACGTCAATTTCGCGGTGGTTCAGGACGTTAACAACCCCACGCTGAAAACCACGCGGCAGCGGCTTGAGGCCCACCTCGACGACGAGGAATGCGCAAGCTGCCACAAGGCGACCGACGGCATCGGCCTGAGCCTGGAACAATTCGATGGCGCCGGGCAATTCCGCCGCACCGAGCATGGCATTCCCATCGATGTCACCGGCAAGTTTGACAAGGTGGCATTCGACGGCGTCGCCAAACTCGGGCAGTTGTTCCACGACAGCCCCAGGGTCAGCGAATGCCTGGTCAGTGCCGTATGGCGCTATGGCAACGGGCGCAATGTCCAGGCCGGCGACCAGAGCGCCGTCGACGATCTCCACCGCAGCTTTGCCGCCCACGGCTACCGCTTCGTCGACCTGGTGCGCACGATCGCGCTCGACCCTGCCTTCTACACCATGGGCGCACCCGCCGCGCGCTCACTCACAGCAGCGCGTACCGCGATGAGCAAAGGGAAAGCATCATGACGAACCCGATTTCACGGCGCGGTTTCATGCTGCGCGGTGCCCTTGGCGGCGCAAGCGTGGCCGTGGGCATTCCGATCCTCGATGCCTTTCTCGATACCAACGGCACGGCATTTGCCGCCACGGTGGGCGGCGGGCGCCTGCCCGTCCGCTTCGGCACATGGTTCTGGGGCTGCGGCATGATCCCGGAGCGATGGGTGCCGCAAAAGGCCGGCGCGGACTATGACCTCCCGCCGCAACTCGCGCCGATCAAGGCGGTGCAACAGCACGTCTGCGTGCTGTCGGGCTTCGATGTCATGCTCGATGGCAAGGCCAACCTGCCGCATATTTCCGGCAATACCGCCGTGCGCACGGGCGAATCCGCCGAGGCATGGCAGGGCATCAAGGCACCCACGTTCGACGTGCTGATTTCCGACGCCATCGGCTCGGGCTCCTACTTCCGCGCCCTCGACCTCAGCCTCGATGGCAATCCGCAGACCAGCTATTCCTACCGCAACGGCTCCTCGCTCAATGCCTCGGTGCCCAGCCCGCTGGAGCTTTACGAGAAAGTCTTCGGCAGCGATTTCCACGACCCCAACAACGCGGATTTCAAGCCCGATCCCAAGTTCATGGTCCGCAAGAGCGTGCTCTCGGGCGTGGGAGAGCAGCGCCGCGCCCTGCTGGCGAAAGTGGGCGCGGCCGATCGCGCGCGCCTCGACCAATATTTCACTTCAGTCAGGGAAATGGAGGACAAGCTCGCCCTCCAGCTGCAAAAGCCACCGCCAGCACAAGCCTGCCTGCGCCCCGATGCGCCCGTGCCGGTCAGGGGAGACATCACCGACATCGATGTGCGCAAGGCCAATCACAAGCTGATGACGCGGCTTTTGGGCATGGCGCTGGCCTGCAACCAGACACGCGTGTTCAACATGAATTTCGACACCGCCGCCGCTGAATTGCGCCGTGCGGGCGATACGACGGGATATCACCAGAGCACGCACGAGGAACTGGTCGACCGCACTCTCGGCTACCAGCCCACCGTCGACAAGTTTGCCCTTGGCAGCATGGAAGCCTGGGCCGATTTCGTGCAGACCCTTTCCGAAATACCGGAAGGCGCGGGCACCTTGCTCGATAACATGCTGGTCTTGGCCCATTCGGAAGTGTCACTCGCCAAAAACCATGACGTTTCGGGAATACCGGTCATGCTGGCCGGACGGGCAGGAGGTCGCGTCAAGCCAGGTCTCCACGTCAAGGGATCGGGCGAGCCGGTATCGCGGATCGGGCTGACTGCCCAACAGGTCATGGGCGTTCCGGTCGACACCTGGGGCGCCGGCGCAATGCGCAGCAATCGTGCGGTGGACGAGATACTTGTATGATTTGCCAATGGAGGCTTGGAATGAGATTCAAACAGCAAATGGCCGCAGCCGCAATGGCCTGCGCGATCGGAGGCGGCGCACTGGCCTATGCCGCGACACCGGCAATCGTCTCTGCGATCAAGGCACGCCAGGCAAACTTCAAGGAAATCGGTGGCGACTTCAAGGCGGTGAACGACGAAATCAAGTCGGGGGCGCCCAATTTCGGTGCGGTCCGCAGCGCGGCCCACGATCTCAGCCAACGCGCCAGTGGCCAAGCCAAGTACTTCGTGCGCGGCAGCGGCCCAGAATCAGGCGTGAAAACGCGCGCCCTCCCCGCGATCTGGACCGACAGCGCCGGCTTTGCCAAGCTCAATGGCGATTTCGTCCGGGCCTCGGCCAGCCTGGAAGCAGCCGCCCAGAGAGGCGACGTGGCCGGACTGGCGGCAGCGCGAACGGCGCTGGGGACCACCTGCAAGGCCTGCCACGACAAGTATAGGGCGCAGGAAGACTGATCCCCACATCGCCCGCGCAGCCAGGAATGGCTGCGCACCGGGCCACCGGCCAGGCTCGAACGCGGCGACCGTGAAGCGCAGCCAAGCAATGCGCGCCAACCTCCGCCTTGCGCCACCCCAACCGCGAGATATCCACAAAAAGCCGCAAAGGTTCGCAAAAGCCATTGCTTTCCCCAGCAAGCAAAGCTAATCGCCCGCCAGCCCACAGGGCATCGCCGCTTTAGCTCAGTTGGTAGAGCATCGCATTCGTAATGCGGGGGTCACAGGTTCGAGTCCTGTAAGCGGCACCAGGGGCTTCTTCCCAAAACGTCTCAACGCATTGATTTGGCTAGATTTTCGGTCGATTTTGTCTTCCGGATGTTCTCGCTTTGTCCCAGGATTTCTCACCACTTTTCACGCCAAGTGGGGGCATTTCTGGGGGAAACGGGAGCCTAGCAAAAGGCGTTGCCCCCAAATGTCGCTTAAAGCTCTGCAAATAAACGGGTTTTCGGCTTCAAACTCCCCCTACCGCAAGCCCGACGAAAAAGGCCTCTATCTCGAGGTCCGCCCCTCTGGCGCAAAGATCTGGTACTTTAAATATCGCCTTCACGGCGTCGAGAAGCGCCTATCGCTCGGCCAATGGCCGGACGTCGGCCTGAAAGAGGCTCGCGCCCTGCGCGACAAGGCGCGAGATTTGATTCGCGATGGCGGCGATCCGGCCGTCGAGCGCCGAAAGAAGAAGATCGAGGCCCGCCTGCACGCCAGCAACACGTTCCGCGCCGTGGCCGAGGATTTCATCAGCGTGCGGCTGGAACGCAGCGGCAAGGCGCCCGCAACCATCACGAAGGCACACTGGTTCCTCTCTCACCTCTCCCATAATATCGGGCACCTACCGATCGCCGACATCACGCCACCGGACTTGTTGAACGTCCTGCGCAAGGTGGAAAGCGAAGGCAAGCGCGAGACGGCCCGCCGCACCCGCGCCTTCGCCAGTCGCGTGTTCCGCCATGGCGCCGTGCTTGGGCTATGCAAGAACGATCCGGCCGCCCTTCTCGACGACGCCCTCGCCGCTCCCCTCGTCAAGCACCGTGCTGCCGTCCTCGAGCCGCGCAAGCTCGGCGTGTTGCTGCGTGCCATCGATGAGTTTACCGGCACCGAAGTGGTCAAACTGGCCATGCAGATTCTGCCGCATGTCTTCCTGCGGCCGGGGGAATTGCGCTTTGGCAAATGGGATGAGATCGACTGGGAGGGCGCCGTCTGGCGCGTTCCAGCCGAGCGCACCAAATTGCGTCGACCCCACTCTGTCCCGCTCTCGCGTCAGTCGCTGGAGTTGCTGCGCAGCCTGCACGAGCGCACTGGGCAATTGCCCTACATGTTCCCCGGGCAGCGCAAATTTACCGTGCCGATGTGCGAGAACGCGATCAACCTGGCGTTCCGCCGCATGGGCTTCGATCACGATACCGTCACGGCCCACGGTTGGCGGGCGACGGCCAGCACGCTGCTCAACGAAAGTGGGTTGTGGCATTTCGACGCGATTGAGCGGGCCTTGGCTCACGGGCATTCCAACGCCGTGCGCGGCACTTACGCCAGAGGGCAGCACTGGGACGAGCGCGTGAAGATGGCGCAGTGGTGGAGCGATTACCTGGACGGCCTGAAGCTATCCGCAGCGTAAGCGCGGCCGGGCAGCCGATCAAAGGCTGCCCGGCTTACTGGAAGAAATCGACCAACATTCGCCGTTCGTCAGGAGGTGCGGGAATGTCGGCTTGTGCCAAAACCCGCCGTTCGGTAGACATCAACCTGCGGGGCTACAACGCGTCTTAACCGAACGCCGGGCCACTTTTGTACTGCACGGTGTGATAGCAGACTTACTCCCACGCGAGCTTCGTGTTAGCCCCGTCTGCAATTCCGCCGGGCGCGGCAATTGGGTTTAGGGGAGTCCTTTGGCGCGAAGTACGAGAAGTGGCGGGGAGGATATCGCGCGCATAATTCAGCGCGCTGATATTGCTTCGGTGGCGAAGGCCCTCGGGATCCAAGTCGACTCGCGCCAGCGGCAGCCCGTACGAGCGATCTGCCCGTTCCACGATGACAGCGACCCGTCGCTCAATTTGTATAGGGGTGGTGCGGGCGCAGGCGAGCGAGGCCATTATCATTGCTTCGTCTGTGGTGCGCACGGGGACGTTGTCTCGCTGATACAAAATTACGAGCGCCTCTCGTTCTGGGAGGCAGTGCGATGGTTGGCAATCGATCAGGGAATCGACCTAGCTGCGGGACGTCGGGCACCCGTCGACCGTCGAAGTGGCGCTGCAATGCTTGCAGATCGCATAAAATCGGCGACCAGCGCCGATCCTGCGTTTACGACTTTTGCCGCCGCACGTGGTTTCGATCCGCTATTCCTGCGTGATGCCGGCGCAGCGCTTATCGACCTGCGTGCGCTAGGAGATTTAGCTCGTGCGGACCGAGCTGTAGAAGAAAAGTTGGTACAGGCCGGCATCTTCCGGCGTGATGACAAGCAGTCCAACGGGCCGGATCTGTTCGGAACGAGCCTCAAAGGCTTTTTTGGCGGCAAGCGCATCGTTTTCGAAATCGCCGACTCGCAAGATGGAATTGCAGGGTTCGCAGCTCGGTCCCTTGGTGTTGAACAACCAAAATATCTTTTCTCGTATGATTTTCCTCGCCGCAACACGTTGTACGGCTTTGACCGGGTCCTCGCTAAGCTGCGCACAGAGCGCCAGAGCCGAGTCACAGAGCCGATCGAGATTTACCTTGTCGAAGGGATTTTCGATGTTCTGCGCCTTGAGGCCCTTGGCCATAAAGCGGCTGGAATCCTCGGCTCCAGGATTACACCTGGGCAGCTTGAAAACTTAAAGGTCGCGATTGACGCCGCCCGCGAAGCAGGGCGGGATCTCACAATCCACATCCTCTTCGATCGCGACGATGCAGGGCGCCGCGGCGCCTACGACGCCGCCATCAGCTTGTTGACGTTGCTCGACCAATCTACCCCGTTCGAAGTTGATGTGGTCTGGCCGACCGATAGTGGCGACGGCAAGCTCGATCCCGATTCTTGGCTACGAGGACGCGACAAAGGTGACGCGGATCAAGCTCTTTCTAGTGCGGAAGTGCCTGTCCTCGTTTTTTTGGGCGCATTCCGCCTTGGCGCAGATCCTCACGCTGTCGACTGGAACAAGCCGGGCCGATTGAAGCTTGCAGCGGAAGCGCGCCATATCGCCTTAGCGCTGCCAAAATCGTCATGGGGCCGTATCCTCGCGCCACAGGATATCGGCCAACCAGGTGACGGGCTTGCCGAGTTCGCAGCTCTCGTTCGAAGCTACGGCGGTGACGTCGCGTCATCCGACGATGTACGCGTCGCGCTGGAGAAATACCGCGACCCGGCGGACAACCGGGCAGATTTGCTGTCCGCGCTTACCCTGGGACGGTCTTCGACATCAAGACGAGAATACCCGCTCGACGACGATGCTTGGGAGCGCTTGGCCGTGGCCGCTTCCCCGCTGTTTCATCTCCACAGAGCCCGGCTGGCAATCGGGGATGGTCCGTCCGCACCACTACTGTCGAGGGAGCTACCAAAGGGAGAGGGCCGCTATCGCTTGAAATCCGGGCCGGTTTCTCAAGATGCCCTGCTTCAACAGTACGTCTTATTGGAGCTGCTGAGGGACCGTATCGAATGTCAGCCCTTCGCCAGCCTCATACCGGCGGTACGATACAGTCGCGATCGAAATGCCGCAGGAGGCATTTATAGGACCGGTTCCACAGGCGAGCGTACCTCGCTGAGCTTCGCTTATCAGATAGACATGGCGATCGTGAATGGCGACACGCCGCCAAGGCGGGAAGGTATATTTCGCCCTTATTTCGAATGCTGGAGATCGTTCGTCGATTTCTTGGACGACAGGATCAAGCAGTTTCAGCACGAAGACCTTCAGATTCTTCGGCTCGACATCACCGGGTTTTACGATCACGTCCAGAGAGAAGCTGTTGGAAATGCTCTCGTTGTCCCCCTTGAGCGCGCCTTAAACCTGCTTCGGGTAGTTGACGGCGACAATCCACCTTTTGCTCCCATGTTGCGGCCCGATGCCGATCAGGACACGGCAAAGCGCGCGGAGACTGTCACCGATTTCATTCTGAATCACAGCTTCGGGCTCAGTTATCTTGACCCTGTGACCGGCGAGGAGAAGACCCACGACCAAAGGCGTGGTATCCCTCAAGGTCCAGATCTCTCCGCCTACCTCGCAAACATCTCGTTGTTCGACTTGGACGACATGATGGAAGCTGAAATCGATCGGCTGAACGGGATCGAGACGGGGCCAGACGAAGATCAAACCGCGCCGAAATGTGCTGCCGCTTACGCGCGTTATGTTGACGATATTGTGCTGATCTGTCGCGATTTGGAGACGGCCTATCAGCTTCGCAGAAAGATTGAATCCTGGCTGGGCCTGAAGGGTCTGGCTCTCAATAGAAAGAACCCTACACCTCCGCCGATGACGCGTGCCGAAGCGCGGGCTTGGTTGACAGACAATCGGGCAGGATTTGGATTTTCGGGGCCGTTAGCAGACCTACCGACAACCGACGCGATGGACCCGCTGGCCGATGCGGGCGAAATCGATCGCAAAACCGCCCTTGGCCTTCTTTTCGATCCGGAACTGGACAATCCCTTCAACGCCGAAACGAGTCTGGCTCGGATTGGCTTGGCATTAAGTGCTCCCGACATCCGTTTTAATGATCGCGCTTCAGCCTATCGCCGACTTTGGTGCCTGGCAGCGTCAGAAGCGCGTGAGGCGACCGGCCAAGCAGTGGCGGAGGCGTTCTGGATCCTTTTGTGCCGCGCCGACCCTCAATTCACGCAGTTGGCGGATAAAAAGCGAGGCTTAGAATTCGGCCTCGCCTGCTTTGAAGGCCTCGACAGGGCACTTCGATCAACAATTCCGACCGGGATGCTCGCGGACGACATCTGCGATCAGGTTGCGAAGAACCTTGGCGATTTGTCACGCGGTACGCTCGACGACGTTTTCACTCCAATCGCCCGTAAGCTTCTCGGCGACGAATTTCTCAGCACACTTCTCTCGCGCTTCGATGTGCGCTGCCAAATAGGAATCGTCGCCTGTCTCGCGGCTCAAAAGATCGCTGCGGGCGGCGAAGCAGTGAGTTTTGCAAGCCTGCGTGGGCATATTGCGGCTTCCGCCGAAGATGGGAGAACGCCACTGCCTGAAGGGCTGCGGCTGTCGCTCATCAAGTTCGACCCATCGTCGGTGACGGCCGGAACTTCTCTCGTCGTCCCACGCCAGTCTACGACGGACACCGCTTTCACCGCGATCAACCGCACGATCGTAGCGCTGCAACGGGTGGCGCAGTTCGATGAGACGGAGGAGCCACCTCCTTCTGCTTCGAGTGCTGGGGGTGAACCGGATTCGATCATCAATCTTACAAACCTGATCTTGCGCGTTTGGACGCCGGCGCCCGCAATCGGTATCGATCCGCCAAGTGCTTGTGAGGTCGAGCTCGACGCCGCGGCGACCCTCGTCAATATAACGTACAAGCGCTTTGCTGGCGTGGCCTCCCGACGGCCGAGGCTGATGCACCTTATCGCCAATACTGCAAATGCACGGCCTTTGCCTTCACCGCCTGGCCTACGAACCTCAGGGATCATGCTGTGGTGTGATGATGGAAGGCTGTTGCTTGCCACTGCAGAGCAAACTGCCAGGGAGCCGGTCGGCGCATCGTGGACTGACGCGGCGGCGCAGCCCGTCACTGGAATCAGGCTCAGGGTTGCAGACCTGCCGGCTGATTTCTCACCGCTGTATCTGGCTGGCGTCCCATGGACGCCTGCAAAGATAGCGAAGGTATATCGTGCTGGATTTAGGACCTTCGCGGCTTCCCTTGGGGCACACGATGGCACGATACCGGTTCCAACAGCTTTCTCGTTCTTCGTTTATTCGCCCGATGGCGTACCCGACCTCGATGCTATCCGGCTTGTCAGCTGGGGTGCGGGACGAGAGAGCGTTGATGGTCATGCCTTTGTCCGCAACGGCTTGGCCCTCGAGGCGAAAAAAATATACGCTGAAGGCGCGGATTATTGGCGTTACGGCTGGGCAACTCGTGATGTCTGCGAGCGCGCAGATCTACTGACTGACGACGAAGCGGGACTCGACGCCCATGCGTCGACCGCTCTCCACCGCGACGTGCATCGCCGTGAGGCGATCGTCGCGAGGGTACTTCCGAGGTTGTCCGGTGCTGACCGTTGGGGACCCGGCGACGTCACACTTGAAAGGCCAATCCCGACCAGGATCGAGCGCGCGCTGAGCCTGTTAGAACATTTCGAAGCCTCAAACTCGCCGGCAGTCGACGCCGCCTATCTGGTCGCGGCTGTGGCCGAGGGCATGTACATGAGCGAACGGATCAACAGCGATGTTGATCTTAATTCTCCTGGCCAACCCGCGGCCCTAATGATCCGGTCAACGCGCAGATTGACGCGAGGCTTACCCGAGGCCGCGAAGCATTGGTCTGGCTCGTCTGGACGTGCCCGTCCGTATCGTCGCAGCTCGGCCGCTTGGCACGCCATGGGCGACAAAATCGCCGATCATATCCCCGAAGTAGCCGATAGTGCGGTTGCGGCGCTTACGAACCTTGCGTTGGGCATCGATCTTTTTGCCTCGGTGGCTGATCTGCGATCGCTTGTGTTCGAACTCAGCAGCGCGTTGTCGAAAGATTCCGTTGAGCAACTTGAGCAGTGCGAGCTTGAACCATCTTGGCTGACGGACATCGTTGGGCTCGATATCATACTCGTGGACGACGCCTCGTCAGCAACTGACCCAAGTTTAGAAGGCCAAGCGAAAAAGCTCATCAGGTTGTTCTCCCAGATCGTGCTGGGCCGCAAAGGCGGATTGAGCGCTTTGCGGGACAGGATCGCTCCGTCCGGCTGGGTGGTGCTCGTAGCCATCTTACTGCAGGTTGCGCCCTTGAGAGCGGGGCCCAGCAGATTGCGACCTCGGCTTTGGCCAATGGATGCCACGAAGGTGGATGAGGCGGAGGCCGCGCTCCGAACTCTGCTCGTGTTCTTCTCAAGCCCATTTCAGCCGGGTGGTCCGGAGGACTGCTGGCCTTGGGACGCCTTCAGCCAACTGAACGACAACAAGCCCAAAAATCTTGTCGATCTGCTCCGAAAGATCACGGACTGTGCATCCCTCAATGTCAGCGATGAGATCTCGTGGTCGAATCCTCGCACGGGCGACATTGAAGCCGATCGCCCCATAATGCGGCTCGCCGATGGTAGCTCAGTCAGCCTAGCGGATTGGCAAATCGACATCGCTCACATTCGGGGTGAGCGCGGCACTGCGACGGAGTCGTCACCAGTCGGCAGCCGACAGCGCTTCCGATATTCGATATCGCGTTTCGGCGAACAAGTGCTGGGGTTGCACCTTGTTTCCCGTCAATTGGCAGAAGCGGTCTTCGAACCAGCGGGAGCTGGAAACGAACCTGGGCTGGCCGTGCCCTCTGATCATTCTCAGCTGCAACTACCTGTCCCTGAAACTGAAAGCTCGCAAAACCCTCCCCCCATCACCGAACCTGTATTGGGCTCGGTCGCGGCCGCTGCAGATGACGGTCATGCGCAGCCCAGTTCAAGGTTGTCCCCGGATCTCGAAAGCCTACGGGCGATTCAACGTCGCTCGTGGCGAAATCGCGCGAAGGAAAAGAGCGTCGCAGTACGGCGTGTAGCCATTGTTCAGTGGGACGTTACCGAGACCTATTATCAGCCTGGCGAAAAGGGCGGCTTTTATGAGGGGCTTCTCAAGAAATCCGGCAAAGATGTCGCGCGCGCCGCTGACGTAAGAAAGGGGGGCGTGTTCCTTTCGACAACAGAATTCAGGCGCCGCGCAATCCTGAAAGAGGTGCTCGCTTCATGTATCGATTTTCAAGTCGATGGAATTGTTCTTCCAGAATACAGTGTTCGTCCGGAGACGATAAATTGGCTTACCCGTCAAATACGTGGGATCGGCAGGCCGATCACCATTTGGTGCGGTACGTTCCGGGTCGCATCGGGTACTCAGATTGATCTCAACTTTCTGCCGTCCGCGCAGGTGCCGTTCGCCACGGCAGCGCTTCCGACAGCTCCGACCGGTCGGAGCCGCTGGGATTATCATACCGCGTTGCTAACATGCCTACGCGCCTCGGAGGGGAAGAACGGCAAAGGTATCGAACTCAGCCATTTCGTAAGGCAGAAGCGATTTCCTTCCGCGGCCGTCGGCGAGTTAATCAGGCCGCCACTCGACCAAGCCTGGAGGCCTTTGCTACAGGATACCACTGATCCGTTCGAACTCGGTACATATACACTTGAGCTGATTTGCTCGGAGATGTTTCCGCACGCCAGCAGTGCGAACTTCATTGGGGTCATCCAGGAAAACCAGGAATTGGCGCAACGCTATGGTCTTAGCAAGGGCAGCGAGACTCCATTCAGCTATTTAAGCCGCGATGTTTACGAGTTCGCGAGATGGACTGCGTATCGAAACTCCGTCCAGGTGGCGGGCGATTCGGAAAACACTTTGGTACGAGGTAAGGCGCTTCAGCGGACGCTAATTATCCTGCCAGCGATGACGGCCAGATCTGCGGATTATCACATATTCGGCCAGAATCAGTATCTCGCTGCCGGTCTAGTCACAGCATTTTGTAACGCAGTTGCGCCGCCCTATGGTTGCGGACAGAGTGGCTTCATTGGCCTCGACGGCTGGAAGGTGACGGAGGGGATACGGACCCCTTACGGATCTAAGGCGCCAGGCATTTTTCAACTTGGGGGAAAGAAGCACAGCGGACCGCTCGGCAAAGCCGAGTCAGCGGTCGTGATCGCGGACCTCGATCTTCTTCGGACAGCAGATCAGAAGCCAACTCCACATTATCAAAGCAGAGCACTCCAGCTGGTCGCGCACCTTCCGATAATCTTCGCGACCGAACCGGGTGAGAGTGCTGCTCCTGGTAGCTACCCCGGCAAGCAACGTCGCCCTCGGTTGCGAACGATTGCAGGCGCGAGCAAGACGTTCGACGAATTTTCCCGGATTATCTCTGCAGCGCTCGCACTTGAGAGCGTGTGGCGTGCCGCTGGAAATGTTGCAGAGGCTGATCAATCGGAGCCGCCGGCCTATACGGCAGCGATACAATCAACGCGGGACGGCTTGCGCCTTCTGGAGCAGTTTGCCGACGACTCTGGCTGGCTGGAGAAGCGAACCGAGTCCTTTATCGACGAGCGCTACGCATTCCCGCCGATCTCGCCATTGCCGGCGTTGACAGACTGGATTTATGTTGATGACCGCTGGCTTCCGGAACCACAAATAATTGTCGAGCCGGCCGGCCACGAGGACGCCTTGCTTAGCGATCGCCCCGTTCTGGCCGTGCCAAAATCAATGGGGGACGAGCCTCCCCGCGAGCCAAGCTGAGTAGTCATCGCTGGGAACGATTGAGAATTATGACCATCGACGATCCAGAGAGCATGGCTCGCGCACTCGAAGAGACCGGGAACTACCGTGTCCTTCGCAGACTGGACTTAATGCGGCAGCTTGAAACGAATGACGGGACGGCGGTCCGGCGCGGTATATTTTTGGATATCGAGAGCACAGGCTTAGATGTCTCGAACAGCGAGCCGATCGAGTTCGCTATGGTGCCCTTCGACTATACTGCTGATGGGCGGATTTTCGCTGTCCATGCCGCCCTTCATCAGTTTAACGAGCCGAGTGAACCGATACCGCCAGAGATTACCGCGATCACCGGGTTAACGGATGAGCACGTGGCCGGACATAAGCTCGATAGATCGACGATCGACGCATTTGCCGATCAAGCTGCGGTTATCCTTGCTCATAACGCAGCCTTTGATCGTCCCTTCGCAGAACGAATTTCGCCGATATTTGCGGTCAAACCGTGGGGCTGCACCATGTGCGACGTTCCCTGGAGCGAAGAAGGAGTAGAAGGCCGACGCCTCTCCGATTTGCTTTCCCGGTTCTCATATTTCTTTGATGCTCATCGAGCCGTGGACGACTGCCAAGCTGGGATTTCATTGGCAACAATGCGGTTGCCAACAAGCGGTCGGAGGGTTCTAGATCGATTGCTGGAGGTTGCTCGGCGGCCAACATGGCGCATCTTTGCAGACGGCGCACCGTTCGACGCGAAGGATGCCCTCAAGAGCCGGCGCTATAGATGGAACACCGACCCGGGCGTCGGCCCCCGAGCGTGGTACATTGATGTGGGGCCAGATCGGCTAGAGCCCGAGATCGCCTTCTTGAAAGGCGGGATTTTGCGTTCGAACGTGACGCCGCCAATGTATGAAATTACTGCATTCCAGAGATACTCGAGCCGCAGCCAATGACGAAAACGTCCTTGCTGAGATCCGAGTTGCGATCGCTGAACGTCCGCATTTGATAAGACCCGCCATTCGATTCGCCGCCGGTGAACGACAGAAATGTCCCAACGATGCGGCGTTCGTTTGCGGCGGCAAGTGGCGACCAACTCTCGCCGTTCAGCGGCCGCGAATTGAACGGCGGCCTATGCCGGAAGCCGCCATTCGCCCTAACTTTGTAAACGAGCTGCTGGTTTGGAACGTGGTTGAACGCAGAGTGCTGGCACCTGATCCCATCCGAAGACTCGCGCTGACCGCATTGAACCCGAAAAATAGCTGGACCTCGGTCCGGATCATCCCAATGCCCAAGGTTCAATGATGGGCCTTCAATCCTCGATGACGAGGGCAGCAAGCAAAAGCATCGCTTCTGACGTTTCGCCCTCATGATGTGCGCCAGCCCGCGCTGATTATTTCAGGATGAGATCGAGCAACGTAGCAATCTTCCTAAAAATTTGCCTCCATCGATGTGTTACGTCTTGCACACAGGGCGTCTCATCCTACCTTTTGTCATGTCGGTGGACGAGCAGGGGATTTCTCTGGCGTTCAGTTTGGGAGGACCGGGATTTGCTTGGAACTGAAATTGATCGGTTCATCTCCGACTATTTGTCTGAGATTGACGCTGGCAACGCAGCTATTTTCGCCGGTGCGGGCCTATCGGTGCCAGCAGGCTTTGTTGATTGGGCTAGTCTGGTGCGCCCACTTGCCGAAGAGCTCAATCTTGATGTGTCGAAGGAAGCAGATCTGGTTGCGGTCGCGCAATTCCATGTGAACAGCAATCAGCAGAACCGTCACGCTCTGCACAAGGCAATCGTGGATGCGTTCGCAGTCAACACAGCGCCAACGACGAACCACTCCATTCTCGCGCGGCTGCCTATCACCACCTACTGGACGACGAACTACGACAAGCTGATCGAGAAGTCGCTAGAAGACGCCGGCAAGATTGTCGACGTGAAGTGGGCGTTGGAGCAGCTTGCGGTAACGCGCCCGCGTCGGGATGCGACCATCTACAAGATGCACGGCGATGTGGATCGGCCGGATCAGGCGATCGCCACGCGGGACGACTATGAGCACTATGGAATGCGTGTTTCGGAAAGTCCCGGACAGCAATTCCGGTAAGTCGCGGACAGTGATTTCAGAAAGTCCCGGACAGGCATTTCGCTAAGTCCCGGACAGTTTGTGCGGTTGGTCATTGGGTGCGCCGGTTTGGC
>Ga0065704_10070362_pt1 | contig 30066 bp, 23 predicted proteins | sample SwiRhicommuniRL2_FD_59091 | JGI IMG/M metagenome (GOLD analysis project Ga0065704, IMG submission 59091) | Switchgrass rhizosphere bacterial communities from Rose Lake, Michigan, USA - RL2 v2 (version 2) | ecosystem: Host-associated > Plants > Roots > Rhizosphere > Soil | place: East Lansing, MI | reverse complement strand
CCCATGTCATCACCAACTGCCTGCCCTATTGTCATTCCATGTCGCAATGGACGATGAGCAGCTCCTACGAGGAAACCGGGGTGCTGGACTTCATCCTGAAGGAAGGCGACAATGGCTGGGGCATGCTGGCGCGCGGCAGCATCGCAAAGCCACAGTTCAACACCTATAAGCTGATGAACCGCCTGGGTACGCGCCGTCTGGCATCGACCGGCCCGGCGCTCGCTTCGCGCACGGCAAAGGGGGCTTCCGTTATGGTATGGAACCTCGCAGATGTGCAGCAGGCCGCAGGCATTCCGGGGAGGAGCAGCACACGTGCCGTTTCGGGCGTGCCCAAGTCGCTCGACATCGCCTTCCGTGGCGCCGCCGCCGGGGCCGGGGCGCAGATCAGCTATGTCGATATGACACGGGGCTCACCCTTGCCGATGTGGCGTAAACTCGGCTCGCCACAATATCCCACGCCCGCGCAAGTCGAACAGATTCGCGCGTCGGCCGAAATCGCTGCCCCCGAAACGCGGCAGCTTGGCAAAGGCGGCACGCTCTCGATCGACCTGCCGCCGGAAGGGATTGCACTGATCGAGTTGGTTGAAGTCTAGGCAACGGTTCCTTCAGTGCCGTACCGGTCTTTGAAGCGGACTAGAAGGTCAAGGGCGGTGTGGATCGATGCTTGGGTCGGTCGGCCACAGCGCAAGGCAGTTAGACGACGAGCAGCTTTCGGCAGGTGAGGATCTGCAAGCTAATCGTCAGCTATCTGCTGCTGCTGATCTTGTTCGATCAAAAGGGATGAAAGTTGAGAGTCATAACGGAGATCACGCGGCGAAACTTGTTGTCGGCTGTTCCCCACGGAGCGGTAGCGATGGCTTTGGCCCCCATATCGGTGTCCGCGCAGCCGATCCCATCATCGGCCTCGTCCGCAAACCGGTCCTTCCTGGATAAGGCCGAGCAGCTAAAGCCAAGACTTAACGAGTTTGTTCAGACGCCACTCGGCCTGGTAAATCCCGTGAAGGATGCGGCACAGGCGCTGGGCTGGCGGATCGAGCAAGCCGGAGACGCAGACGCCATCGCATCCCGCGTTCTGAAGAAGAATGGCGACACCCTCATCATCGACTTTGGCGGGCATCGCGCCGGCCACCTGTCCTTCGACATCGAGAGTGTCGGCGAAGCGATAGGCGCACCTGTCCGGCTCCGCTTCACGTTCGGTGAAGTCATCCCCGATATAGCAGAGCCCTTCTACCCCTATAAAGGATGGTTGTCCGAAAGCTGGCTTCCGGAAGAGGTCGTGACATTAGACATTGTCCCTTCATCTGTTCGTCTGCCAAGACGCTATGCCTTTCGTTTCGTGAAGATCGAACTTCTCGGGCTGCCGATCGGGCGTAAAATCGCGTTGCGGAATGTCCGGGCGCACGCGTTGACCTCAGCGACGGGGACGGTCCCCGCTTTCCCGAAACGATTGCCGGCAGACCTGCATCAGATGGACCGTGTGGCCGCCGCCACCCTGCGCGACTGTATGCAGACTGTCTTCGAGGATGGCCCGCGGCGGGATCAGAGGTTGTGGACGGGCGATCTTCGGCTCCAGGCGCTGACGAGCTATGTAACCTTTCCTAACAATGATCTCGTAAAGCGATGCTTGTATCTCCTCGCGGCCTTCCCTCGCGAGGATGGTATGCTTCCAGCCAACGTCTTCGAATATCCGCGCCCCATGCAGGCGCCGGAATTCATGATGGATTACAGTGCCCTCTTCGCCGTCACCCTGGCCGATTATGTCGCTGCCACCAACGATATCGCGTTCGGTCTTGAGCTTTGGGACTCTGCCCTCAGGCAAGTTCGTCTGGTGGGTGAAATGATCGGCGAAGATGGTGAGATTAGGCTTCCCAAGGGCACCTTGACCTTCGTCGACTGGAATCCGCAGCTTAACCGCGATGCGGCGCTCTACGCCATCTATATCTATGCTATGAAACATGTGATGGCGTTGGCCGAAAAGCTTGGCCGTCCGGCAGACGTCAGCGATTTTCCCGACAAGATTGCCCGCGCGGAGGCGGCAGCGATAAAAGCCTTCTGGTCCCCGGAACGGAAGCTTTTCATCAGCGGAAGCAAGCGACAGATATCAATGGCCTCCCAGGCATGGATGACCCTTGCAGGCGTTGGCACGCGCAAGATGCAATCTGCCGCACTCCTCAACGCGCTTCGGCACCCCGACGTCATTCAATCCCGCACCCCTTACCTGACCCACTATGTCACGGAGGCCCTGTTCGTTGCTGGTCACGATTCAGAGGCCCTGAAGATGATGCGGTCCTATTGGGGTGGCATGCTGAAAGCCGGAGCCGACACGTTCTGGGAAGCCTACGCACCGGACAATCCGCGCGTAGCGCCATACAACGACTTCCATGTAAACAGCTTCTGTCATGCATGGAGTTGCACGCCTTCCTATCTCTTGCGCAAATACGCGCGTCAGATCGGATAACCGGCTTCACTGAAGCGCCCTGATTTGCCGTAGGCTCCAACTTCTCAGCAAGTGGAGCCGATTTGCGGTATGAAGTGCTCGATCAAGCCGCGAACAGTGCCCGGGTCGCTGCCATGAGGACTGCCGCGCGTTCGGCGGCGGGACGGTTTGCGGTTTCGGCAAGCGGGGCCTCGACGGCAAGGCGCGCGCTAGCAGGAAGGAGGGGCAGCAGAGCCCCAACATCAAAGCCGCCTTTCCCGGGTGGCAGCCGACCGGCGATCGCCTCTCTACCCAGATCCGGGGGAGCAGATCGAGGACCGTCGCACAATTGCACATGCGCGATCCGCTCGTGCGGCAGCGCCGCAACGGCATCCCACGATCCTACCGTCCGCATGACATGGAGGCAGTCCACCGTCACGCCCACGTCCGCGCCGCACACTTCCGCGAGCGACAAGGCCTGGGCCGGTGTCCGTACCCGGGAGAGCGTAAAAGCCTCGATAGTCAGACGCGTGCCTGATGCGCGCGCGATCCCGGCCAGATGTGCCATCGTATCAGCCAGCCGCGATGCGTCATCGTCGAAGGCCAGGGCATTGACGGTGCCGCCCAGCTCTGCGGTTAGCCCCGCTAGGCGCTCAAGCGTATCCCAGTCCGGTGCGGGATCGATCATGAAAGGTTCGACGATACCCACACACAGCTCATGTCCCCGCAACGCCTGCACGACTTCCCGTCTCGCCGCCGCATCCGTAACGAGATCGCGGTAAGGCCCCAGCGGAAGCGGCAGTGCGAACAGGCTGACACCCGAAAATCCGGACTGCGCGGCGACATCTATCAGTTCCAGCGCCGTCAGGTCGGGAAGCGAGAGGTGGTCCAGAACCAGATCCGGCCCGGCATTTACAGTTTCCGTCATGGCTCACCCTCGCGCAACAGTTCGATATCGGCCCGTCCGCATGACCGCAAGCATGGCGTGCAAGCGCCGGGCGCGGATGCTGTTTCTGCGATCTTCGCCGGCCAGTTCCGGTCAGACCGCCGTCGCACCGCCATCGATCACCATGGGATGGCCTGTGACGAAGCTGGCCGCATCCGAGCACAGCCAGACAACCGCTTCGGCGATCTCTTCCGCCTTGCCAAAGCGGCCCATCGGCGTCATCGCATCGATCATCGCCTTCATCTGCGGATCGGCGACCAGCGGCGCGGTCATCGGGGTTTCAATCACCCCGGGGCAAACCGCATTCACGCGAATGCCCTGCTGCGCCCACTTGAGCGCAGCTTGCCGGGTGAGCCCGACAACGCCATGCTTGGACGCTACATAAGCCGGCTGGTTGGGGTTGCCGACCAGACCATTGATGGACGACGTGTTGACGATCGCCCCGCCCCCGGTACTAAGCATGGCCGCCGCTTCCTCCCGAATACACCGCATCACGCCGGTCAGGTTGATCGAAATGGCAAGGTCCCAGTTCTCGTCCTCATACTCTTCACGGCCCAGCAGGTTGACGCCGGCGTTGTTGAATGCGCAGTCAAGCCGGCCCCAGGTATCGACGGCCTTGCCGACCATGGCCTTGATGTCCGGTGCACTACGCACATCACAGCGCTGCCAGGCCGCAGTTCCGCCGGCAGCCTCGATCACCGAGACGGTCTCGTGTCCTTCTTCGTCCTTGACGTCGCAGACCAGCACGCGCGCGCCGGAGCGTGCGAAACACAGCGCGGCCGCACGTCCGATACCACCGCTTGCACCGGTGACGAGCGCAACCTTGCCTTCCAGGCCATAGTTGATCATCTTTTCTCTCCCATTCACATATCGCAGCATTTATTCTAGGCATTAACGCAAATGACGGTCAACGCGATATGCAATTGATAAAACGCGAACAGCGCCCCCATCCCGCGCAGTTACATCACCAATGACGCAGGACCACAGTTTCCAGTCAGCGACAGGCGGTCACTTACTTAGCCAAAGGCGGCGATGGCGCGCACGACCGCGCCTTTCGGTATGGACCTCGGCGAAGGCGGAGCTAAGATCGACAACCCATTCCGGGGCGATACCTGGAGGGAAATAACCGACAGCAGCGTGAGCCCCACGCAAAGCGCGCCGAGTTGCCACTTATCGAGCAGGTTTAGCACCTGCTCGAACGAATATCCGCACTTTACGCGGCGAGGAGAAAATGATGCCGATCGACCCGCAAATCGAAGCCATGTTCGCCGGCCAGCCCGATTGGGGGCCTGTTCGAGCCGTCCCGGTGGACCAGCTGCGCGCCGCCGTACGGCAGGCTTCGATCCAGATGCCGCCGCCACCGGTTTCGCTGGCGGATGTGGCCGACCGCACTATTCCCGGCCCGGCCGGTGACATCCCGGTGCGCATCTACACGCCGGAAGGAACAGGACCGTTCCCGGTCACGGTCTATTTCCACGGGGGCGGTTTCGTCGTGGGTGATCTCGATACGCAGGACATGATCGCGCGCGGGCTGTGCGGCGGTGCGAAAACGCTGGTCGTCTCGGTCGATTACCGGCTGGCTCCGGAACACAAGTTCCCTGCGGCTCCAGACGATGCGTGGGCGGCCGTCCAATGGGCCGCGGCCCATGCCGAAGCGCTCGGCGGCGACCCCGCCCTGCTTGCCGTGGCGGGCGACAGCGCCGGTGGCGTGCTTGCCAGCGCGATGACCCTTCTGGCCCGCGAAGCGGGAACCCCACGGTTGACAGCTCTGGTCAACTGGTACGGGCCGGGCATCCACCCGATCCCGAACGAGGGCTCCGCAGTGGAATTCGCCAATGGGCCAGTACTGCGCCTCGACGATGCGCACTACTTTTGGGAACTGTATCTGGAAAATGAGGCCCAGTTCGACGACGTGCGCGCCAGCCCGGCCAAGGCACAAAACCATGCGGGCCTGCCTCCCGCCTATATCGCCTCAGCCGAATGCGATCCGATCCGTGACAGCGTGGAAATGTACGCCGATGTCCTCAAGGCCGCCGGCGTGGAGACCGAGGTGCATCGCTATCCGGGCATGGTTCACGGCTTCGTTTCATGGGTGGGTTTCCTGCCCGGCGCGCAACAATCCATGGCGGATGCATGCGACTTCCTGGCACGGCATTTCAGCGCCGCCAGAGCCGGGACCTGAAGACACGGGACTGGAGTGACCGATATCTACCAAGCATCTGACCGCTGCTTCAGAACCGAGTGGCCACATCGGGTAGCAGGTTCGGCTATGGCGAAGCACTGCTCATAGCCAGGCCTGCGCGAAGCAAACCGCGATTCATAGTGCAGACGGGCATGAACAGAATACTGCTAGCTTGGCATAAGCGCTTCACAGCAAATGCAAAAAAGGGTGCCGGCAATGCGCTGGCACCCTTTTTCACCGTCCGGCAGCCACAAGGGCCGCCGGTCTTCTTGAGATATATTACTTCAGCTTCGCGAGGTCCGCATCGATCGCGGCCAGACGCTCGTCGGTCACCTCGTCGGGCGCGTACTGCTGCACGGTCTCGAGCGTCATCGCACGCGCCATTTCGATCTGGTCGTTATCGACCAGGCCCGGAATATGCTTGGCGACAATCGCCTTGGCGGCGGGATCGTCCAGAAGCGTGCCGATTTCCGTCTCGGACGTGCTGTACTTGGCGGTCCCATGCGCGCCTGCGGCATGGTCCGCAGCGCCAGCCTGGGCGGTCGCGGTTGCCGTTCCGGCGTGTTCCTGGGCGAAAGCCGAAGTAGCTGTCAAAACCCCGACAATCGCGGCGAAATTCATAACCTTACGCATAAAAAATCCTCTCGAATCGCGGCCCGTGCCGTCCCCACCTTATCGCACGCTTTCGTTCGAATATCAAGCCCTACCAGGCACCGCGGCCAACAATCACCAAATCGACGACGCGTTGGGCGAAGTCATCAAGCTGCTCGCAAGAGACGCTCGCGCCCTCCTGGATCCGGACACCTGACAGCGCGCCTACGAGCACGCGTGCGACCGCTCTGGGATCGCGCGCTGGCCTGTCATCGCGCCTTGCAGCCGCCACGATGTCCTGCTCAATCAGATCGAGAATATAGTGATACCCGCTATCAAGGATGACATTGGCAAGCCCGGGAAACCTGTCTCGAACAGAAAGCACCAACTGCTGGACCGCCATCACTTCCGGCTTATGCAAAGACCGGGCAATAGTGGCGGCGTGGTGCCGTAACCGCTGTTCGATGTCGTCAGTCAGCAAGTGGTCCTCTACGGACGCATCTTCCGCCCATTGCTTCACTGACGCTTCGACCACCGCGCTGAACAGGGCCTCCTTTGAGGGATGGCGCGCGTAGAGAGTCCCTTTCGACACTTTGGCCGCAAAGGCGACCTGTTCCATGGCCACGCCATCATACCCATCGGCGAGGAACATCTCGTGTGCCACCTGAATGATAAGCCGATCGATTGCACTGGCACGCGCCGCGCTGGGCCGGCCGGCCTTCGACTTGAGAGCTTCTTTCGTCTTGTTCATGGTTCTCCCGTTGTTTCACAGCCGGAACCTCAGGGCAATCGGGGAAGCATGAATCTTGAACTATAATCGAACGCTTGCGATCGATATATTGACAGGTCCAAGTCTTCGGCCTAACCTTCGCGCAAATCAGGACGCGCAAACCCGCGCCCATACCGAAGAGGATTGCCTGTGAAACTCGTCTCCTCCGTTCTGCTTACCGGGATAGCTATGTGCGCGCTTACTCCTGCAGCTGGCGCCGATGAGCCTGCGGACGTCGATGCGCGCGCACGGGCCGCTCTGGCTCAAATGAATGCCGAAGAGCGCATCCAACTTCTCCATGGCACCATGCCGCTCATGATCCCGTCATCGAAGCGCCCGGCTGGTATAGCTTTGGGCGCAGGCTACGTTCCCGGCATCGAACATCTTGGGATACCGCCCCAGTTGGCGAGCGATGCGAGCCTGGGCGTTTCCAACCTCATGAACATGCGCCCAGGCGATGTGGCGACCGCCCTGCCCTCCGGCCTCGCGATGGCTTCCACATGGGACTCCTCCCTTATCAAGGAAGGGGGCCGGATGATCGGTGCCGAGGCGCGTGCCAAGGGCTTTAACGTGATGCTGGTGGGCGGCGTCAACCTGGTGCGCGATCCACGCGCTGGTCGCAATTTCGAGTACCTGGGGGAGGACCCGCTGCTGGCCGGCACGCTCGTGGCCGCGCAGATTGCCGGAGTCCAGTCCAACAATATTATCGGCACGATCAAACATTTCGCCCTCAACGATCAGGAAACCGGCCGCTCCAGCGCATCGGTGGAAATGCCCGAGGCCGCGATGCGTGAAAGCGATCTCCTGGCCTTTGAAATTGGCATCGAGAAGGGCAATCCCGGTTCAGTGATGTGCTCTTACAATCAGGTGGGTGGCGTTTACGCCTGCGAAAACAGCTTCCTTCTCAATCAGGTTCTGCGACGCGATTGGGGCTACAAGGGTTATGTCATGTCCGACTGGGGTGCAGTGCACTCCACTCAGGCACTCGTCGCGGGTCTCGACCAGCAGTCCGGCGAGGTTCTTGACAAGAAGCGGTGGTTCTCAATCGAGTTGAAAGCCGCACTGGCCGATGGCCGGGTGCCGCAATCGGCCGTCGACACGGCCGCGCTGCGCATTCTTCGCTCGATGTATGCCCACGGCGTGGTGGACAATCCCCCTGCAACTTCCGCTATAGACTTCGACGCGCACGCCAAAGTCGCGCTCAAGGCCGCGGAAGAAGGTATTGTCCTTCTCAAGAACCGCGACGGCATCCTGCCGCTGGCTGGTAAGGCCCGCAAGATCGCGGTGATCGGCGGTGAGGCCGATGCGGGGGTACTTTCAGGCGGCGGCTCCAGCGCCGTGGTGCCGGTAGGTGGCTTTGCCAAGACGGAAAAGCTCGGTAAGGAATTCGGCGCGGCCGCCACTTTCGCGCAGCGGACCTATGGCGGCACCGCGCCGCTGGCCGCGCTCAAGGCGGCTTACCCTGATGCCGAGATCACGTATGTCGATGGTTCCGATGTCGCCGCTGCCACGCAACTGGCCCGAGACAGCGATCTGGCTATCGTCTTCGGCGAAAAGTACTTCGCCGAAGCCGTCGACGCGCCTGACCTTTCGCTCGACAAGAACGGCGATGCCTTGATCGACGCCGTCACGGCGGCCAATCCAAACAATGTCGTCGTGCTCGAAATTGGCAATCCGGTAGTGATGCCCTGGCGCGACAAGGCCGGTGCCATTCTCGCGGCCTGGTATCCGGGACAGCGCGGCGGCGAAGCAATAGCTCGCGTGCTGTCGGGGGAAGTGAATCCGTCCGGTCACTTGCCAGTGACCTTCCCGGCCTCGGTCGCACAGCTGCCGAACCCGGTTCTACCGGGGTCTGACCTGCCGGTGCCGAGCAAGGAAGACAGGGCTACATATGGCATCAACACCAACTCCCCACCGTTCAAGATCACTTATCCGGAAGGGTCCGATGCGGGCTATCGCTGGTTCGACCTCAAGCAGGAAAAGCCGCTTTACGCTTTCGGCCATGGCCTGAGCTACACCAGCTTCGCATACAAAGGACTGGGCCTGAAAGTAAAAGACGGCGATCAGCTGACTATAAGCTTCACAGTCACCAATACCGGCAAGCGCGCCGGCGCGGATGTGCCACAAGTCTATGTGAAGCTGCCCGGCAAGGCCAAGCGCCTGATCGGATGGGACAAGCCTATGCTCCAGCCCGGCCAAAGCACCACTGTTACCGTCACTGCCGATCCGCGCCTGCTTGCCGATTTCGATACCGAACGCCAGCTTTGGGTGGTCGATCCGGGCAAAGTCACGGTCGAAGTGGGACATTCCGCCACCGAGACCGTGCTGACTGGATCAGCCACGATCGGAGCCAAGCTGATCCGTCCCTGAGACGCGCAGGCATGATGATAAAGCCTAAAAGAAAAGGGAGAGGGCATGACAATCGAAGTTAACCGCCGTCAGGCTATCGCTATCGGCGTGGCCGGTTCCGTTGCCGGCAGCATCCCGCTGCGGGCATGGGCTGCAGAGGCCGGTAGCGCGCCTACGGTCGCCGATCCGCGCACGTGTGAACTGGTCAATCCCCTGTCTCTCGGGGATCTGCTGCCGCGCTTTTCGTGGACGCTCACCGGGGACGACAAGGGCCTGGGCCAGACCGCCTATCGCATCCGCGTGGCTCGCAGCCCGGAGAACCTTGCGGCCGGGCGGGATTTGCTGTGGGACAGCGGGAAAGTCTCTTCCGCTGATAGCCTGTCGATCCCCTATGGCGGCCCTGCCCTGCCTTCGCGCGCGCAAGCGGTTTGGGACGTGGAACTGTGGCCGGGCAAGGGCGCCCGCTCGGTAAAGAGTGCCCCTGCCACCTTCGAAACCGGGCTCGCCCCCGGCGACTGGAAGGCGCAATGGCTCGCCAGCGAAACGACTGTGGCCAAGCGCGATCGGGAAGCCGGGCTGCACTGGATCAGCCCCACGGATAATCAGCGGGTCAATCAAACCTGCCTCTATCGCTGGACGTTCGATAGCGACGGTGGTCCTGCCGAAATTTGTCTGAGCGCTCACGAAATGTCGGACGTGACCTTCAATGGCTCGCCGGTGAAGGCGCTGCAAGACGGCCCAATCAGCTGGACGCAGATGGCCGTCTATCCGGTCACCTTGAAAAAGGGCCGCAACGTGCTCGCACTGGCGGTCAAGCGCATTGCCGGTTTCGGTGTGCCCCCAGCCCATGTGGCCGCGCTTCTTCGCCATGGCAGGAATCTGGAAAGCCGGATGACTTCGGCCGATGCGGGCTGGAAAACACACATTGGAGACGCATCCGACTGGCAGTCTGCCCGGTTCGACGATTCCGGCTGGAAACCGGCGAAGGCCGCCAGCGGCAGGATGCCGGTCGGAGAGCCCTGGCCGGTCTATCCCGCCAATCTGCTGCGCCGGACCTTTACTGCCAAGACCCCCATCCGCTCTGCTCGCCTCTATGCCACGGCATTGGGTGTCTATGACGCATCGATCAACGGCAAACCGGTGTCGGACCGCTTCCTTGCCCCGGAATTTACCGATCCGTCCAAGCGCGTCCTCTATCAAGCCTACGACGTGACCGATCGCCTCACAGCCGGTGAAAACACACTAGGTTTCCATGTCGGCGATGGCTGGTATGGCTCGAAATACTCGACAAGCGCCCGCTTCGCGTTCGGGCCGGCGCCTTGTCGCCTGTTGGCCCAGCTCGAAATCGAATACGAGGACGGCACGCGCGAGGTTATCGCGAGCGGCGATGGCTGGCAGATCGCCGAAAGCCCGGTCAAAGCCCACAGCATCTACGACGGCGAAGTCTATGACGCCCGCGATGCTCGCCAAGATTGGTTCAGGCAGGACGCACCAGCGCAGGAATGGCGCCGGGCCGAAACCGTCGATGCGCCGGACATCCCGGTCGATCCGCAGCGCTGCGAACCAATTCGTGCGCTTGGACAGCTGACGCCTGCCAAGGTCAGCCGACTGGGAGCCGGGCACTATGTCGTCGATTTCGGACAGAACTTTGCCGGCTGGGCCCGCCTCTCGGTGGAAGCAGCCGCTGGAACGCATGTCACCATGCGGTTTGCCGAACTCCTCAACGCCAATGGGACGGTCGATCAGGCCAACCTGCGCACGGCATGGGCCCGCGACATTTACGTCGCAGCCGGCAAGGGCCGGGAAATCTGGATGCCGCGCTTCACCTATCACGGCTTCCGCTACGTCGAACTGACCGGCGTGCCCGACGACACTGCGCTGTGGTCCGTGGAAGGTGTGGTCGGGCATCAGGACCTGCCGATCACGGGGTCGTTCCGCAGCGGTGATCCTGTCATCACCAAGTTCTGGGAAAACGCGGTCTGGAGCCAGAAATCGAACTTCTGGGGCCTGCCTACCGATTGTCCGCAGCGCGACGAGCGCCTCGGCTGGATGGGCGATGCAGAAGTATTCTGGCCGGCGGCAGCTTACAACATGGACGTGGCCGCCTTCACCTCCCGGATCATGGGTGATATGCGCGCGGGGCAGAAGGACAATGGTGCTTTCCCCGATGTAATTCCGCCATTCGTTCCCGGCTTCGATCTCACGTCTCCGGGATGGGCCGACGCCGGCGTGGTACTGCCTTACACCGCGTGGCATCAGTACGGCGATCTTGGCGTGATCGAAACCAACTGGAAGGCGATGGATGCCTATCTCGGCTATATACTCGCCGCCAATCCCAACCACTTGTGGCAAAAGAGCCGGGGCGCCGACTATGGCGACTGGCTCGCCGTAGACGCAAGTGCCGCCAACCCCGGCGAGGCGACGACGCCCAAGGACTTGATCGGCACCGCCTATTGGGCTGACGACGCACGTATGATGGCTGAAATGGCCCAAGCCTGCGGTCGCAAGGAAGACGCCGCGCGTTATCGCCAGCTTTTCGATGCGATACGGACAGCCTTCAATACCGAGTACGTCAAGGCGGACGGCACCATCGGCAATGGCAGCCAGACCAGTTATATCCTCGCCATCCGCTTCGGCCTGCTGAGCGATTCCGCGCGCAAAGTGGCGGGCGACCGGCTGGTGGCAGACATCGCCAAAAGGGGCGGGCACCTTTCCACCGGCTTCCTCGGCACGCCGCATATCCTCGATGCCCTGGCCATGTCGGGACACGATGATACCGCAGTCGCCCTGCTGCTCCAGCGCAGCTACCCGTCATGGGGCTACATGGTGGAAAAGGGCGCGACCACGATGTGGGAGCGCTGGAATTCCGACACGGGCGATTCCGGCATGAACAGCCGCAACCACTATGCCTTCGGCGCCATCGGATCGTTCCTGTTCCGCCGTATTGCAGGGATCGATGCGGCCTCTCCCGGCTTTGCAGACTTGAATATCGCGCCGATCATGGACCCGCGGCTCGGTTCAGGCGGCGCGACTTATCGCAGCGCCAAGGGCACGATCCGCACCGACTGGACGGCTAAAGGAAGTGAATACCAGTTGGACGTGGAACTGCCTGCAGGCGTTTCCGGCACCGTCCTGCTGCCGGGGGGCAAGAAAGCGAAAGCCAAGCCTGGGCTCAACCGCTTCTCAGGCAAACGGAGCTGACATGAAAAGCCGGCCGCGGATTGCTCCACGGCCGGCACTCGGTGAAAACCGTTGCGAAAAACGCAGACGGGCCCGCCAAGATCTGTGCCGGGCCGCCTACGCTCAGGCAAAGACCTCGGCGCGCACCCAGTCGACCGAGGACACATCGCCGGCAAGACGAGCACGGCCTAGCTCGGCGTTCCAATAGCTTTCCGAACCATCGGCCAGGCGCCATTCGTGCAGACGGCGCGTATAGAGCTGGAGATCGTGTTCCTCACTCACGCCGATGGCACCATGAACGGCGTGGGCGGTCGCAGCGATGCGCGGAGCGGCTGCGGAAGCGACCGATTTGGCGGTCGCAGCGGCGGCCAGCGAAGGCTCGAAACCGCTGGCACAGCCTAGCGATGCGGCGAGACGCGTGGCGACAACATCTTCGGCCATCACGGCAAGGTTCTGCTGCAGGGCCTGTTGGCGCCCGATCGGCTTGCCGAACTGCACCCGCTCATTCGCATAGGTTGTCGTCCGATCAAGCAGTTCGTTGCCCGCGCCCGACATGAGCGCCGCGCGAACCACGGCGGAAATCCGGCGCAGGCCGCCTTCTGGACGTGGCAGCGCGGGGCCGGATGCAGACGCAAAATCGAACCGTGCGGCAATCGAGGCTTCCACACCGGTGGGCTGTGGCGCACAGTCCCTGGCACGCACAAGACGCAGCGTCTCGCCATCGTCAACAAGCACATGCTCACTCACCAGACCACAGCTTACCACCGCGGACGGGTTCGCCCCGCTCGTCGCCAGCGCGATCGGACCTTCAGGCGCCTCGATGCCAGCTTCGGCCAAGAGCGCACGGGCCACCATCGTCTCAGCCACCGGCAGCGGGACGGCAAAGCGTCCCACAGCCTCGATCAGCGAGTAGGTGTCTTCCAGTGACAGCCCCGCGCCGCCATGATCTTCAGAGACCAGCGCGTCGAGGAAGCCGGATTCCACGATTTCGCTCCACATCGTGTCTGCCGGGCCGCCCTGCTCCACGGCACGGATCGCCGCCGGCGTCGCTAGCCCTTCCAGCATCTTGGCGAAAGGTTCGAGAAGTTCGTTCGCGTCCATCGTCATCGTCCCCTTTTCGCTCACCTCAGGCCCATGCCACGCGCGATGATCCCCCTCAGGATTTCACGCGTGCCTCCACGCAGCGAGAAGCTGGGCGCGATGTGCGTCACGTAAAGCAGCGTTCGGTACAGATCGGCATCGACCGGTTCATCCGGATGCGCCGCCAGATCATCGCCGATGGCGATCGGCAGTTCCTGTTCAAAGCTGGTCCCACGATCTTTGACGATCGAGGCTTCGACCACTGGGCTCTCGCCCATCGCGAGCCGCGCGGTGCAGGCGATCGACATGGCGCGCAACGTCGCCAGTTCGGCCGTGAAGCGCCCGACCAACGGCGCGGCATCCGCGCGTCCTGCCGCCTGCAAGTGCCGTATCCAGGCATCGAGCAGGACAACACTGGAATAAATGCGTTCCGGTCCTGATCGTTCGAAGGCCAGTTCGGCCACAACCTGGCTCCAACCCTCGCCCTCGGTGCCGATCAGCGCGTCTTCAGCCAGATCCACATTTTCAAAGAACACTTCGGCAAAGTGCGAGTCGCCCGTCAGGTCCACGATCGGGCGCACGGTGACGCCGGGCGCCTTGAGATCGACGATAAGCTGCGAAAGCCCCTTGTGACGGTCCTCCGGCTTGCCCGATGTGCGAACCAGCGCGATCATGTAGTCCGAATGCATCGAATTCGTCGTCCAGATTTTCTGGCCGTTGATCCGCCATCCCTTGTCCGTGCGTTCAGCGCGAGTTCGCACGCTGGCGAGGTCTGAACCGGAGCCCGGCTCGCTCATGCCGATGCAAAACAGCAGTTCGCCGCGGCAGATGCGCGGAATATAGAAATTGCGCTGTTCCTCCGTGCCGAAATTCAGGATCAGCGGTGCACTTTGACGGTCGGCGATCCAGTGCGCGGCGACAGGGGCCCCGGCGCAAAGCAGCTCTTCCACTACCACGAAGCGGCTGAATGGGCCGCGGCCCTGACCGCCGTAAGCTTCAGGCAGTGTCAGGCCCAGCAGCCCTTCCGCGCCAAGGCGGCGACTGAACGCCGCATCGAAGCCCTGCCAGGAACGCGCGCGGCGATCCAGCGGCAAGCTGGCGACGCATTCGGCAGCTATCGCGCGCACCTTCTCGCGCAGCGCTTCGTCCTGCTTGGGCAGGCGGGCAAGAGTCAGGGTATCGAACAAGGCAATCATCCCCCGGTTACGAGTTGGCCGGCCCCATGATCATTCGCACATGATCTTGCAGGGGCCCTTTGCGGGCATGTGATGCGGCCGTTGGACACGATCAATCAAATATTTATTTTAGTGTTTTTGATATCTTTTATATATCGGATACGCTCTTCGTCGTCGCCACGAAATTGCGGGCGATGATGCCGGCATCTTTGCGGCAGGCGATCGCCATCTCTATCGCGACCGGGTCTTGCAGCGGGAGAAACCGCACACCATCCGGTGAAGAACGGGTCATGCGCGCTGGAACAAGAGCTACCCCAAGGCCGGACTGGACCAGCGAAAGGATCGTCTGCACCTGGTGCGCCTCCTGCGCGGCGCGCGGCGCGAAGCCGGCCCGTTGGCAGGCCAGCAGGATCATCATATGCAGCACGCTGACCGGCTCGAACATGACGAAGGGCTGGTCCGCGAGGTCCGCCAATCGCAGTTCAGCGCGCGATGCCAGCGGGTTGGACAAGGGCACGGCCGCTACCAGCACATCATGCTCGATGACGTCCACGTCCAACGAATGGCGCTCCATCAGTGGCAATCGAACCAGCCCGACGTCGAATTCGTGCGCAGCGATGCCGCGCGCAATTTCCGCGCTTGTCCGTTCCTCCAGCGCCAGATCGACATTCGGATAGGCGGCGCGAAACGCCGGGATCAGACGGGGAAGGACTTCGCTGACGGCAGAGCCAACGAACGCCACCGACAGGCGGCCACGCTGCCCCTGCAGCCCGTCCTGCACGGCGGAACGGACAAGTTCCGCCTGCGCGAGCACTTCGCGCGCAGGCCCCAGCGCAGCGCGGCCCGCCGAGGTCAACCGCACGCCGCGTGCTCCGCGGTCGAACAGCGGCGCGCCGAGTTCCGCTTCCAGCTTGCGGATGGCCACGGTCAGCGGCGGCTGCGTGATATGCAGGCGCTCGGCTGCGCGGTGGAAGTTCAGTGTATCCGCCAGGACGGCGAAATAGCGAAGCTGCCTGAGGTCCATGGAAACACTCACCTTTCCGCCGATCGCAGGAAGCGATGCCAGCGATATACAAACAATATTACCGCGTTACGATTCAATATTAGCATCGTCCCCACGATGCGCCTAGCAAGATGCCTGATCGCCCTCGCTTCGACAGGGCGCCAGCCCACGGGAGAATGTGAAAGGTGGAACCGTTCCTCAAGGTCGAGCGCGATGGCGCGGTCGTGACCGTAACTCTCAACCGTCCGGATGAGCGCAACGCCATCACCGAACCCTCTCAGAGCCGCGAATTCGTCGATTTTTGCGCCGAGATGACAGAAGATCGCACTGTCCGCGCGATCATCCTGACGGGCGCGGGCAAGGCTTTCTGCGCGGGCGGCAACGTCAAGCAGATGCGCGACAAGGGCGGCATGTTCGCCGGTTCCCCCTATGACCAGCGCAGCGCGTATCGTACCACCGTGCAAACCATCGGCAATGCGCTCTATGCATTGGAAGTGCCGGTTGTCGTGGCGATCAACGGACCGGCCATCGGACTTGGCCTCGACCTCACCTGCCTGTGCGACATCCGCATCATGAGCGAAACAGCCGTGGTCGCCGAAAGCTATGTGAAGCTGGGCATCATTCCCGGTGGCGGCGGAGCCTGGGCCCTGCCCCGGGTGATCGGCCTTGCCCGCGCCAGCCAGATGACGCTGACAGGCGATGCCATCAATGCCCAGACGGCCCTGGATTACGGCCTCGTCTCGGAAGTCCTTGCCCCCGATGCGCTGCTGCCGCGCGCGCGCGAAATCGCCTCTTCGATCGCCGCCAACCCCGGCCATGCCACACGCATGGCCAAGCGACTGATGCGCGAAGGCATGGACATGAAGCTGCCGACGCTGCTGGAAATGGCAGCAGCCTATCAGGCGCTCGCACATCATACCGAGGACCACGCCGAAGCGATGGACGCTTTCCTCGATAAGCGCAAACCGGAGTTTTGTGATCGATGAGTGAAGCTGGCAAGCCCACCGGCCCGCTCGCCGGACTGCGCGTGCTCGACCTTTCGCGCGTGCTCGCAGGCCCGTTTTGCTCGCAGATGCTGGGAGATCTGGGCGCGGATGTCGTCAAGATCGAGCAGCCCGGCCAAGGCGACGACACCCGTCGCTGGGGCCCACCCTTCCTGCAGGACGGATCGAACGACAGCGCCTATTATTTGTGCGCCAATCGCAACAAGCGATCGCTTGCGATCAATATCGCCGATCCCGAAGGCGCGGCCCTGATCCGCAGGCTAGCTGCGGACAGCGATATCCTGATCGAAAACTTCCGCGTCGGGGGACTGAAGAAGTACGGCCTCGATTACGAGAGCCTGCGCGAGGTTCGGCCCGACGTGATCTATTGCTCGATCACCGGCTTTGGCCAGGACGGCCCTTACAAGGACAAGGGCGGCTACGATTTCCTGATCCAGGGCATGAGCGGGTTGATGAGCGTGACCGGCCGGCCGGACGAGGAACCCGGCGGCGGTCCTATGAAAGTAGGCGTTCCAATCGTCGATCTTGTCACGGGTCTGCATGCCGTGATCGCGATCCTTGCCGCGCTGAACCATCGCAATGCCACGGGCGAAGGCCAGCAGATCGACTGCGCACTGCTCGATACCCAAGTCTCATTGTTGGCCAATCAGGCGTCGAACTATCTTAACGGCGGCATGACCCCGCGCCGTCTGGGCAACCAGCACCCCAATACCGTGCCCTATCAGGACTTCGCCTGTGCGGACGGCGAGATTCTGGTGGCGCTCGGCAATGACCGCCAGTTCCAAAAATTCTGCGCACTGATCGGGCGCGAAGACCTGCCGGCCGACTCCCGTTTCCAGAACAATGCGGGACGTTCCACCAACCGCGCCGAACTGATCGCGGAAATGCAGTCTTCCATTAGCCAGTGGCAATCGGACGAACTGATCGCCACCATGGAGGAAAACAAGCTGCCCGGCGGCAAAGTGAACGAGATTCCCGCCGTACTGGCCGACCCGCAGATCGCGGCACGCGGACTGGTGCGCGACATGATCCGATCCGATGGGACAGCCGTGAAAGTGGTGGGCTATCCCAGCAAGTTCTCCCGCACGCCTGTCGATTACCGCCGTGCGCCGCCGCGTTCGGGCGAGGATACGCGCGAAGCCTTGGAAAGCCTGCTGGGCATGACCGAAAGTGAATTTGAACGCCTGCGCGATGCCGGCGTGATTGCGGAGAGATTGTGATGAGCGAGCTGTTCGAAGGCAGCAACTACATCGACGGGGCGTGGCGCGAAGGCGAAGTCCCGTTCGAGACGGTCAACCCTTCCGACCTCGACAGCAAGGTCGGCCGTTACTCCAAGTGCTCTCCTGCGATGGTCGAAGAAGCGATGGACGCGGCTCGCCGGGCTGCCCCCGGCTGGCGCGCATTCAACATGCAGGCCCGTTCCGACCTGCTACGCAAGGTCGGCGACATGCTCTACGCCGAAGCCGAGACCGTAGGCAGGCTGCTGTCCGACGAGGAAGGCAAGACCCTGGCCGATGGCAAGGGCGAGGCGGTCCGTGCCGCGCAATGCTTCCACTACTATGCCGGCGAAGTGCTACGCCATCCCGGCCAGTGGTTCGAATCGCTGCGCGAAGGGCACAACATCATCGTCAGCTACGAGCCGGTGGGTGTTGTTGCGGCCATCACCCCCTGGAACTTTCCCATCGCACTGCCGGCCTGGAAAGTCGCCGCCGCGCTGGCCTATGGCAATACCGTCGTGCTCAAGCCCTCCAGCTTCGTGCCCGGCTGCACTGTCATGCTGGCTCGGATGCTCGGCAAGGCTGGTCTGCCCAAGGGCGTGTTCAATCTGGTCATGGGTGACGGCAGCAAGGCCGGCAACGTCATGATCGATGCTGCCGATGCACTTTCCTTTACCGGCGGAACCGAAACCGGCCGCAAGGTCATTGCCCGAGCCGCCGAGACCATGACCAAGGTGCAATGCGAAATGGGCGGCAAGAACCCCCTGGTCGTGCTGGCCGATGCCGACATGGACCTGGCCGTCTCGATCGCGGCCAATGGCGCCTGGATCCAGACCGGCCAGCGCTGTACCGGAACCGAGCGTTTTCTGGTGGAAGAAAGCGTGCACGATGAATTTGTCGAGCGCGTCGCGCAGGCCGCCAAGGCCTATCGCGTCGGTCCCGCACTCGATCCGGATACCCAGATCGGCCCGGTTGCCAACGAACCGCAGTTCCGCTCGAACCTGGATTTTGTCGAGAACGCGGTTCGCGAAGGCGCGGAACTGGCCGCAGGGGGCGGCGAAGTCGAATGTCGCACCAAGGGCTATTTCATGACCCCCACCCTGCTCGCCGGCACTCAGAATGGATGGACCTGCAATCAGGAAGAAAGCTTCGGCCCGATCGCATCGGTGGTGAAGGTCGCTGATCTCGACGAAGCAATCTCGGCCGCCAATGATTGCCAATACGCCCTCACCGCCGGCATCGCCACGCGCAGCTTGCACAGCGCCGAGAAGTTCCGTCGCTCCTCGCGGGCGGGCATGGTCATGGTCAACACACCGACGGCAGGGCTGGAATACCACGTTCCGCTCGGCGCGCGGCCAGCGTCAGGCTACGGCGCACGCGAGACCGGAACGGCTGCGGCCGAATTCTTCACTGAAATCAAGACCAGCTACATCAATCACGGCGTAATCTGAGAGGAAACGGGAAAATGGCAACGAAAGTCGGCTTCATCGGCCTTGGCGCAATGGGCCTGCCGCTTGCAAAAAACCTCCAGCGCAAGGGTTTCGCCGTAACCGGATACGATATCGACCCCGCCCGCGCGGACGAGATCGTGGCGCTGGGCGGCGCGAAGGCACTGACGGTTGCCGAAGCGACGCGCGGGAACGAGATCGTAGTCACTTGCCTGCCCGCCACCCAGCACGTCGAAGCCGTGGTTCTGGGCTCGGGCGGCGTGCTGGAAAACATCGACGAAGGCGCCCTGCTGCTCGAAACCTCGACCATCGATGCCAATGGCACCGATCGCGTGATCAAGGCTTGTGAAGCCAAGGGCGTGCCATTCGTCGACAGCCCGATCGGCCGCCTCGTGCTCCATGCCGAACGCGGGGAATCGCTGTTCATGGTTGGCGCCAATGATGAGGACTTTGCGCGCGTCGAGCCGCTGTTCAACGCCATGGGCACTGCGATTTTCCGGTGCGGCGGGCGAGGCATGGGCAGCCGCATGAAGGTGGTGAACAACTTCCTGCTGCTTACGATCGCGCAAGTCAGCGCCGAAGCCGTAGCGCTGGGCACCAAGCTGGGCCTTGATATCCAGACCATCCTGGACGTCACCGGCAACACCACTGCACAGAACGGCCAGCTTCACACGCTGATGGTCAACAAGGTGCTGAAGGGAGACACCGTGCCCGGCTTCACCATCGATCTCGCGCACAAGGACATGACGCTCGCGATGACCGCCGCGAACGAGCAGCGCATGGGCCTGCCGGTCGGCTCGGCCGCGCACGCGGTCTATTCCAGCGCGCGTGCGACCGACCTTGCCCGTGCGGACTATTCGGCGCTGCTGGAATTCGCGTGCCGCAACGCCGGCGTCGAAACGCCCCGCACCGAAAACTGATTTCACATGGCCGTGCCTGCGGGCGCGGCCATTTCTTCTGCGGAAGAATGCAGGTCAATCCCCTTCGTTTCCCGCGCAAGGAATGCCGCGATGGCGGTAATGCCCAGCCCCCCGACGACGTAAACCACCACCGGTGTGGTCGAGGTATAGGCCTGGTAAAGCGAAAGCGCGATCATCGGGGCGAGCGAACCAGCCAGGATCGAACTCGCCTGGTATGCGATCGACGCTCCCGAATAGCGTAGGCGCGTGGGAAACAGTTCGGCGATGAAGGCGCCCTGAGGCGCATACATCGCTCCATGCAGCACCATCACCAGACTGATCGCCAGCGTCACCGCCGCCATGCTGCCGCGGTCGATCAGGGCGAAGAAGAACAAATAGGACATGGCGACGCCCAGCGCACCGAACAGATAGACCGGCCGCCTGCCGATCCGGTCTGCCAGAGCCGCGAACAGCGGCATCGTCAGGCATTCGAGCGCCGATCCCACCAGGACGGCATTGAGGATCAGATCCTTGGATCCATTCCTGATTTCCGTGAAATAGGTGATCGAAAACGTCGCGGCTACGTAATAGCAGAGATTTTCCCCGAAACGCAGGCCCCCGCCTGTCAACAAGGCGCGCGGATTTCGGCGCAGCACTTCTAACGCCGGAAATTTCTCCACCCCGTCCTGCGCCGTTGCCTCCTCGAAGACATGGCTTTCGCGCACGGCACGGCGCAGCCAGAAGCCAATGCCGACCAGCACGATCGAGAACAGGAACGGCACGCGCCAACCCCAGGCGATAAACTCGCGCTCGCTCATCAACATTCCGGCAAGCGCGAATACGCCGGCGGCAAGCAAATTGCCGGCCGGGGCGCCGACCTGCGGCCAACTGGTCCAGAAGGCCCGGTGGCGGGCCGGAGACGTCTCCGCCACCATCAACACTGCCCCGCCCCATTCGCCGCCTACCGCGAAGCCCTGAAGCAGGCGCAGACCGGTCAACAACAACGGCGCCAACGCGCCCACTTGCGCATATGTGGGCAGCACGCCGATGGCACATGTGGAAAGCCCCATCACGACAAGGCTTGTCATCAGCAGCTTCTTGCGGCCGATCCGATCCCCGAAGTGGCCGAAAATCACTCCGCCCAGCGGGCGTGCCACAAACCCGAGCGCATAGGTACTGAACGCCAACAACGTTCCGGTCAGCGGGCTGAACGAGGGAAAGAACAGCTTGTTGAAGACAAGCGCGGACGCAACGCCGTAGATGAAGAAGTCGAACCATTCGATCATGGTGCCGATCATGCTGGCGCCAACCACGACGCCGAGACGATTACGGTCCCTGCCCTTTGTCTGCATCCTTACCCTTCCCCTTTTTATGAGCGGCCTGCCGCAGCAACGTCAGCCCCGCTCACGGTAATGCGAGTAGACGTCGAGACCCCGGATAGTCCAGCTAGCGGTGCGCGATGAGCTGCACGTTTTCGGCCAGTATGCCCTCGGGATCCTCGGAGAAAACCACGCGCACACCGTGGTCGGGTTGGTCTCGGACCGGTCCGACCAGCTTGCCGCCGTTGGCCGTGATACGTTCCACCAAGGCATCGAGGTCATCGACCATGAACCCGGCGATCAACTGTTGGTCCCGGGGCTTTTCCCTATCAATAAAATTGAACATGACGATTGTGCCCTCGGACATGTCCGTACCGGGGCCCATGATAACTTCACGAAACCTCTCGCCCGTCCCGGCGCTGTCGCCATCGACACGGGCCAGCACGTTGAGGCCGTAAACCGCACCGTAATAAGCAGCCAACGCTTCTTCGTCTGAGACGATCAGCTTCGAGAACATCCCCAAAGTCGTCATTACCGAATTCTCCTGCTTGAGATCAGCGATAAAGGGCACCGCCGTTAACGTGGATCATCTGCCCGTTCACCCAGCATCCGTCTTCGGACAAGAGCAGAGCAGCAATGGCGGCAATATCTTCCGCTTTGCCCAGACGTGCGGACTTCGGCAAGCTGCGATTACTGCTGGCTCTAGAATAACAACCCTTCGTGCATCGCGGCCGCCCGCCTCGCCATCACCTGGTCGGACTGATGATGCCTCCATCGCACTCAACAGACGTAGCACATCACCCATTTTTGTACGCGACCTGCCCATTGATCCGGTGATCCGACGACCAATGCGCCAGCCAAGCTGTTGTTTGTTGCGTTATTGCGCGGTGAGCTATACCGTCCCGCTCGAACAAGCTGCGACCCAAGATTGCAGCGAGGAGAGTATGCCGGCTTTTCGGCCTCCCGACAGCGGAGCTAGACCATGACCTCGAACCAGTTTCCCTACCTGCTGTCGGAAGGCCGCATCGGCTCGATGGTGTTGCGTAACCGTATTGCTGTAACCGCCATGGGCGTCAGCTTGTCCGAGCCAGACGGCGCGGTAGGCGAACGCCTGATCGCCTATCATGAAGAGCAGGCCAAGGGCGGCGCCGGCCTCATCATTTCCGGCGTCACCGGCGTTGCCTGGCCAGTGGGCGCGGTGTCCGTCAACCAGACGGCCATTTCCGACGACCGTTTCCTGCCGGGCCTGCAAGAGCTCACCCGCCGCGTCCATGCTCACGGTGCCAAGATCGCCGCGCAGTTGCACCACGGCGGCCTTGTCGCTGCCTATTCCGCGTTTGCCCATGGCGAAAAGCTTTGGGCTCCGGCCATTCCCCCGGAGCCCAAGGGCAACTTTACCGACTACTTCCTGATGGACGAACTGGCCGGGCTGCAGGGGCTGCCGGTGCCGGAAGTAAAAGTGCTGGAAACGGCAGACATCGGCCTTGCCGTGCGGCAATTCGCGGACGGCGCGCGCCGCGCCAAGCAGGCCGGGTTCGACGGCGTGGAGATCCACGGCGGACATGGCTACCTGCTGTCGTCCTTCATCTCGCCCTATACCAACAGCCGCACCGACGAATACGGCGGCAGCCTGGAAAACCGCGCCCGCCTCGCGCTCGACGTGCTACGCGCAGTCCGTGCGGAGGTGGGACCGGATTTTCCTGTCTGGATGAAGATAGACTCGCGCGAGATCGGCAAGAAAGGTGGCATTACCGTCGATCTTGCCAAGCAATTGGCGAAGCTCGTCGAAGCGGCAGGGGCCGATGCCATCACCGTCACGGCTTATCACGATACCGGTCAAGGCAAGCTTCATTCGGAATCGCACACACCGCACATCGACGCTGGAAACCTCGACGCCGTGGCGCAGATCCGATCGGCGGTCTCGATCCCGGTGATCGGCTCCGGCCGCGTCGAGCCCGAAGTGGCCGATAGGGCGATCGGCAATAGCGAACTCGATTTCGTCGCCATGGGCCGCAAGCTGCTGGCCGACCCGCACCTGCCGGCCAAGCTGGCACGCGGCGCCCCCGACGAAGTTCGCCCATGCATTTACTGCTACACCTGCATCTCGGCGATCTACATGGGTGACATGGTGCGCTGCGCCGTCAATCCCGATCTCGGCCGGGAATATCGGGGCAAGTGCGTGCCCGCGCAGACCGGACAGCACTTCGCCGTTGTAGGCGGGGGGCCGGGCGGTATGGAGGCGGCACGCCGGCTTTCCGCGCTGGGCCACAAAGCCACGCTGATCGAAAAGTCAGATCGCCTTGGCGGAACCTTGCGCTTTGCCTCGCTGGCCTATGAACCAAACGAGCGGCTGCTCAACTGGCTGCGTCGGCAGATTGCCGAAGCTGGCGTAGATGTGAAGCTCTCGACCGAAGCCACGCCCGAGTTGCTGCGCGCCCTGGGTGTAGACACGGTGCTTGTTGCAACCGGTGCCTTGCGCGGGATGCCGCCACTTCCGGGCAATCATCTCGACCATGTCTATTCCGGCGACGATATGCGCAACATGATGCTTGGCGAAACGACAGCCGAGCTCCAGCGCAAAACGTCGCTGTTCGCCCGCATGGCGACCCGAATTGGCGCAGCAACGGGGGCGACGGCGAACCTCGCACTGGTACGCAAGGCGACCCGCACCTGGATGCCGCTTGCCGACAGCATCGCCATCATCGGCGGCGAACTGGTGGGCCTGGAACTGGCGGAGTTCCTCATGGAACGCGGACGCAAGGTCCATGTGATCGATGAAGCTCCGCGCCTGGGCAAGGGCCTCATGCTCGTGCGCCGGATGCGTATCCTTGCCGAGCTCGCCGAGCATGGTGTCGGGCTTCATGCCGGAGTTTCCGATATCGCCATTACGCCGGACAGCGTGACCTTCACCGACGCGGAAGGCCAATCCCGCTCCGTGCCCGCCGGCAACGTCATCGTCGCGCGCGGCGCGCATGGAGACACCTCGCTGGCCGATGCGCTCACCGCAGCGGGCCTGAAGGTCCACGTTTACGGCGATGCGACGGGCGTAAGCTATATCGAAGGCGCGATGCGTGGCGCTGCCGAAGCCGTGGCCGAAGTGGCGGGCGGACTACAGACCGGCAAGATCGAACGGGAGATGGAACATGGGTGATTACACCGTCGTCGATGGGGTCGTCCAACTGGGCAAGGTGCGCCTGCCCTTGCCTGACACGATCAGCGCCGAGGCCCGCGCCTACCTTTCGTTCGATCCCAACGGCGGACAGCCCGAAGGCGATCCGGTGCCGATGTGGCACATGCGCGATGCCCTGGCGCCAATGTTCCAGATGCTCGCGGACCAGGCGGCGGCCGTCTATCCAGTCGACATAGAGGAAATGGAAATCGACGGCGTCCGCTGCCACCGCATCACGCCCAAGAACGCCGATCCCGAAAAGGCCCGCAAAGTCCTTATCAATCTGCACGGGGGCGGGTTCGTCATGGGATCGGGCTCACTCGTAGAAGCGATCCCGATCGCCAGTCTGACCGGATGCCCGGTTATCGCTGTCGATTACCGCCTGGCTCCCGAACACCCCTTCCCGGCCGCCGTAGATGACACACTGGCCGTCTATCGCCAGGTACTCCGCCACCACGCGCCTGAGGACGTTGCCCTGTTCGGCACTTCCGCCGGCGGCTTCCTCACTGCCATGGCGATCATGCGCTTCCGACAGGAAGGCCTCCCGCTGCCCGCCTGTTGTGGGGTCTTCACGGCTGGCGGAGACATCACGGAGCTTGGCGACACGTTCAACCTGTTCACGCTTTCCGGCTTTTACGGGAACATCTCGACGAAGCTGGAAGACCCAATCTGCGAACGCTCTGCGTTTCTGGGTGATGCCGACCCCGAAAGCCCTCTGGTTGCGCCAATCAAGGGCGATCTCTCCGATTTCCCGCCGACCCTGCTGGTCTCCGGCACGCGCGACGCCGTTCTCTCCAGCACGGCCATGTTCCATCGGGCGCTTCACAAGGCGGGCCGGGCAGCGGAACTGCACGTGTTCGAAGCTATGCCTCATGGCTTCTGGTTTTCCATCGGGATGCCCGAGGCGAAGGAAGCCCTTGAAGTCATGTCCAGCTTCTTCACGCGTCATCTGGGCGTCTAAAAAGAGTTGGGCTGAGTTGACGAACAGGGCGTTGACGCGCAATCAGCAGGCTTTGAACCAAATGGGATGTGTTCAGGCACGATGGGCCAGCCGAATTCTTATGACGCCACGGATCATGCGATCGTCGAGCAATTGCGGGTAAATGGGCGGGCAACCAATCAACAAATCGCCGAGACACTGGGCCTGACAGCGACTACGGTATCCAACCGTATCAAACGCATGGAGGATGCCAACCAACTTCGCGTTGTAGGCGTTTCCGACTTTTCCGCGCACGGGTTCAATGTTCTTTTGAAAATTGCCATTGAAATTGACGGCCGCCCGGCGTCGGAGGTTGCGCAAGAGCTGTCCGAGCTACCGCAAGTTTTTGCGGTGCACTTGGTAACGGGGCGTTACGATATCGACGCTCTGGTCGCGTTGCATGACTTTTCCGACCTCAACACGTTTTTATTCGATAACCTGGCCAACGTCAGAGGGATAAGGGCAATGACACCTGCCGTGGTGGTGGACGTTATCAAGTATCAGTTCGACGTGGCTCCTATCGAGCAAGGAAAACGCCCGTGAGCGACCTTCCGATCGATCAGTTCGACCAGGATCTGATCCGTCTCCTGGCGGTGGATGCGCGTGTATCCAATCGGCGGATCGCAACCGAACTGGGTGTGACGGAGGGCACAGTACGCGGGCGAATAAAGCGTTTGCAGCAAGAGGGGCTGTTGTCGTTTTCGGCGATTACCGGATTTGATATTGCCCGCAAGTCACGCCTCGCCTTCATCAATGTCCAGGCGGAAGTCGATCGGGTCCGTATAGTCGCGCAAGTGATCAGCGACCTTCCTCTTATCAATGCCGTTCTGCTCACCATGGGCAACTTCAACATCACTGCGATGTGCTTGTTCGAGGAACTTGATACGCTTGTAGAGACCGCCTCCGACCAAATACTCGCAATCGAAGGCGTCCATCATGTGGAAACCTCGATTGCGGTGAAAACGATCAAGTATAACGCCCGGATGGCCAAAATTACAAAACCGGGCGGGTGAAGCGATCGGACTTCCATGCATGCTGCACTCAAACACGAGGGGTTATGGACACCACTCGGGTTGTGCAAGCCCAACAGTCGCTCGCCGTTCCTTGAAGCAGCGAGCGATGGACGCGGTCCTCCTTAGTCAGGAAATAACCATTGCCTCGGGATCGGGACTGCGCGTCCATTCCCAGTAATCGGCAAGTTTGAACGGGCAAGACACATAGTTGCGGCCCTTGCTATTCAGATAGTAGCTTTTCGCCTTCGGGTGAGACCAGATCATGTGCTGCATTTGATCCTCGACTTTGGCATTCCAGTCGAGGAAAGCCTTCTCGGTCGGTTCGATCGCGCTACCACCGGCCGCGACGATTTTGTCGAGCGCCTCGATGATGTAGTGGATCTGCGCTTCCAGCACCATGTTCACCCCCGCCGCATGGTTGGGCGCACTGTTGGGGCCAAGCGTCATGAAGAAGTTGGGATAGGCCGGCGCCATCACGCCCAGATAGGCGCGCGCCTCGTCACGGCCCCAGGCGGCCTGCAGGTCCGCTCCGTCCCGGCCATAGACCTGGAGCGGGCCGAGCGGCGGCGCAAGGTCAAAGCCGGTGGCGAGGACGATCACATCGGTTTCGTAACGCTTGCCGCTCTTGGTGACGACAGCGTCTTCTTCAATATGATCAATTCCGTCGGTTTCGAGCGTGACGTTGGGTTTTACCAGCGTATCGAGCCAGCCGCCGTCAGCGTCGAGCACGATGCGCTTGCCGAAAATCGGATAGTCCGGAACGATTTTCTCGATCAGGTCCGGACGATGCTTGAGCTTCTCGTTGATGTACCACAGCGCATAATCGCGTGCGGCATGGTTCTGTGCCGATATAGAGACGTCAGGCGTCGGCCAGTCCTGTTCCATGCGAACGTTGTTATAGAGGCCGTCGCCCGTGAACCAGTAGACGCGAAAGCGGAACCATTCCTTGTAATGCGGAATGTTCTTCAGCGCCCAGCGAATGTGCTCGTTGACCGGCGTGTTGATATCCGGATTGTTGAGCACCCAGTGCTTGGAACGCTGGTAGATCGTGAGGCTCTCCACCTGATCTGCGATCGCCGGACCGATCTGCGCCGCGCTCGCGCCGGTACCGATCAGGGCGACCTTCTTGCCGTTAAGGTCCACCGAACCATCCCAACCGGCGCTGTGCATCTTCGGGCCCTTGAACGTATCGAGCCCCGGGATGTTCGGCATCGACCATCTGTTCAGCACGCCGTGTGCAAGGATAATCGCATTGGCGTGTTCCGCCTTGATGGTGCCGTCCCCTTTCTGCAGGGTGACCTGCCAGATGTTCTTTGCGTCATCCCAGCGGCATTCGACGACCTTGGTATCGAACTGCACGTTCTTGCGGATGCCGTACCTGCCAGCGACCGAAAGCAGGTAGTTCTGAATTTCCGGGCCCTTGGGATGATAGGTCGACCAGTCCGCGTTCAGCTCGAAGGAATAGGAATAGAAGTGGCTGGGTGTATCGAGACCGACGCCGGGATAGGTGTTTTCAAGCCAGGTGCCGCCCAGTTCGCGGTTCTTTTCGATGATCGTGTAATCGTACCCCGCCTCTTCCAGCTTGATGCCGGCGGCAATGCCGGTCATACCGCCGCCAATCACCAGAACCTTCATACCTTGCGGCATCTTGCGACCGGGAATGTCCCTGCGCGGAATAGCCTGTTCGAAACCCATCTGGTCGTAGAGGACGGCGACCTGCTCCTTGGGCACTTCCTCGCCCACACTCACACCCATCATGTGCCGCAACAAAGCACCATCGATAGGCTTTTCCTCCGGCGGAGCCGCGTTTGTCAGCAACGAAAAGAGCCGGTCTCGCAGGTCCTGCGCCATCTCATCGGGAACATTGGAAGGGCCTTCTGCCGTGTAGATGCCGCGCAGATAAGGCGCGAAGCTATCAAGGTAGTCTCGGTCCTGGGTATAGGTGACGTAAACCATCAAAAGTGTCGGGAGATTGGCATCCCGCAGTGCCGCGCGAAGGGCATCCCTATCGGTTAGCGGCAAACTGGCTGACGAAGCCGTGAGGACCTTGCTGGGCGCGTTCATGCATTCTCTCCTTCCAGGGAACGCCACGCTCGAATCGGTAGCCTCCACTCTTTGTGAGTGGATACTTACTTTTTGCGTCGCGGTGTTTGATCTGGATCAAATGCTTTCCCTCGTTCGCCGATCGCTCTCTTGCGCGCCGAGCAAAGGGAGACGCCGCGCCACTGCGCGCGCCGCCGCGTTACAACGCCATCGTCATCACGGCAGAGCGATGGTTATCCCGCTCATGAGCGCATGAAGCGCCAACGGTCCGGCTCGCTCTCGGCGGCATCGAAGGCATAGCCGTCGCTGTCGAAACCGCGCATGTCGTCGGCGTTGGTCACATGGTGTTCGCACATCCAGCGGGCCATCATGCCCCGCGCGCGCTTGGCGTTGAAGCTGATGAACCGCGGGCCGTCCGGGCCGGGCTCGCGAAACTCCACTTCGATTATCCGCACATTGCCTAGGCGGCCCTTCACGGCGGCGAAGTATTCCTGGCTAGCCAGGTTGAGGATGGTGCCACTGCCCTCCCCGGCCACTTCGGCGAGCAGGCGTTCTGCGATGCGATCGTCCCACCAGTCGGTCAGGCTTTTGCGGCGAGGCGCCCAGCGCGTGCCCATCTCCAGGCGGTAGGGGCGGATCGCGTCGAGCGGCCTGAGCAGCCCGTAAAGCCCGGAAAGCACCCGCACGTGATCCTGCGCGAAGGCCACGCCCGCCTCGTCCAGCGTGCGCGCCTCCAGCCCGGTATAGACGTCGCCCGCGAAGGCATAGAGGGCGGGCCGCTCAGGCAGTTCGGCAAAGGCGCGGAAGCGGTCGGCGTTGAGCTTCGCCAGTTTTGGCGAGATATGCATCAGATCACCCAGCCGCTTCTGCGTAAGATTGGCGGCGGACCTGGCCAGACTTCCCGCTTCCTCGGCGAAATGCGGGCACGTGGGCGCAACGGGCGGCAGCGGGGTTGCGAAATCCAGTGTCTTGGCCGGCGAGAGGAGAGCGATCATCGCGCTTCCGTAAAGCGCCGTGCCGACCCCGTCAAAGGCGACAGTTGTCGGCGGTAGGGTTGCCTGGATGCATTATGCCCGCTCCGCATCGAAGCATTAAGCCTGCAAGCGGGCCTTGACCCGATTTTTTAGTGCCTGGCTTTCTGAAGCGCCTTTTCCAGCTCCAGCCGGTTGCGCCCTTTGGCCTTGGCGACGAACAGCGCCATTTCGGCACGCTCGATGGTCGAATCGAGGCTTACCGCGATGCGCGCGATGCTGCCGCTGGCGGTGATCGCGAAGCGGCTACCGC
>Ga0065704_10070361_pt1 | contig 30116 bp, 27 predicted proteins | sample SwiRhicommuniRL2_FD_59091 | JGI IMG/M metagenome (GOLD analysis project Ga0065704, IMG submission 59091) | Switchgrass rhizosphere bacterial communities from Rose Lake, Michigan, USA - RL2 v2 (version 2) | ecosystem: Host-associated > Plants > Roots > Rhizosphere > Soil | place: East Lansing, MI | reverse complement strand
TAAGCTATGACATCGAGCAAGGTAAAAAAGGCTTGAATGCAATTAATGTTAAAATCAGCTAATTAGATTTCCTTCATAATTGATTAATCACCTGCTTTTAGCGGGTGTTTTTTTTTGGCTGAATTTTCGTTTTCGGTCAATTTCTTCTACGGTGGCGGGTGGATTATTCTTAAAGTATGCTGAAATTATGCCGGGGCGTTTTATTTATCCATGCATAATTTGGGGTAAAATGATGGTTTATGCAAAGCAAATGAACAGATCATCACGTATATAGAACTTGATGCTGAGGATATTAGACAAGCCCTGACCCAAGTAAAAAGAGAATTTCAAGTTGGAGATTGAATGGATTTATATGCTGAATGCGTACCATGGAAAGAAATTAGGTCAAATGTTGTATGAGCAAATGCTGGAAGTTGCTTCCAGTCTTGGAAAATTATCGGTTTGGCTACGCTTTTGAGAAACGAATCCGCGGGCCATCGGCTTTTACGAGAAAAATGGTTTTGTGGCTTTTGATACACATACCTTAAAAATAGGAGTTGACGGGCAGACGGACATCATGATGAGGAAACATCTGGAGGTGGGGACTGCTTATAGGCTTAATGTGCGTCAATTGCCTGTCCGATCGCCTGGATTTCTTCCTGTTCCAGATTGCCTTCCAGTAAATGCCAACAATCATCTGCACTTTGATGAAGGACGCCTAGTGTTTCGTTGTCACGAGCAACACGGTAGTTCCTTTCATGATTTGGGTCAGAGGGCGGATAGTACATGGTGATCGTGAATGTTAAGGGTTCAAGACCGGTATTGATCGCTACCGATACGTTAAAAATTTCTTCTTCTTCCTGCATGACCTGTGATGGTTTATAAGTTAAACAACTGCCAGCTGAAATAGTTAGTCCAGATCGTACACTTTTTTGAAAGCCGTTGTCTATTATCTGCCTTTGGTCACTGATGGAGGGTTTATGATTTCTGGGCACCATTATTGGAAGCTTATAGGAAAACCTATGATAGCAATTGACAATGTACAACCTTTAAGCCCTGAAAGTTTATTTGAGCTTTTAAAAACGGAATTTCCTGCTTACGTGAATGAGCAGCTTGGTAGCAATCTGGCTGTGGAATTTGCCCACGTGGCTGATATTGTGAATATTAGCTTCCCGGAAATTATTGACGGAAATGCGTACACAATTACAGTCGGTGACAATAACCTTGAGATTATAGACCATACTACAGATGGCACTTACAATACCGAGTTGCTGGAACAGCACCTCATGGAATTTTTGACCTTGAAGGCAGGTTAATCTAACTGCCTTTTTTTTGGTTTATTCAGGCTGGACTTTGCGGTCTTGCCTGGATTCGCTGGAAATCAATCTTCCCGTTTGGTTAGTGTTCAATGCCTACCTTAATTTAAAAAGTGATAGGCTAGATTAGCCGTAGTTTCTTTTACAATCGACTTTGGGATTCGCGTAGATCGGATTGTTTCTGCTGCTTTCCACTTTTCGTGGAAGATGGCTGACCACCAAATTGCTGGTCGCGATACCTTTTCGTATTAAAAATTTGTGTTGATTTAGGGTGATCATAGGTAAAAAGTCTGCAGTCAACCAGCCTTGATTTTCTTCGGAATACGCGATATTTTCCTCGAGACCCCAGGCCTCCCCAAAGTGCTGGCCAGGGCCTGTTTAATGACTATACCTTTTCGTAGTGCAGGCCGATGACCCCTGAAGGCAAAGAATTTGTTTGTAAAAGCTTCAAATCAATTTTGTGGTTAATATTGTTAAATAATGGTATCCCGGTTCCAATCAATATTGGATTTAAAAATAACCAGAATTCATCAACCAGATTATGTGCTGCAAGTTCATGATAAGTAGAGGGGCTTCCTATCATTAGAATAGTACCTCCGGGTTGCCCTTTGATCTGCTTGATTTCCGATGCGACATCATTTCCGATAAACCGGGTATTAGCCGCATTGGTATCTTTCAATGAATTCGAGATTACCAATTTCTCAACCTTTTTGTACCATTGTGAGTGCTCAATGTCATGTTTTGATGCATTGGGCTGATCTGCTGCTGTTGGCCAGTAACTGTCCATCATTTGGTAAGTCTTTCTGCCATACAATGCAGCGTCTGCATTGTCGGTAAGTTTGCCAACCGTATCGAACATTTCCTCGCTTACACGGATCCAGTCCATCGCTCCGTTAGGTCCTGCAACAAACCCATCAAGGGAAACGTGCATCAGTAATATTATCTTTCTCATAGCGGTTTTATTATCGTGGTATCATAAAGGTAAAGTTATGTCATATCTGCCAAGTCAGCTTGTGAAATTCGTGCTTTAGACTCGGCTCATCCCGATCACAAGGACTATAAAACAGATACCGCTTTATTGGCATCCCCCACGCCCCAAACAGATCCCGGTTTGCTACCCATAGTTATTTCCAGTTCGCCACCGTTCATGATGTCAGTGTGTTTAAAGTACGTTTTTGTAAAGTCAACACCATTAAGTTTCATGGCATTGATATACTTGTTTTTCGGACCGTTGTTTTTCACAGTTATGTGGAACTTTTTGTTTCCGTTTAGCGCCAGTGTAGCTTCGCTAATCGTCGGACTTCCAAAAACGTACATGCCATTTGCCGGGTTTACCGGGAAAAAGCCTAAGGCCGATAAGACGTACCAGGCTGACATCTGACCAACATCTTCATTTCCAATAATGCCATCGACTTTATCCGTGTAGAAATTATCTAAAATGAACCGCACCTTTTCGGCTGTTTTCCAAGGCTTGCCCGAGTAGTCATATAAATAAGCCATGGAATGTCCCGGCTCGTTACCATGTGCATATTGGCCTATTAAACCAGATATATCCGCCGATTTGGATTCACCCATATCACCTTCTGCAGTGAACAATGAATCAAGCTTTTTATTGAACTTGTCTTGACCCCCCAATAACTCAATTAAACCCTCCACATCATGTGGCACCATAAAGGTATATTGCCAACCGTTACCTTCGCTGAAATCACCGTGCTCATGTATAGAAATGAAAGGGCTGTAAGGAGTACGCCACTGATTTGCCGAAAGGCGGCCACGCATAAAACCTGTTTGCGGATCGTAATAATTTTTATAGTTTTCAGCTCGTTTGCTAAAATAGGTATAATCATCCTGTTTGCCCATCTTTTTCGCTACTTGTGCGACACACCAGTCATCGATAGCGTATTCCAGTCCCTTTGAAACTGATTCAGCAACACTGTCGGCCGGAATATATCCGAGGCTTTTTACAAACTTGAGGCCCCGGGAATCGTTCATAGCGGTGGCTTTCAAGGCTTCGTAAGCGAGCTTGGTGTCGAAACCCTTGTAACCTTTTAGCAATGCGTCGGCAACAACGGGCAGTGCGCTGTTTCCAGGCATTGTGTTGGTTTCATTGGCCATGAGATGCCAAACAGGCAGGGTCCCCTGCTGCTGATAAATCGCCAGCATTGAATTGATCATGTCATGGACATGATTAGGCTGGATAATGGTAAACAGCGGATTGTTTGCCCTGTAGGTATCCCACAACGAAAATGTAGTCACGTTATTAAAACGAGTATTTTTATGAACCTTTTTGTCCGTTCCCCAATATTCTCCATTGACATCATTGAAAATGGAAGGAGCGATCATGGTGTGGTAAAATGCCGTATAAAATTTCTTCATTTGTGTTAATGAATCCGTTTTGATGTCAATCTTAGCCAGTTGCTTGTTCCAGGCTTGATCAGCATCCTGAATCACCTTATTAAAGTCCCACTTGGGGATCTCGGCTTTAATATTCAACAGGGCATTAGCGGTACTGACAGGAGAGATACCCACTTTAACATATACGATTTCTTCTTTGAAAGTTTGAAAGCTCAACACACCTTTCACTTTTTTACCTTTAAGTTCGTTACCCAACTTCTGTGTAGAATCATCGTAGACAGTAAAGGACTTGATCGGTTTTGAAAAGACTGCAGTAAAATAAATCCGCTGGGATTCAGCCCAGCCGTTAGAGAAACGATAGCCCTCAATGGTGTGCTGATCAACTTGCTTGATATAAGTTTCTGAAGATTCGTCCCAGCCGATCCCTTCTTTCAAATCGATGACCACGTGCGCTTCTTTCGATGCCGGAAAAGTGTATTTGTGCATTCCTACCCGGGTACTAGCCGTCAGTTCTACACCAATGTCATACCGTTTGAGCTTAACTTTATAATAACCAGGCTTTACAACCTCATCCTCATGGCTAAAAAGGGAGGTGTAACCGTTTTTAAGATTTTCGATCGTACCTTTGACCACTTTAATTGCGCCTGTGGTGGGCATAAAGGATATGTCGCCCAGGTCGCCGATACCCGTACCACTCAGGTGGGTGTGCTGAAAGCCGATGATGGTGGAATCGGATATGTGGTAACCAGAGGACCAGTCCCAGCCCTCAGACAGATTGGTCGGCCCCAATTGTACGGCCCCAAACGGTACACTGGCACCCACAAAGACATGTCCGTGAAAACCTGTGCCTATATATGGATCAACGTATTTTGTGAAATTTGCAGCTGCCGGCTTCTTGGTCTGGCCAAATAGATTTAATGTGAAAATTGCGAGCATCCCAGCTAAACAAATTTGATTTTTCATAGGTTAGAGATTGTCTTTTATTCAGTTAGTTTTCATTACGGTAAAGCAAATATAGCCTCCGCTAGTGGCAGTCCAATCGAAACGCTATCATTAAAGAGATAACGTCTTCTTTCAGAATTAAAGATAAAGAAAATTAACACTAAACAGGGTGCTGAGTTTAAGTACTCCAATGCCGGTTATTCGCTGCTGGGACAGGTAATGGTAAACGTATCTGAGCTAAAGGTAAGTGCCCAACCATCAAAAAACCTAAGCCACATCAAGAGAAGCAAGAGGACTTATATGCTCAGCTGATGGAGAGTTTAAATGGAAAAAAGGAGCATAATAGAAAAGTTGAGAAAAGTATAGCAGCGGGTGCATTAGATTTGATACCGGTGTCGCCGATGAGGATTAACATCTGAATTGAAATAATGTAATTATCTTTGCCTGACGATGAGAAACCAGCACATTCGAGATACTTTCGGAAACATAGATATCTATTTATTTGACCAGATGCTTAAAGGCACCTATGACGAATGTGAGATGATTTTAGATGCTGGTTGCGGAACAGGTAGAAACATCTTTTATGCCTTAAGTACAGGTGCAGTGGTTTTTGGTGTCGATCGGAACCCGGATGCGATCGCGCAGCTAAGAAGTATTACTGGCTCATTTCCGCAGGTCAACCCGGATGAACACTTTTTGGTGGCATCGGTAGAAGAGCTACCCTTCGAAAGTGAAACCTTTGATCTGGTCATCAGCAGCGCCGTATTACATTTTGCAGAAAACCAGGGTCAGTTTGATCGTATGCTCAGGTCAATGTGGAGGGTGCTTAAACCCGGCGGGTATTTTTTCTGTCGGCTGGCCTCAGAAATTGGCATCGAATCATTGGTCAGGTTCATCGGTAATGGGAGATATATTCTTCCCGACGGATCGGAACGCTTCCTGGTCAATCAGCAGATGCTGCTTAGATTGACCAGCCAAATTGGTGGGGAGCTTCACGAACCCATAAAAACTACCAATGTTCAGAACCTGAGAAGTATGACTACCTGGTGTGTGCGTAAAGCCAGGTCCAGTGATTAGTGATCAGTACAGCAAGTTTAGGGTGGGTTTTTTACCTTCGATGCCGCTGCTTTGATGTTATCTTGTGAAAATTTCTTTGTTCCAGGTTTGGGGGAGTATAGATTTGGTGAGGTAAATCAGTCTGTTGTTCTTAAAGATGATTTCGCTGTATGGTGCACGGTGATCGGTTTCTTCGGGCATGATGAGTTTCCCGTTCTTTAAGAATGCTTTATAAATGTCGCCGCTTTCCGGCTTTTGGATTCTGTCTGTCCAGTCGGTAATCATTGCATAACCCTGTCGGAATGATATTTTCAGGCGTCTGGTATTTTTTTTATTTTCCCAAAGCCCTTCAAATTGCTTTTGTGTCCGTTTTTCTATAGTCGGATCTTGTGCCTGGGAATGTAAAGCTGCCAGTAAAAAAATAGTGTTAGGAGCGTTCTGACTATTCCTGCCATATTATTTCTGTTGGTTGATCTTAATAAATGGTTATAAAAGTCAGGCAAACTTTGAAGATACTAAAAAATGTGCTTGGTGAGGTTATTCGCCACAATAGTAAATGTATCAGGAAAAAATATAACATGCCGGTTCCAAAAGGCGAACAGCAAAATTTTAAAAAGTATACTTAACCAATTTAAAAGTAGGATTGAAGCGTGCCGCTTTGAAGGGGTGCCATCCGTCAGCTAAAATTTGCTTTTTTATCTCAAATCAGACAAGCTGATTACAATAAAATGCGATCAGGGATGAAAATCCGGGAAAATATCCCCATATTAAATTTCCGAATTTAACTTAAATAAGATGATGAGAAAGATCTGGATTGGCCTGTTATCTCTGCTGATGGCTGTTGGCGGTGCAAAAGCGCAGTTTATCGCAAACCCTTTGCCCATTCCTTTTGGAGATCCTTATGTAATGTATGACCAGGGGAAATACTATATGTACGGCACCGGAGGCGACGTAAAAAACGGATTTGGCGCCTATTCATCGAGTAATTTAAAAGAATGGAAATTTGAAGGACAGGTTTATCATCACGATAATCCCAATGGCTGGGGCATACATTCCTTTTGGGCGCCTGAGGTGTACAAGAAAGGTGGTAAGTATTATATGTTATATAGCGCCCAGTGGAAGCAAAATCCCAATCAGGAAAAAGAAAATTTCAAGATCGGAGTAGCCGTTTCAGATAAACCGACCGGCCCTTTTATTGACCTGAATGACCGCCCCATCTTTGATCCGGGGTACCCGATTATCGATGCCAATTTGCTGGTTGAAAATGGTAAAATCTATTTATACTATTCCAGATGCTGCTATAAGCACCCGGTGGATAGTGAGGTCGCGCAGTGGGCGAAAAAAAGGGGATGGTATAATGAGGTGGAAGAAAGCTGGGTGTATGGGGTAGAGCTGAAAACGGATTTTTCGGGCACCATAGGGGCGCCTGTGCTGCTGCTGCGTCCACCAGTTAAAATGGGCAGCATCAAAGAGGAGTGGGAAAGCCGTTCGGTAACTGCAAAGGAAGTAAACCGAAGATGGACCGAAGGCTCTTACATCTTTAAAAAAGATAAAATTTATTACATGATGTACTCGGCAAATAACTTTGACGGGCAGAATTATGCCATAGGTTATGCTACCTCAAAAAGTCCTTTAGGGCCATTTAAAAAGGCGGATAACAATCCTGTTTTACAGAGAAGTGGAAAGGTAAGCGGAACCGGGCACAACAGCATAACCTATACGCCTGACGGCAAGCAGATGCTTTGCGTGTATCATGGGCGTACTGAGGCCACAGGACATCAAAGACTGGTATTCATTGACAAAATGGAGGTTGCCAAAGATGGTAGGTTAATGGTGCATGGACCGACTTTGAAAGATTAGCCGTTAAAACTCGGGGTCAGCACATTTGTTTGGGTTTGATCGCTAATTTCGCAGGATTTAGTAAATTAGGTATAGTCAATTCATGTTTATATTATGGATACGCACAATTTTAAATTCATTAAAAGATCAAAGGCTAAACCCACTCATCTAGTAGCCTATCAGCCCTTTGACGGATATGAGGCTTATTATCAACCTAAAAAGAATCGACATCTGTTTACCATTTATGACCCTGTCAAAGAACTCTATCATACCTTCGAACACAATGGGACATCTACCAGATTCAGAGATATTGTTAAGGATTTAATGTATATAGTAAGAAATGTAATCAGGCAACCGGAAAGGTACAGGTAAACCTGTTTCAATTCGTAATTTTGTAATTTAAGGCAATCCATGAAAATTAATTAAATCTTCCTGGAGTTACGCTGACTGGTTTTGGAATGATTCCGTTGTTGCTGTCTTTATTAAAAGCTGAAAAAATATTCTGTAAAAGCCGGATTGACACTTCCAGCCGCTTCCCTGGCCTAATGTCATTTATGTTGTGTAGCCAAATTAGGCTTCCCGTGTAGCACTTGTATAATTTAGGCATTTGATTGCCTGGGACTGTAACCAATCGTAAATAGTTTTAAAGTAACAGACTTCACAACCAGATATTGAAAAATCATAAGTAACGCTTATGTACGATGAAGGTTGTTGCCAGAAGCTGTTGATTGGCACAAGATAAAAGATACTCCGAGTCCATTGCGTATACCTGTTCAACCATTTCTGGTCTGTTGGCATGTGGGATAATTTCAAATGCTGATTCGTCCAAGTACTCATACATGTCTGCATTAATGGTAATGATAGCCACATAGTGATAGCCTGTTCTTTTCCATTCCTGATAAATATCTATGTCAAATTCGTAATAACCATTCCTGAGCTCGTTCATGCCTGTAAAGTAAGTTTTTATTTGTCAAATTACATGGTAATTAACGATCTTCTTTGTACACGTGATTTTGCGAAGAATGACCAATGTTGTTCCGGGCCTGCAACCGGGCATATAAAACGCGTCTGAGAAGCTTTTTCATTTCTCTGTGACATTGTGCTGAATTAAGGCAGATTAAAATTGAACGGATCAAACAGACAGGGCAATTGCGCCGGATGGGTATTTGAAAGTGCTAAGAATGCATTACATGTCTGTAACATAGCCAGCAATCAGGCGTCACAATAGATATGTGACTTCAGATGAGAAAAATATTAACAACAGCTACATTGCTGGTCATCTTTTTTACCAGTGCCTTTGGGCAAAACACCGCAAGTACAGGAGACCTGTCTTTGAACCGTGAATTGGCAAGTAAGGACAGCCTTTTTTTCGATATTGCATTGAACAGCTGCAAAGTACAGCTCTTGCCCGATCTGTTTACCGCTGACTTTGTTTTCCTGCATGATCAGGGACTGCATAAGGAAACTTTTGCGCAGTCGGGAGCAGATTTTTTTAAACGAATAGCTGCCACCTGCGGGAAAGTAAAGCTGCGCCGTGAGGTAGCTGACCTGCAAAGTTTTCGCTTAAATAATGCTGTAGCCATTCAAACCGGACTGCAGCGTTTTTATGTAGATGACAAACCGGTCGAAGAATCGAAATTTACACGTCACTGGCATAAGGAACAGGGCATTTGGAAAATGGCCGATGAAACCGACTACCTGGTCAACAATCAGCCTGGTGCCGATGCAGGTAAGCGGTATCTGCCTGGTGCTTATGTGCCCGCATCAGCGGAATTGTATCGTACTATCGTTAAAATGGATAGTATTTATTTTGATACCTATAACCGCTGTAACATTGCTAAAATGGACTCACTTACTGCAGATGATATTGAATTTTATCATGACCGTGGTGGCTTTTCACACTCAAAAAAGGACCTGTTGGCGTCGATACAGAAAAATATCTGTGGCAAGGTTACGCGTATCCTTACCCCTGGAAGCATAGAGGTTTATGAAATACCGGGTTATGGTGCAGTGCAGTTTGGCTATCATAGTTTCCGCAATGTCAATGAGCCAGGGGAAAGTCATCCCAGTAAGTTTGTTACGCTGTGGCGGCTCAAAGATGGTCATTGGCAGATCGCACGGGTAATCAGTTTGCATTGAGGTTGAACTATTCGATTGAAAATTCCGGGATTAGTTTTCATTAGTCATGGGTGCTTTGGGAAGGCGCTTTGATTTATCAATCGTGAAGAGGATTACCCAAAAGCATGTTGCTGAAGAACCGGATTGCTTGGAAGGTGACTAAAAAGCACATTAATCCGCTTATAAAATGCTGAAAACAAGATCGGGGAGTTTTTTATTAGGTTGTGATTGATCGCTTTTGGTGACTTTTTGAGGGCAGATATTTGAAACCTAGGATTTTTATCGTAGGTTAGCGTCAGCAATCTTATTACGATGAAAATTAAAGTTAAATTATCATTAGTCTCCAAACTTTTATTCTTGCTATTGATTTGCACAGCAATTACAGTCAAAGCACAGGCGCTGCCGGATAGTACTGCGTCAAAAGTAGATCAGCTGTTTTCAAAGTGGAACAATAAAACTACACCGGGCTGCGTGGCCGGAGTTATTCAGGGTGATCAGCTAATATATGCCAGGGGATTTGGACTTGCGAATCTGGAAGACAGCACCATCAATAGCCCTTCCAGTATTTACTATATGTGTTCGGTTTCGAAGCAGTTTGCAGGCTATGCGATTGCACTGCTGGCAAATCAGGGAAAGATGAATCTGGATGAGGACATGCGCACTTACTTACCCTGGATGTCCGATTTTTCCGGAAAGAAAATTACGGTTAGAAATTTATTAAACCATACCAGCGGAATCAGGGATGACATCGGACTTTCTCAATTCTTTGGCCTGGGTACAGACGGTATCCTCACGCAGGATTTGGCTCTCAGGATTCTTAAAAAACAGCGTACCCTAAATTTTAGTCCGGGAGAGAAGTTTTCTTATTCCAACTCAAATTATGTGCTGCTTGCAGAGATCGTGAAAAAGGTGAGCGGGAAAAGTTTTCGGTCATTTGTCGATTCTGCCATTTTTAAGCCTTTGGGTATGACTGCAAGTGCTTTTATCGACGACCATAGCGAAGTCATCAAAAACAGGGCTGCTTCCTACCAGATGGATCAGGATGTTTACCGCAATGCAGTCCAAAATGTATACACGCTTGGCGACGGCGGCCTGTTTACCAATATTGAAGACATGGCAAAATGGGTTAGTAACTTTTATCAGCCGAAAGCCGGGACCGCCAATGATATCACGCTAATGACCACGCCGGGTAAATTAAGTGACGGTAAATCCATCACTTATGCGATGGGGATTGACGTGAATGTGCACCGTGGGCATAAACGATTTATTCACAACGGTGGTCTTGCAGGTTACCGCACGGTCATTGCAATTTATCCTGAACTAAAAACCGGCTTTCTGGTTTTTGGGAATGCCGGTGATGGAGAGGTTTATAATAAAATCAACCAGCTTGCCGAACTTTTCATCCCGGATAAATCAATTAAGGAAAACCAGAGTGCGATCCAGAATGAACCGGTTATTGTCTTAAAGGATTCAATGGAGATGAAAAAGTGGGTGGGCAATTATATTGCATTCAATGGCTATAAGGTGAGGATTTCCTATAAGTCAGGAAAGTTATATGCCAATAACAATTCAGAACTTGATCCTGAAGCAGCCAGCTTATTTCACATGACGGCTCGTTCATCTGTAAAGTATAAGTTCAGCATTGATCCTAAAACAAGTCAGGCACAGGCCAGTCTTAGCAGTCCGGTACTGGCGAAAAATATCGGCATGTTGCGCATTCCGGACGCTTTGCTCTCCAAATCTATGCTGCAGGGGTATGTGGGGACTTATATATCAGATGAACTGGAATGTGCTCTTAAGATTGAAGAAAAAGAAAATAGCCTTTGGATGAGTAATAAGGGCAATGATCCCGTCAGGATCACACTAACCGGGCGAGATCACTTGTTTATGGAAGGTGGTCTGTTGAATCATGTGCTTATTAAGCGAGATGCAAAAGGCAGGATCACAGGTTTTGAGTTTAATAGTGGCGATACCTCTGGGTGGATATTTAGGAAAATTTAAATGAGATTAAGGAAGGTGCTGCGGTTGATTTCAAATGCGGACCATTTATATCCCAACCGGTATTTGGCGTTTCGATAACGGTATTATTTTAAGAATCCTTCGCCGATAGTGGTTACATCCTCTGCCGCATTGGACAGGATGATGATGGCGATCTGTCTGTCAGAGTCGAATCCGATGAAAGACCTGAAGCCGTCCGTTCCGCCTGAATGGTGCAGGTAAGTATGCTGACCACTTTGGTTGATTCTCGACACCACCAGCGTAATAGTCATTAATAAAAATGCGAGTGCTATTCAGGCTATCGCTGACTTGTGATATAACCACCTTCCTTTCCTCATCACCGTAAGCGGCTTTAAACTTTATTGATTTCATCTCTCAATACTGAATATTGAGTTATTGGCGGTGTCTTTTTAAGCCTGTCGAATGCTATGCCGGTGCCGTTGCGATGATAATTAGATATTCCCCAGGCCAGATATTGTGTGATCATTTCTTGGAAGACACCTGTTTGCTGATAGCAGTGCCATTCCTCAACATAAAATACAGAGGTGAACAGTTGATCCCCTCTATAACCGGTCATTGATAGGTAGGTGTTGATATGCCCTGCATCGCAGCAATCTACCCGGTCATAAAAAGTCAATAAGTGTTTTATAATTGCATTCCGCAACAGCCTGTATGCTCCGGCTGCTATAACATATCTTTCTTCGGGATTTGGACTGGTGTTAATTACAAGTTTGTCTTCATTCGGCAACTCATTAACGGGTGTTGAGGGTTTGAAATAGTACTTTTATCCATTGTCGGTATTTCCATAGCTATAAAATTGGACTATAAAATTACTAATGTTTTTAGTAATTACGTTCGGGTTTTGAAATAAATCCCAAATAATTCAAGCATGTATATTTCGCAGATAGTGGGGGATTCGTACCCTAGCCCAAAAACCGTCTTATTTCGTGTCTGAGCGGACTTTGAAAATTCAACTCACCGAATTACTCACCGCAATCTCTGTTTTTATAACTGCAAATGCTATTCTGTAAAATTACTCATAATTATCAGTATATCAAACAGTTAGGTGTATTTTTTTTTAGGTTCGGGAGCCTCTTTTAGGGTTCGGGAGCCAAAAGGATTGTGTCTTTGTTTTTAACTGTCTGATTGTTAGGTTTTTGCTGGTTTTTATTTTGCTGTGACTCACCCAACTTAAAAATACCAAGCCCTTTTTAAGAGTTTGATTTTACTACAGACCACTTGCTCTGCCAGTAGTTATATAGAACTGCTGCTTTTTTTTGCTTCAAGAGTTAGAAAAGGGGCGATTCATTTGAAGATGATTGGTCTTCAAATGCTTTAACATGAGCTTTGGGATTGATTGTACATTTCGGTAAAAGCGGGGACGAACCACTATCTCCGAAATATACAGTCAGCCAAGGATTTGTGGTAATTCAGAAGCAAAGATTTATAATCAGAAAGAGATTGCCGAAATGTTGTAAGTAGGTATTAGCTAGCTAATTTGAGCAAAGTGCTTGGAGTAGGTGCTATTAAGAAGTATAATCAACCGTAGGAAACAATGATCATATCATTTGGTTTAACCGTAAGATTTAAAGTAATGGTTCTATTTGAAATTGTGTAATTCTCGTTTAGAAATAATCTAGCTCCATTAAGATAAACCGCAACAGAGGCTTCATCTTCCGTATATGTTAAATAATGTTGGTAGTGATCCTCGATTTTTTTAATTTTAATATAATCTGACCTCATCGTAAATATTTTAGGGCTAGATGAATTTTTGTTGAAGCAAAAAATTAAAAAAGATTACGCGAATAGAACTTGACTTTAAATTATTTTCCTTTCTTATGAATGTGTGGTTTTAGAGAGGGAGTGTTTTTTGGCGTTTCTTTATTATCTCTTTGACGCTGATCGGGTTTTCCTGTTGATTCAGCGATTCTTTTTGGTCCTGGTTTGATTCCCATAATTTTATTATTTATAAATTGCCTTATCCTATAAATCTACTATTTTTTTCTTTAAAAAGAGCTATTATTTCATTGATTTTTAGCAATATTATGTGTTTTTAATCCTATTAATTAATCAATTGTGCGTCTCCGTATTGAGGTGGTAATCTTTTAATTAAAATATTTTATTATATTTAAATATCAAACCATGCCGTATGCTCTCATCAAAAAATAAAAAAGGCTTAATTTTTCTAGCCAAGAAGACATTTGCTGTTATTGCTGCTTCGATGACAACCTTGTCTTCAGAGGGGGCTGTTGCCGTTGAAACAAATACTGCAGAGAAAAAGGAAGTAGAAATTGATTATGCAAGTCTTTTTAAAAAAGAGCTCAAGCCTCAGCTTACATTAAAGTTGTTAACAAGCGATCCATCAAAAAGTATTCTTTTTATGCATACATCCCATCGATCACACAGTTCGCATCGGTCGCATAGTTCACATTCTTCTCATTATTCTTCATCTACTCCAACTTATGTTAGACCAACACCTAGTTATACTCCTCCACCTGCATCCGTTTACACACCGCCGGCAGCGCCAGTGCCAAAACCTGCACCTATTTATGAACCAACAGTCACTAGGCCATCAACACGAATAACAGAAAACTCTACACCGAGCACGATAAACTATAATACGGAAAGTATAACCAAAATTTTATGGCGTACCCTAGTAAAAGGCTGTGAGGGTGATGATGTTAAAAATTTACAGCAATTGCTTAAAAATAATGGTTATGAAACTCCAACCACTGGATATTTCGGTGATAAAACCGAAGCAGCAGTTAAGAAATTTCAAAAGGAAAATGAATTAAAGCCCGATGGTAAAGTTGGTCAAATGACTTACTCTACTTTGATTGATTTATAATGCATATGACACCTCGAACTTTTACTTTAACTTATGTGGTTGATAATCGAATTTTTGACAAAGATGTTGTGCAAAAATGTTTTTATTGGTATACAGGAGACTATGAGGTTTATTTTTCAATCTTAAATGATAATCAGCAGCAAATAACATTGCACGCAAAATCAGACGAAATTATTGATGAAGATTTGCTAAAACTTAGGATTAATACTGATCTGAACGATTATCAGTTGCGAGCAATTGTGTCTCAAGAAACCAATACCATACGGGAATTAATTATTGCAAAAGCATTTGCTAATTTTGATGATGAAGAAATAAATCATCAATATGAAATATCTGATCCTGTGGGCTTTAATCCCCGAGTTTAATGGTGGATCTACCTATGATTACATCAAAACAGACAAATCGGAAGTTCAACGATTTTATAGCATATTCACAAGATGGAATATATAATCTATTACCTTTTAAATTTATTCAATTAAGTGATGACAGAGAATTGCTTGTTAATGAAGTTGGCGATTTTCTGATTGTAGATTTAGGAACTGCAAAACGGATTATTCTAAAGGAGCTAAATAAAGAGTTAGATGGTGAACTATACGGAGATTTAATAGCTAATTTTTTTATTACCGAGGATCGGATACCGTATTTATTAGATATTATTGCTACCAGATACCGTACTAAAAAATCATTTTTAGATAATTTTACTGCGTTACATATTTTTGTTATTTCATTAAGATGCGAGCATACGTGTCATTATTGTCAAGTATCAAGAGTGAGTGAAGATAAGGAATCCTTTGATATGCAAAAGTTTCATATTAAAAGGGGTATCGAAATTATGATGCAATCTCCAAATTCACACGTAACGATGGAATTTCAAGGAGGAGAAGCTCTTTTAGCTTTTGATAATATTAAATATGGTGTTGAGGAAGCAGAGGCTTATGCAGCCTTGATCGGTAAACAAATTACTTTTGTAATTTGTACCAATTTGGCGCCAGTGACACGAGATATGCTTAACTATTGTAGAGAGAAGAACGTAATTATATCTACTTCTTTAGATGGGCCATCCTACATTCATAATCAGAACCGCCATAAAAAAGGAAATGATAGTTATGAGTTAGCTATAAGGGGTATCGAATTATGTAGAGAAATTTTAGGAAATGATGGGGTATCAGCCCTAACTACCACTTCAACACTTTCATTATCTTATCCCAACGAAATTGTACAAGAATATATTGATAGAGGTTTTACCAGCATCTTTCTTCGTCCAATTAGCCCCTTTGGTTTTGCAACGCGTGCTGCATCAAAAAACAAGTATAATACAGATCTTTTTTTGAAGTACTATAAAACAGCATTGGATAAAATTATTCAGCGCAACTTAGACGGTTATTTTTTTAGAGAGGACTATGCTTCAATTATTTTAAAAAAGATACTTAGCCCATTTCCTATCGGATATGTGGACTTGCAATCTCCGGCAGGAATGATAAATAATGTAATTGTTTTTAACTATGACGGTAAAATATTTGCTTCTGATGAGGCAAGAATGTTAGCAGAGATGAATGACTTTACTTTTCAATTGGGTCACTTGGATGAAACAAATTATAATGATATTTTTTATGGAGAAAAGGCATTAGAGTTCACATCAGCTGGGATTAATGAGGCGTTACCTGGTTGTTCTGATTGTGCATTACAAGCATACTGCGGTGCAGATCCAGTATTAAACCATACAACACAGGGAAATCTTATCGGACATAGGCCTACAAATGTTTTTTGCCAAAAGAACATGGGCATAATTAAACATCTTTTTTTATTAATGGATGCTGATCCGAAAATTGCAAAGGTTTTCCAAAGCTGGATAAGAAACTGATGGAATTAAAAACAAAAGGAAAAGCTGTTAATATTTTTGAACCTATCGTAGCTAAAGTTACTAGAGATAGAAACTCATTTGAACCTGGACAAATCCTCCTATGCGATGAGTCATTTATAATCAATGATGGTTTATTTTGTGCAGTTTTAAGTACCCTTAGCATTCCTTTTCATGATAGGAAATATGTACATGAGGTTAAGCAATTGAGCCACCTTTGTGAAGGAGACATTGTTGTAATTAACACTGATGGGATAATCAATACATTATATAGAAAAAACTCGTTTCAGAACTTTCTTTTAGTAACAGAACGGTGTAACAGTAATTGCTTGATGTGTTCCCAACCTCCAAAAGATAAAGAGGACATCCCTTACCTAAATAAGCTGCATCAGCAATTAATTCCCTTGATACCTAAAGATTGTCCTGAAATTGGAATAACTGGAGGCGAACCTACATTAATGGGTGATTTGTTTTTTGAGCTACTAAAACAAATTAAAAGTGTTCTTCCAGAAACAGAGGTACATTGCCTTACTAACGGAAGGTCGTTCGCATGGAAAAATTTCGCTAATAAACTTGGGAGCTTAAAAATGGAACGGTTAATGCTCGGGATTCCATTATATTCGGATTTTGACCAAGTTCATGATTATATAGTACAGGCGAAAGGAGCCTATCAGCAAACTTTACGAGGGCTGTATAACTTAGCAGCTAATAATGTTAGAATAGAAATTCGCGTTGTACTACATCAGCAAACCATACCTAGGCTAACTAAACTTGCTAGGTTCATTTATAAAAATTTACCTTTTGTAGAGCATATTGCTTTTATGGGCTTGGAGCATCAAGGTTATACTCCTTTTAACATAGATAAGCTCTGGATTGATCCAATAGATTATATGAATGAACTTGGGGAGGCGGTAAACTTTCTTTCAGATAAAGATATGAATGTCTCTATCTATAATTCTCAGTTATGTCTACTGCCAAACGATCTTTGGCAGTATAGTAGGAAGTCAATTTCTGATTGGAAAAACATATATCTAGATGAATGTAAGGATTGCACTGTTTTAGCAGACTGCGGTGGACTCTTCGCGTCTGGGCAGGTTAAACACAGTGCATTTATTAGAAAAATAGTTTAAACTACTTCTCATTTATATGGTTAAGATTCTTTCATGAAGTTACAAAACTTACATTACCTTGATTCAATACTAATTTAAAATTACTGCTATTTGTACTGCAAAAATACAATCTAACTTTATTCAAACACCCTGAATGTAATTCAATAAAGATTTTTTTCCATCCTGTTTTCTTGAAATATTTTAAAAAGCTCAACAAAATTTGTCTTGATTCTGTTCAGGAATACCAGACAGAGAGCTAACAGCTATCTATTTTGAAGAAATGCCTATTTAGCCCAGATAGAGACAGGCTAGTTGGATAAAGCTTACATAGCGCGAATGTTGACAACTAATTGTTGTCTATCGTTGCAACAAAATCATTTACGTTCCATTAAGGTTATTTATCCATATGAGATGTATAGTGTTTCCGGCTCAAGAACTTTGTGTCAACAAATTCAAAAAGACATGAACTGTAATTTCGGTAAAAGTTTGCAGCGAAATGAGGTGTCAGTTTAAACGCGGAACGAGCGGCCATTTTCGATGTAAAAAGGATGAAAAGATCAGAAAGCAAACGATCTTTACCTATCTGATGACCGGCCTGATCCTGTATACCATAAGTCATTTCTTTTTAATGCTCCAGGCAGACATCCAAACCAGTTCTTTGCTTTATATGAGCAGTACTGGTTTGGGTTTTCTGTTAATGCTTGCGGGAGGGAACCTTTTGTCCAGATTGCTGCAGATTAAGATGATCAAGGACGTATTCAATAAGGATAATGAAACCTTTCCCCAGGAAGAAAGGCTGCTGGAGAATGAGTATAGCATTAACCTGCCCACCAGGTATATTTTGAATGGAAAGACCAGAAACGGCTGGTTAAACATTATCAATCCGTTCAGAAGTACCTTGCTTTCGGGTAGCGCTGGCGCGGGCAAGACTTATTTTTTCATTCGCCATGTGATCGATCAGCACCTGAAGAAAGGTTTTTCCATGCTGGTCTATGATTTTAAATACAGCGATTTGAGCACAATGACCAATAACAAGTTGCTGAAATATGCGAAAAACTATAAAGTCAAACCGTGCATCTATGTGATCAGCTTTGATGAGATCATGCACCGTTGTAACCCGCTGGAACCGCAGGGGATGACCGATATTACTGACGCGACAGAAGCCTCACGGACGATCATGCTGGGGTTAAACCGGGAGTGGATCAAGAAGCAGGGTGATTTTTTTGTGGAATCGGCCATCAGTTTTGTCACTGCACTAATCTGGTATTTGTGGAATTGTTTTTATCTTTTGATATACAGTTTCCGGGACTATGCCTTCCTTATGCAGGATTTCTAGAAATTTTGAATGTTTTTTTTTATTGTGACGGTTCACATCCTCTTGTGTTTCTGCTGAGCCTACCGACACAAAAAGACTTCCCGTTTCAGAACTCCCGGTTATTTTTTGCATAAAAAAGCGGTATAGGATTTCTAAGACATCTTTTGATGCTGAACCACTTTTTTCGATTTTCTTATTCAATTGCTGCTTGGTGCTCAATAATTCCTGCACTGGCTAGATCGTTAATTAGTGACATGGTTTTTCACGTTTCGTTTGAATTTCAAATTTTGTTTTAAATATACGGACCGATTTAATTTATAAGCAGATTCTAAACTGTAGAAATTGAATCGTTCTTAGTTTTTAAATTCGACTGTGGGTAGTTTGGATATTACAGCAATATATATGTAGCTAAATAATCATTTAGTAGTTTCGTGACTTACTCGGCAGCCTATTTTCCGGCCACTTTGCTCCGAAATGGACTGGCCAATTTTAGGTTCGTCCTCACTTTTGGTGGTCAGCATGATATTAATCTTCGGCTGTCGTTAGAGACAAGTTTGCTGTGGAATAAGTATCTTAGTTTCATGTTCAAGAAATATAGGTATCTGGTCAATTCCTGGTTTGTGGTTGTACTCGCAGGACCAGTGTTAACAGCGCTTCTTTTCGCAATTTATTTCCGAGGTCAGGAAGATTACAGACTTTATCTTTTCTTCATTGGCTTTGGAATACTTTTTGGCAGCGTGTTATCCCTACCTGCCTACTTTTTGCTGGCAGTTTGTTATCATAACATGATCACAAGTAACCTGCCTGATAAGGCAATCAGAACACTGCTGATCATCATTGCTTTGTTATGCTGCCTTTCAACGATGCTTTTATATTCCTTACAAGCGAACATTCTATTGAGTCAGCATGGATTCTCTCGAAATATCATGGTGTTCCTGTCCTATGCAATTTTAATTATGACGACGCTGAGTTCCTTTAAAATTAAGCATACTGGTTAATCTCCTCGAACTAATCTGAACTCGAAATGACGAGATCGCCTATGAGAAGGAAGTTTTACAAATTTTACTATAGATGATAGTATTTCCGACTATAACCATAACACCATTTCCACACCCATCTTTACCGCGTGGTCAGACAATAAGACAGCTGATATTTATCCAAGCACTGGCAGTACGGAGATGCTGTTACAAACTATCCCTATAGAAGAGTTTAAACCCATTCTTGTAGCATGGTGATCGTTTCTTCAGTGTGATTATAATATCCAACCTCTATGTTGAGTATTTCAGTGAAAGTGGTTCTTCCCCAATTTTGGTGGTTCTTCAAAATGAAGTGAGTAATGTAAAATCAATGAATTAAGTGTTCATTAAAGCTTGCTGGTGATTAAAGCCGTAGGGTTCTCTAACCTATAGACGAGAATCATAATCAATGTTAGTTCCCGCAAAAAATAATACAAAGGAACCACCGAGATAATAAGCTTGTTTCGATTTAAAACACAGTTATTTACAAAAAGTAATTGCTTGTCTGTTATATTTTTCACCACCAAAATTGGGGAAGAACCACTATCTCCGAAATGTACACCTTATTTATTGTTTTGTGAAATAGGCATGAAAATACTGGTTGCCATATAAAGGTACAATTTGCTCCGGCCTACCTTTAAAAAACTCATCCCATGCCAGTTTAACTCCAGGGTTGGCATCGTGCCCCGGGCCGTTGATTTTGGGGTCGTTATAGTCCATCAGTACGCATATCGATCCTGGCGACATTTTAGGGTAAATCTGACCGAGGCAGAATAACATAATTTCCTTATGCTGCAGCTTATCGCCGCCATGGCCGCAATCAATATGTGCAAAAGCTATCTTTTCGGGTAGTTGGTCTGGTAAAGTCTGTTCAAAATAACCCTTGTGCAGTTCAGGTAGTCTGAGTTTAGCCTGGCTAAAACCTTCCTTCAAAACATCTTCTACATTTCTTTTCTCCGCAAACTTAATTTCAAAGGAGTCATAAAGGTGGAGCTTTTTATCAGAATGGTTCTGTTCAATAACTTTCCCAAAAAGCAGCGCGCACTGTCCGGAAAAACACCCCAATTCCACCACATCACCCGCTATACCATTCTGTATTACCGTATTCAGTAGATGATAGTAATTGATTCGCTGTTCAATTGTATTCATGTCTACAGTGGTATCTATAGGGCTAATCACCAGGCCAAGCTTTAGCTTCCTGAAAGCCTTGTTCAAAACCTTCACAAGTTTTAAAAGCGATGGGTTAGGTCTTACTTTGGTATAAGGTGGTTGGATAATAAAATAGTTGTCCATAAATTCAGTTGTTTGATCAGTCCGGATTTTAAATTACAGAATATTTTTATTTTATGGGACCAATAAGCATAATTTTAAACTCTAACTCCCTATAAGTTCATTCTTTTCTCTGAAAAAGTTACCTATGTGAAGATCGATACTATTTCGATGTACATTCAAATTGATACATTAACGAATACATTATCCTGGAAGCTAAAAGACAGTTGCTTGCCACATCTAGTCAGGTCAGCCAGATAGCCTGTTACCTGGGTTATGAAGATATTTCCTATTTTATCAGATTTTTCAAAAAGCATACAGGCACTTCGCCCGAGGCATTCTGAAAAAAAATCAAATAAGTCCTATTCAACTTCATTTTTGTCCTATCCCGCAGGCTACAATCGAAATTACCTTTGATAAGTATTCAAAAAAGTAATTTGTATGAAAACAAAAATGAAACTAATTGCAGCGTTAAAGACATGGGTTGTGGTCTATCCGTCTATCACGTTGCCTCTATATTTATTGAGGGAAAGCCCCTGGTATTGCCTTTGACCCGCACACATGTTGTAGAGGGCAACACGATAACCTGTAACCAAGAAAGCGGTTGAAGTTTCAACCGCTTTCTCTTTTCTCAATAGGTGACTATTTACTCACTATTGGTGTGGCATAGCTGTCATATTCTTTTATGGTAAAACCTGTTTTTTTCAGGCCTGGCAGAAATTGATTTGCCTGTCCTACAATAACTACTCTGGAATTATCATGGTTGAAGTACTTTTTACTTACACGCAAAATATCCGCTGCAGTAACTGCATTGAGTTTTTGCAGGTATGTACGGTAGAAATCTTTTGGAAGTTTGTTGATCAGAATGTTGCTGGCAAAACCTGCACTGCGTGCTGGATTTTCAAGCCCCAGGGCAAAAGAACCGTTGTATAAGTTTTTCGCATTCTGAAGGATTTCCGGGCTGACTCTTTCGTTACGCATGATTGTGATCTCTTTTAAAAATTCGACTACAGCACTGTCCACTTTTTCGTTTCTTACTGAAGCTGTAGCACTGAAAGTTGATTGTCCTCTCCCTGAGCCGGTTCTCGAATAGGCTCCGTATGTAAAGCCGTGTTTTTCTCTCAGATTTCTAAAAAGCTTTGCATCAGCTCCACCCCCTAGAATCTGATTGGCAAGCAATACTGCGTGATAATCCGGACTGCTCATTGGAAGCTCAATAAGATTGGTTACCGTGAGCTCAGACTGAACTGCGTTAGGTACATCCACAACATCTACTTCTGTTTTAGCAGGGTTACTAACTTTATCCAAAACAGGGAAGGTCAGAACAGATCCTCTCCAGTCTCCAAATGCTTTTAAGGCCAATGCTTTTGCAGCTTCCGGTTTAATGTCGCCGACAAAAGTCAGGTAACCTCTTGAAGGAGTTACATATTTTTTATAAGCAACTTTAATATCCTCCAGCGTGATGGTTTGAATGCTTTGCGCTGTTTCAAACTCTCCAAAGGGGTGCTTCAAACCAAATGATAGTGCATTAACTACTCGGCCTGAAATTGCAGTAGTGCTTCGTTCGGTGGATTTTAAATTGGTAAGGCTTTGTGATTTTAGCTTGTCAAATGAACCTTCAGGAAAAGCAGGATTCCTCAGGGCATCTGCCATTAATAGAAAGGCACTACTGAAATAGCGGGTTAGGGCAGAGACTTGACCGCCACCTGAGGTAAGCGCTACTTCTGCGCCCATTTGGTCTACAGCTTCATCAAACTGTGCCTTCGTTTTTGTAACTGTTCCTTCATTCAACATGCCGCCCAGTAATCCGATAACTCCGGCTTTTGAACCTTCAGTAATGGGGCCGGCATCAATACTGTAACTTGCTGAAACCTTTGGCAATTTATGATTTTCTACGACCAGAACGGTGATGCCGTTTGACAGGTTATAAATTACAGGATCGGCGAAAGTGATAGCTGGTGCAGGCCCTGGTTTCGGCTTTTGACTTCTATCTAATTTTTGTGCCATAGCTGCTTGAGTAAACAGGACTGAAACGGCGAATATGAATATCTTCTTCATGTTATTTCTTTGGTAAATAGTAAAGTACTACACGCTGATCTTTAGTTAAATATTTCCTGGCAACATCCCTGATCTCTTCTTTGGTGATTGATTTCACCTGAGCCAGCTGCTCATTCAGGTCATTCGTATTTTTATGAAGGGTATATCCGTTGGCAAGGCTTTCTGCAACCCCGATCATTTTACTATTGGCACTGACATACCCATTCTCAAATTGATTTTGGAGTTTTGTATATTCTGATTCTGTGATCAGATCTGACTGTAATCGGGTAACCTCTGCGTCAATATCCGTTAAAAGGCCATTTAAAGGAGTATTGTTGTTGGGTAGGGCAAGCGTAATGTAGGCACCATAATCTTCCAGTGTGTAGTTGAAGGCTGCCACCTCCAGGGCCGTTTTTTTCTGATCGACCATTTTTGTGCTTAACCTTGAACTTCCTCCACCAGATAAAATTGTGCTGACCATTTCGAGGACTTTGTTCTCGCGGCTCTTCATTCCGGGAATACGGTAAGCCGCAAATATCGCGGGAATTTGAATATTGGCATCATAAACCGTATCTACGATTTGTTTAGCGATTGGTTTGAGTTCGAAAGTGCCTTTGATCACCGGAACTCCTATAGGCACTTCGTTAAAATATTTGGCAATCAGTATTTTGGTGTTTTCAATGTCCAGGTCTCCAGCGATGGTCAACACCGCATTGTTAGGGGCATAATATTTTTTGAAAAAGGCAATAAACTCATCTAGTTTTGCTGCATCCAGATGCGCCATTGATCCTATTGGTTGCCAGCTATAAGGATGGCCATCAAACAAATGACTGAAGATGTTTTCCGCAAATTTCCCATAAGGTTTGTTGTCCATACGCATACGCTTTTCTTCTTTAACTACTTCGCGCTGGGTTTTAACACCTGCATCGTCAATTTTAGGATGGAGCATACGCTCGCTTTCTAGCCATAAACCCAGTTCCAGCTGATTAGAAGGAAATACTTCGTAATAAAATGTTCTGTCCTGACTGGTGTTTGCATTGTTCTGGCCACCGTTGCTGCTAACGATCTTCATAAAATCTCCACGTTTCATGTTTTCACTGCCTTCAAATAGTAAGTGCTCGAAAAAATGTGCAAAACCTGTTCTTTGAGGATCCTCGTCTTTAGAACCTACATGATACATGACCGATACAGCCACTACCGGGGCAGTCTTATCCTGATGAAGGATTACATGCAGGCCATTTGCCAGGTCGTATTCGGTAAATTTTACCTGTTGTGCACTGGCGCAAAGGAAAAGTCCTGAAAGCGACAACGTTATTAGAAACTTATATCTCATATTTTTATCTTTTTTGTAAGTAAACCAGGTCGGCATCCACCGATCCTGGTTAATTATTAACTCCTATTTTGTTTTTTATAAGTAGACTTGTTTATTTATTCTTAAATGCTGTCAATCCGCTTTTAAGATAGGTTGCATAGGCCTTGGTATCAAAATTGGCCCCCTGTGTTTCCACCAAAGGAACCAGGTCATGGCCTGCCAGAACATATAAAGGCTGGGCGTTTGAACCATATTTAGTGGCCTGGAAATCCAGGTTCCAATAGCCAAGGTCCTCAGTTTTGCGTTTTAAAATTTTAGAGTAGTGGATTTTGTTTGCAGGCATCTTAATGTTACGGTCGTCGGCATAGAGTTGGATCAGTACATATTCCTCATTGATCAGCCTACTGACCTCCTTGTCCACCCACACCAGGTCCTCCATTCTCCGGCAGTTCACGCAGGTATGCCCGGTAAAGTCAAGCAGCACAGGTTTACCCACCTTCTTTGCATACGCCAGACCTTCCTCCAGGTCAAAGAAAGGATGAAAACCCAATGGGGCCTTTAATGATTCACTATGCTTCACCTTTGCTGGAAAATTGACTGATGTTGTAACCGGAACAATTCCATTGCTGCTCAGGATAAAATCCTGGGTGTTCATTGGTGGTGCAAGGCCGCTTAATACGCTGACAGGTGCCCCCCATAAGCCGGGCACCATATATAAGGCAAATGAAAAGGACAGGATGGCGAAAAATAAACGTGGTACAGATACATAGGGCACATCGCTGTCATGTGAAAACTTGATCTTGCCCAGCAGATAAATCCCCATGAGCATAAAGATGACGATCCACAGTACCAGGAAAACTTCCCGATCAAACCACTCCCAGTGCCAGGCCAGGTCGGCTGAGGAGAGGAACTTTAAGGCCAGGGCCAGTTCCAGGAAACCCAGACATACTTTTATACTGTTTAGCCATCCGCCTGATTTGGGCATACTATTCAAAACACCGGGAAATATAGCCGATAAGGTAAATGGTAAGGCTAAAGCCAGGGCGAACCCAAACATCCCTATAGCTGGAGCCAGTAGTTCGCCTTTGGAACTGGCCTGTACCAGCAAGGTGCCAATAATAGGTCCTGTACAGGAGAAGGAAACCAATGCTAAGGAGGCTGCCATGAAGAAAATACCGCCAAGTCCTTTACTGTTGTCGGCCTTGTTGTCTATTTTGTTTACAAATGAACTGGGTAGGGTAATTTCAAATGCCCCAAAAAAAGAGATCGCAAACACCACTAGCAGAAGGAAGAATAAAAAGTTGAACAACCCGCTGGCACTTAATGCATTTAGTCCCGCAGAACCAAATATAACAGTGATCAGTAAGCCCAGTCCTACATAAATGACAATGATGGACAGTCCGTAGATCAGGGCCTGACCGATACCTTTACTTTTGCTTCCTGCTCTTTTGGTGAAATAGCTGATGGTAAGTGGTACCATTGGAAAAATGCATGGCATCAGGAAGGCTAGAAAACCTCCTGCCAATCCTGCAATGAACGTTTCCCACAATGTTTTCTCTTTTTCTGCCTTACTGGTTTTGACCTGGGTGCTGGTTGCTGTTATTTTTTTTACAGTATCAGCCGTCCCTGCCTGAACAGTAGTCAATGTATCGGTCTTAAGTGTAGTGTCGGGTACAATCTCGGTAAATTCAACATTAGCCATTGAAGTATCCGATTCTTGTGAAAAAATAGGATGAAGGGACGCCATAATAAATAGCACCGTCATCATAAGCGTTTTGATGACGGTTGGGTAGTACATCGGTTTCATTTCGACTAGCTTACAGGAATCGAAAATTCAACAGTTTCGGGTGGCAAACACTGCTGGTCATCACAAACCATAAATTCGAGGGTGCCTTTAACGAGCGCTTTAGCTCCTGTCAATTTTATCTTTTGTTGAAAAATGACAGATTTTTCAAAATAACTGACATTCATTTCAAAAGACTTTTCAAATTTGGTAATTGCTTTGGGCTCAACGGTTTTTCCACTTAGTTTGTAAGTTTTTGAAGGTACAAAGCTAAAGCTTGTTTTCACAGGTCCGCCATCTGCCATATTTTGGGAGTAGATATGCCAGCGGTCTTCTATAGTGGCTTTGAGGTAGAGGATGGCTTCTGTTTTAGAAGTTTTCTTGGCTGCATAGCTCCATTTCACGGGCTTGAGAATTTGGCTGCTGGCCGAAAAGCTTAAAAAAAGCGCCAGGGCAAATACAAATAGATTTTTCATGTTTATGTGTTTTTTGGTTGGTTGATTGTTTTAGTGTTAGCTGAGTCGGCAGATGGGGTCGTAACCTGTAAAGATGGTATCTGTTGAGATATAGAAGTCCCTGATAGGTTCTTCTTTAACCAGGTCAGTACTCAGGTACTTTTTATTGCTGTCGCAAAGTAGGGTGACCACTACTGCTGCTGCTCCCAGTTCCTGTTTTAGTTTAATTGCCCCGATTACATTCGCCCCCGAGGAAATGCCTACCGCGAGTCCCAGTTCTTTCGCGAGTTTCTGAGCCATGATGATGGCATCACCGTCATTAGCCTGGATGACTTTGTCCAGTTTGTCCAGTTTAACGATCTGCGGAATGAATTCATCAGAAATCCCCTGGATTCTGTGGCTCCCTACTTTATAGCCTGTGGTCAGTGTTGGACTTTCGGCGGGTTCCAGTGGATGGATTTTAATGCTGGGATGGTAGTTTTTTAGCCTTTTACCTACACCCATCACAGTTCCACCTGTGCCCACACCTGCTACGAATGCATCCGGCACCAGATTTCTGGTTTGCAATTGTTCCCATATTTCCTGTCCCGTGGTTTTTTCATGGGCCTGCTCATTGTACTTGTTCTCAAATTGCTGAGGGAGGAAAACGTTACCCTCGGCAGCCAGCTGTTCACAAAGTTTAATACTGCCTACAAATCCGCCTTCTTCCTTACTGATCAGGACTACCTCTGCCCCAAGGCTTTTGATGATGTCTGTTCTTTCCTTACTTAGCCAGTTGGGCATAATAATCTTAACCGGGTGGCCAAGGGCCTTACCGATAGCGGCAAAGGCAATCCCTGTATTTCCACTGGTAGCTTCAATAATGGTGTCTCCGGGTTTTATTGCACAATGATTATACGCCTCATAAATGATGTTCAGCGCCATTCTGTCTTTGATACTTCCGGTAAGATTGTAATGTTCGCATTTCACATAGATCTTGCTGGGAATTCCCTTATAAGTATAATGGATTTCCAACATGGGGGTGTTGCCCACCAAATGCCAGAGGTGGTCGAATTTATTTACCAGGGTGGTGCTTAAACAGGTTTGTTCTTTGGTTTCAGCCAGCATAACTTTTATTGAAGTGATTGCCAAAACTCTATATATTCCTTTTAATGCACAATAGATACGATCATTTTCAGTTTTTTTACTTGTAAAAGTAATATATTTATGTTTTTTTGCTAGTTTTGGTTACCGTAAATATTCTTTTGGCGTTTTTTTTACACCTGAACTGATTTATTGATATGCAATTAGACACAATTGACCTTGAACTGTTAAAAATCCTTCAGCATGATGCCACCCTTACCAACAAGGAGCTGGCGGTTCAGCTGCACAGGTCTGTGGCGGCTATTCAGGAACGAAGAAGGAAACTGATTGACCAGGGGTATATAAAAAGTACCGTTGCAATTCTGGACCGAAACAAAATAGACAGGGGGTTGATTACTTTTCCCCATGTCCATATGAGTAGCCATACTGCAGAGATTCTGATTCAATTTGAACAGGAAGTTTCTAAATTTGATGAAGTGATGGAATGCTTTCAAATGTCTGGTGATAGTGATTTTATTCTGAAGGTAGCCACCCGTGATTTGGATGAGTATTCGGATTTTCTCCGGGATAAACTGGCAAAATTGGCTAATGTATCCAGAGTTAACAGTTCTTTTGTGCTAAGAGTGGTTAAAAATGTTACCGCATATCCGATTTAATAAAAATATCCATAGTTAAGCGGCAAAAAAAAACCTTTTTTTACTAAAATGCTTTCTGATTTGTGATGCTAAAGACGCTTTAGCTGATAAGAATTGAAACTTGTGACCAACTTTATGTAACTTTATGGCTAAAATAATAACTTAGTTACATGGGAGCTAAAGTCTTGGAACCGGGTGATGACAAACCATTGATGACTAAAGTTGCTGATGGTGATCAGCAAGCGTTCGGGCGGATTTTCGATCATTACAGTGCTAAGGTTTATGCCTATGCTTTTCGGTTTTTAAGATCGCAACAGCTTTCTGAGGATATTGTGCAGGATGTTTTTACCAATATCTGGTTAAAAAGAGACAAACTTCCGGAAATCAATAATTTCGGAGCTTACCTACGGGTTGTTTCCAAAAATCTTACCCTTAATGCGTTGAAAAAATTGGCACTTGACTTTAAGACCAATGAGATAAGTCAGAAGGAGTGGAACGATATTGATAACACAACTGAAAGCGGTATTATGGTTAAGGAAACATTGGCTTTGTTAAACGAGGCCATTCAAAAGTTACCTCCTCAGCAACAGAATATTTACCGGATGTGCCATATGGAAGGGTTGAAACAGAAAGATGTTGCTGAACGCCTCCACATTTCACCGCTGACGGTAAAAGTGCATCTTCGCGAGGCGACCAAAACCATTCGGGGGCTTATGGACAATCATGCAGACTTACCCCTGTTGCTGGTTATTTTATTTCACCTGGCAAAATAATTTTTATTTCGACTACTCCCTTTTTGAATTCCAGTTGTCATCTAATTAAAGGCCTGATGATGTGCTCTGCGAAAAATATATATCCCCATGAATAAGGAACGATTAATGTATTTGTTTCGGAAATATGCCGATCAAACCTGTAGCAAGGAAGAACATGCCGAATTTATGGCACTGGTTAACAGTGGAAATGCGGTTAGCGAACTCGATGAATTGATGGATAGTGAATGGGAGAAACATTTTACAGAAGAAGTGTTGGATAAAAACAGTGCCATACAGATTTTTGACCGCGTGGTGGCCTCCGATAAGGATAAAGAAATTGCCCCCTCTTTGAAGGTGATTAAGATAAGGCCTATACTGCGAAGAGTCATATGGGCTGCCGCCCTTCTTATCATTGGTTTCTTTGTTTTCCTATACCTCACACCTGCTGGAAATAAACGAGTTAATGAAGGTCATTTTACAGCTAATGGCCAAAGTTCTTTAATCACGGAGCGTGCAACTGCTGAACACAGGGGTATTACGCTTCCTGACGGAAGTAGGGTTGTGCTTAACAAGCAAAGTACCCTGATATTTTCGTCTCATTTCAATAAAAAAACAAGAGAGGTCTCTTTGATTGGGGAAGGGTACTTCGATATTAAGCATGATGCCAGCCGACCGTTTGTGGTGCATACCGGGAAGATTAAAACAACAGTGCTGGGTACGGCATTTAACATTAAGTACGTTGACCGTGAAAATAATGTCATTGTAACTGTAACCCGCGGTAAAGTGATGGTGCAGAAAGAAAACAAAACGCTGGGAGTTATTCTGCCCGATCAGCAGATTGTTTTTAACCAAAAACAAAATAAATCCGAAGTCGTTGGAGTAGAAGCACGCAGGATTGTAGAATGGCAGGAAAATGACCTGTTTTTTGACGATGTAACCATGGATGATGCGATGGCGCAACTGGCCCGGCGTTTCAACATAAAAATAAGGTTTGCCAACGATTATAGTAAGGGTTGTCGTTTTACGGCTACCTTCTTAAAG